>ENA-OSET01004774-OSET01004774.1-sediment-metagenome-genome-assembly--contig:-NODE-4774-length-11805-cov-3.965467_pt1 | contig 11805 bp, 9 predicted proteins | sample MGYA00237882_ERZ534229 | MGnify/ENA primary metagenome ERZ534229 (study PRJEB26408, sample SAMN06266212) | sediment metagenome | isolation source: Hudson Canyon methane seep mesocosm | place: USA:Hudson...
AAATATCATAGCGTGCAATTGCTTTACTAAGTATGTTTTCACAGGCTTCGTCTATTTGTTGGCCTAGAGAGCATAGAACTTTGCTATTAGCTTCCTCGTTAGTGCTTTTGTTGTTAATAAATAAGGGGAGGCAAATGCAGTCGCTCTGAGTGTTGAGAAGCTTGTCTGTCTGTAAAGTGTAATTCATTATTTTAATCGTCTCTTTTGTCGCTGTTCTTTGAATATGTTTTTATGGCATGTGTTGCGAGTTTAGCTAGAGTTTACCGTCATAAGAAGCTTGTACTCAATTCTTTTCTGTCACTTAGTGGTTTGTAATCGTGATAGCGCTTAGAATAGCGCTTTCTTGGTGATTTTATCCAGACAACAGGGCTTATTCATTGATCATCTTTAGATATCTTGCCAAACAAGTAATGGTTTCGATGCTAGCAGTGACCTTTGTGTTGTTGTTGGTGTTCATGAGTGGTCGCTTTATTAAGTATTTGGCTAAAGCAGCTTCAGGGGGAATCTCACCGGATGTTCTTTTCGCCATTATGGGGTACCGCTTACCAGGTTTTCTTGAGCTAATTTTACCTTTAGGTTTTTTTATCGGTATCTTGTTAGCTTATGGTCGCATGTACCTTGAAAGTGAAATGACAGTTTTACATGCCTGTGGTTATAGTAATCGTCATTTGTTAGCTGTGACCTTGGGTTATTCATGTGTGGTCGCCGTATTTGTAGGCTCTATGAGTTTGTTCCTTTCCCCTTTGGGTATGCAAAAGGTCGGAAATTTATTGTTTGAACAGTCTAAAATGACTGAGTTCGAAATGTTGTTTCCAGGTAAGTTTCAGAGTTTTAAGTCCGGTGCGAGTGTAACGTATACCGAGTCTCTAAGTGACGATAAGAAAACCATGTTTAATGTGTTTATCTCTGAAAAATCAAAGAAGAATGAAACCTTAAACTTAATTTACGCGGCCTCAGGTACTCAGCGAATCGATGAGTTAAGCGGCGAACGATTTTTGGAACTTCATAATGGTACTCGATATGAAGGTCACCCAGGCCAATTAGACTATCAAGTGATCGAGTTTGAGTCTTATGGTGTGCGAATTGAAGAGAAAAATGAAGAGCAGCGTTCAGTAAAAGAAGAGGCAATCTCTACGGTTGAACTTTGGCGAGCGAGTGACTTAGAATCTAAAGCCTTATTACAATGGCGTATATCATTACCTTTGCTGGTTCCAATAGTTACGCTATTAGCTGTTTCTGTTAGTAGGGTGAATCCAAGGCAGGGGCGATTCTTTCACTTGTTTCCTGCAATGATGATGTATGTTGCTTATCTAGGGTTATTAATCGTAGCACGCAAGAACTTAGGAAAGGGTAACTTACCTGAGTGGCTTGGGCTTTGGGGGGTGCATTTGTTGTTTTTTTCCATCTCAATAGTTTTGTTGACAAAAGACAAGTGGCTGGTAAGTATTCGGCGTAAACGCGCGTTGCAGGAAGTTTAGGGGGTAGAGTGCGTAGAATTGATCGTTATATTGTATCGACAGTCGCAGCTTCCATGTTGTTAGTGATGGCAATTGTGCTGTCTTTGGATTTTCTGTTTGCCTTTATTGGTGAGATGGACGAGTTAGAAAATGATTATCAAGTTTTGGATGCTTTGTTATACATATTGATTACTTTACCGCGACGTATTTATGATTACTTACCCTTGGGTGCATTTATGGGGTGCTTGGTAGGGCTTGGTGCTTTGGCAAAAAACAGTGAATTAGTGGTTATTCGTGCTGCTGGTGTGTCGACAGGGCGTATTATTTTGTCTGCGATGAAACCTGCGATTGTTGTGGTTTGTATTGGTTTAATCTTAGGTGAGTTTGTTGCGCCTTATGCTGAAAAAATTGCACAGAGCAAAAAAGCGATTCTTCAGGGGGCTGAATCCAATATTGTATCGAATGAAGGTTTGTGGCATAGGGAAGGCTCCGTGTTTATGCATTTTAATGCCGTCGAGCCTAATGGTGTACTTTATGGGGTGTCATTGCATTTTTATGATGACGCAAAGCAGCTTGTACGATCCCGTTTTGCGAAGCGCGCTATTTACCAACGAGAACAGTGGTTGTTGGAAAATGTGACTGAGACCAAGTTCATAGCGAATAAAACTGAGGTATCATATGCTCCTGTTTTAGTATGGGAAACAGAGCTGTCGCCGTCAGTATTAAGTGTGTTAATTATTAAACCTGATAATTTATCAATATCCGGTTTATATACCTATGCGGGTTATTTGTCAGACCAAGACCTGAATGCTGCTGAGTATATGATGGCTTTCTGGAAAAAAATTCTGCAACCTGTGTCGACCGGTGTGTTGGTGTTAGTGGCTATCTCTTTTGTATTTGGGCCGCTTCGTTCTGTTACGATGGGGTTTAGGGTTTTTTCCGGGGTTGTGGTTGGTTTACTGTTTAAATATGTACAAGACTTACTTGGTCCGTCTAGCCTGGTATTTGGTTTTAACCCTATTTATGCCACTCTAATTCCTGTCGTAATTTGTTTGTTGACGGGCTTATGGTTATTAAGGCGAGCTCGATAACTTCTCATATTTATAATAAAAATTTTACTTTACGTGCTTAATGGATTAAAAGAATCAACAAAATACGTGTTGTCTAGTTGTATAACTTTATTAATGGACTATCTTTTTAATAAGTAGTTATTATAAGAAAAAATAATATTTAATTGGGGCTTGTTATGAAGAGTTCAAAGCGCTTAGCAATTGCTATTGCGGTTTCAAGTGTATCCTCAGGGGTCTCTGCTGAGGCTCTGTTATTGGGTGATAATGAATTGCAGGGTGTTACTGGTCAGGCCGGTATTACTATTGATGTTGAAACGCAGTGGGAAATTGGTGAGTTTGCTTATCATGATGCGGGTTATCTAGTCATCCAAGGGTTTCGTATGGGGGGGAACTCTATAGGTGACGGTACGGGGTCTGGTGGGGATTTGCTTGATAACCATCGGGTTGATATTGATATCTCCGGTGATGGTTCTGTCGCTGGTGATAACGTGCTTACTTATGGCTTTTCAGCGATGAGAGAGATTGCGCAGTTATATGTCGATGCGGGTAATACAGATGTCCGCTTTGCAGAAATTGCTTCAGGTGTTGATTCCGAGCGTAACGATAGCGCAGTTGATACCAAGAGAGCCTACAATGATGGTGATATGATCACGCATACTGATTTTAGTGATGGTTGGGCTACTGAAGGCGGTCTTTCTGCTTATGCTAATGATAACCGTTTTGCTACAGATGATTATACTGTGGCTGAAAAAATTCTGGAGCACTCCGTCGACTTCAGAATTGAGATAGATGCTGTTGGTATTGCGAACTCTACTTATGAAGTTGGTTCGGCTGGCTTAGGTATTGAGGCTACTGGTTCGCATAGTGGGGCTGTGGGAACAACTACTTTGATAAGTCAGTTGGGTATTCAGGGTTATTTGGGTCCGTCAGATATGGTTTTTGAAAATAATGGCAATGGCTTTGATGGTAGTGGGCCTTTGGGGGGCGATAGCGGTATTGCAGATTCGAAAATGATCATGAGTGCTTATACAAAAATTACTGACTTGGATGTGTATATTGATATTGCCGGGGTGCAAATTTCAGATATGGCTATTCATAATGAGCGTGGCGACCGTACCGGTTTGGATGGCACTTCATCTTTTGACTTCGCTCATACGGTTCGGGAAATATATGCAGTTAGAGATGTGGTGTTAAATTTTAATGCGCCCGGAAATAACTTGGCAGATAAATACATGGATGGCGTTGCTATTAATACACGCTTTAAGGGCGATATTGATATAGAAGAAATTTCTTTTGGCGATACTGGTAGGTCTATTGGGTCTTTTTACACTACTGACTTTGCTTCAACGACTAACTGGATTATATCTGCGCATTAATCTCTGCACTTCTAGCCCTCTATTTATAGTGTAAAAATAGAGGGGCTATTTTTTAGGGACTCGAACGATTTCAGTTTCGGATAAAATGCATTGCCAGCTCCTACCTTTCTTATCAAACAGTACCCATAAATACCCTAAACCAAAGGCACCAAGAGAGGCGATTGCCATCAAAAAGCGTAATAATGCTTGAGATAAACTAATATGTGTATGATCGCTATTCTGAACTCTCAAGTGCCAGGCTTGCATGCCGAGTGTCTGGCCATTTCTAGTCCAAAAATAAGCAAAAAAACTAAAAAGAGAAATAAATAAAATTGAAGATAATAACGGGTCGTGGGTAGTTTGGCCTGAGTCGGTCATGGTTTGGTACTGTTCTGCCCCTACAAAAAGATTATGAGCAATCATGTAAAGACCAGTTACACACATTAATAGTGCGATTGAAACAAAAGTGTCGTACAGCAAAGCGGCCAGTCTACGAGTTAAAAATGCGGGCATAAGTTGGTCGTGCGGGCCGGGGAATTCGTGTTTCATAAGGAGGGTGAGCGCCTTTGTTAGTGTCTTATAAGTGAACTGGTGGTTGCGTCTATAGTGGATTCTAATATCAATGGAGTGCGAATATAGCAAAAATGATGTTTTCTGCCCATAAAATCTACATATTATATAAATTATAAACGGCGGGTTGGTCATGCAAAACTAGGCTAAAGAAGTTTTATTTTGGGTCGATAATGATAGATACATGATAGTTTTTAAAGAGGGTAGGTAAGTTTATGCAAAATAATCTTATTGGAGGGAATGAGCTGAGGTCTACTGATCGTTTTGATACCTTAAGAAGCAAGCATGTTGACCATCAAAATGCCATTACGAATCGCCAGCATGACCCTTTAGAGCAGCAACATACTGTTCAAATTAGTAGAACTGAATTTTTTATGTCTTCAGTGAGTGAAGATGGCGGATATAAAATTTTAGCGCAAGCTCTGAGTGTCGAGTTTTCCTTGAATGCGCAAGGTGACGGCTCTTTTAATCGAGCATCAAATCAAACTTCAAACTCTTTTCGCCCACCATCACCGCTTGATGTCGCAAACAAGGTTTTGGGTTTTGTGGAAAACCGATTAAATTCAGAGCTTGAGTCTGGTGCTGACAGTGAACGAATATCAAGTCTGATTTCACAGGCGCGAGAAGGGGTTCAAAAAGGTTTTTCTCAGGCCAGAAAAGATATTGAATCATTGGACTTAATGACTGAAAAGCTGGGCTCAGAAATTGATAAAGGTTTTACTAAGATTAACCAGGGCTTGGATGAGTTTGATGAGCGTTTTAGTCCTGAAAACAGTAATGCTGCCGGTGTGGAAGAGCGCCGTGAAGATCAAAATGAAGTGCCTGTTAGGCGGCAAGTTGGTGTGGTCTCTGGGAGCCAGTATCAGCAGGAAACAGTGTCGCACTCAGATTCTGAGGTCATTAATAGTGTCGGTTTTTCTGGACGATCAGTGTCTCAAAGCGAGTCTGACTTCTCATTAATCACTCAGGACGGTGATACAGTCACTATTCGCTTTGCGCAATCAGGTTCAGAGCAGTTTCAGCTAGAAGGGCAAAGCTTTTTATATAGCGCAGGTCAATCACAAGCCTTTCAAATAGAAATAAATGGTGAGCTAGATGATGGTGAGCTGACTGCGATTACTGATCTGCTTGCGCAGGTCGGTCAGGTTTCTGAGTTGTTTTTTGAGGATAGATTTCAAGATGCATTCGCTGCGGCATTAAATGTTGGTTTTGATGCCTCTGAGATTGCTAGCTTCTCATTGGATCTTTCGCAGTCTCAGTATCAAGAGGTGCAGACTTATGAGCGTTTAGGTTCTGCACTTGGGCAAGGTGTTGTTCAGCGAAATCAAGCGCTTGTTGATGTCGTTGCATTGTTTGAAAATATGTATGAAAAGTCTCAGGCTCTGTTGGAGCAGTTTGATGAGCTGCAGTTTGATTTTCAGGCGCTTATTACGGAGTCAATTGACCGTATTGCCGCTGAAAAATACGAACCAGCTTTGGTTGCGAAAGATGACTTGGCATCCTTTGGTGAGCGCTTGCTTGAATTGCTTGCTGATTAGATTTTAAATGCTGTAAGGACAAAGAGAGCTTAGGCTCTCTTTTTTTTACAAAGCAAAAACTTGTAAATCCCTTATTAAGGTATATTTTGAGACTGGCAAGTTTGTGGTAGAGTACCGCATCCTTTGGCTAAGGCCAGAAAAACTCTTATAGAAAAGTAAAATAACAGGTGGTGGTTTTGATGAAAACGGCGGTGATGACGACGGCAGATATCCGAAACGCATTTTTAGATTACTTCGGCCAGAAAGGTCATGAAGTCGTTGATAGTAGTTCGCTTGTTCCTGCTGATGATCCTACCTTGTTGTTTACCAATGCCGGGATGAATCAGTTTAAAGATACTTTCCTTGGGAAAGAGTCACGATCCTATAATCGCGCTACGACATCGCAAAAATGTGTGCGGGCGGGTGGTAAACATAATGACCTTGAAAACGTGGGTTATACAGCGCGTCACCATACTTTCTTTGAAATGCTGGGGAATTTTAGCTTTGGAGACTATTTCAAAAAAGAAGCGATCAAGTTTGCGTGGGAGTTTCTAACCGTTGAACTAAAAATTCCAGCAGAAAAACTGTGGGTAACGGTTTATAAAGACGATAAAGAGGCCGAAGAAATCTGGTTTAATGATATCGGTATTGATCAAAACAAGTTTTCACGTTTAGGTGATGCGGATAACTTTTGGTCAATGGGTGATACAGGGCCTTGTGGGCCATGTACTGAAATTTTTTACGACCACGGTGAGGATGTTGCTGGCGACCCTCCTGGCGGACCGAATGATGATGGTGATCGTTATATTGAAATCTGGAACTTGGTTTTCATGCAATATAATCGTACTGCTGATGGCCAAACATTAGATTTACCAAAGCCATCCGTTGATACGGGGATGGGGTTGGAGCGTATTGCTGCCGTTATGCAGAATGTGCATAGTAATTATGAAATTGATTTGTTTCAGGTCTTGTTGGAAGGTGCTTCGGATGTTTTAGGGGGTGTTTCAACTGAAGAAAAGTCGTTACGGGTGATTGTTGACCATATTCGTTCAAGTGTCTTTTTAATTACTGATGGGGTGATGCCTTCAAATGAGGGGCGTGGTTATACTTTAAGGCGTATCATACGTCGCGCTGTTCGACATGGTAATAAATTAGGTGCAAGTGAGTCCTTTTTCTATAAATTAGTTGCTGTATTGGTGGATGTGATGGGCGGGGCTTATCCAGAAATCAAAGTTTCCCAGTTACAGGTTGAGCGTATTTTACAGCAGGAGGAAGAGCAGTTTGCTAAAACTCTTGATAAGGGAATGAAGGTTTTGGAGCAAGATATTGCTGAGCTAAAAGGGGCGGTTATTCCTGGCAAAACTGTGTTTACGCTTTATGATACTTATGGCTTTCCTGTCGATTTAACTAATGATATTGCGCGTGAGCGGGACTTAACGCTGGACTATGAGGGTTATGAGGTTGCTATGGAGGCGCAGCGTGAGCGTGCTCGAGCTTCTAGTAAATTTGGTGTGGATTACAATGAAAACCTGGACGTAGAAGGCTCAACTGATTTTGTGGGCTATGAAAATGTTAACGGAGAGTCAGTGGTTTTAGCGGTGCTTGCTTCAGGTGAAGAGATTCAGGCATCAAAGGGTGAAGATTGTGTCATTATTCTTGAGCAAACACCTTTTTATGCGGAGTCAGGTGGGCAGGCGGGTGATACGGGTAAGTTGACTTGGGAGGGTGGTGTTGTCGAAATTAAAGATACGCAAAAAGAAGGTGCGCATTTTTTACATATCGGAACAGTACTTGAAGGAAGTCTAAAGAAAGGGCAAAAAGTTTCAAGCTTTGTAAATGAGGTTGCTCGTGGTGCAACAGCTTTAAATCATTCAGCAACGCACTTGTTGCATGCGGCACTTAGAGAGGTGTTGGGGGAGCATGTTGTGCAAAAAGGCTCTTTGGTGAATAGTGATCGCTTGCGTTTTGACTTTGCTCATTATGAGGCGATTAAGCCTGAGCAATTAGAGGAAATAGAGCGGATCGTTAATCAGCATGTTAGGGATAATAGTGCTGTGGTGACTCGTCTAACAGATATGAAGGCGGCAAAAGAGCTGGGTGCCATGGCTTTGTTTGGTGAAAAGTACGGCGAGAATGTACGCGTGCTCATGATGGGGCAAGATGATTTTTCTGTTGAGCTTTGTGGTGGTACGCACGTTCAGCGAACTGGAGATATTGGTTCTGTTGTGATTGTATCTGAGGGGGGGATCTCTTCAGGGGTTAGGCGGATTGAAGCCTTAACTGGTGCTGAAGCAGAGTTGTGGAATCGAGACTCCATGCGTCAACTAAAAGAAATTTCCGGTTTGCTTAAGTGTAATCGTGACGCCTTGTTAGATAAAACGCATGCTTTCTTTGATCGAAATAAAGCGTTAGAAAAAGAGTTGGATAGGTTAAAAGCAAAGCTTGCTTCAAGTGCTGGGGCTGATTTGGCTGGTCAGGCGGTTGAGGTGGGTGGGGTCAAGGTTGTTGCCGTGAAGTTGGAAGGTTTTGATCGTAAAGGTTTGATGGATGCAGTTGATAAACTTAAAAATCAGCTAGGTAAGGCTGTGGTTTTATTATCTACGGTCGAGCAGGGTAAAGTTGTGTTGATTGCCGGTGTTAGTAAGGACATATCCAAGCAATTTCCTGCGGGTGATCTTGTGAAGCAAACTGCTGCAATATTAGGTGGAAAAGGAGGTGGGCGACCTGATATGGCTCAAGGTGGTGGTCCGGATGTCGATAAACTGGCTGAGGCTTTGGAAAAGGTTCAAATTTGGGTGGAAAGTAAGCTATAATCGCCCGTTTTTTGACCTAGCTTAAATTTAGTTTGGTAAAAATCATAATTAAGTGTTTATCGCATAGTAAAAGGAAGTAAGTTGAATGGCCTTGTTAGTGCAGAAATTTGGTGGGACATCTGTTGGAACTACCGAGCGTATAAAGGCGGTCGCTGACAAAGTAAAGCGCTTTAGAGATCAGGGTGATGATATTGTTGTTGTTGTGTCTGCCATGAGTGGTGAGACAAATCGCTTGTTAGCTTTGTCTAGTGAAGTGATGGAGGAGCCTACAGCAAGAGAAATGGATGTGTTGCTTTCAACCGGAGAGCAAGTAACAATCTCATTGTTAACGATGGCGCTTAATCAGTTGGGTTGTGAGGCTCGCTCATATACTGGGGGGCAGGTACGAATTACGACGGATACTTCGCATACCAAGGCGCGAATCAAGAGTATTGATGAGCATAATATGCGTGCCGACCTTGATGCTGGTCGAGTGATTGTGGTTGCAGGTTTTCAGGGGGTTGATGATAAGGGCAATATTACGACGCTTGGTCGGGGTGGGTCTGATACAACGGCGGTCGCTTTGGCGGCAGCTTTAAAGGCAGATGAATGTCAGATTTATACTGATGTTGATGGTGTATATACGACGGATCCACGTGTAGTAGATAATGCGCGTCGAATGGAAAAAGTGACATTCGAAGAAATGATTGAAATGGCTAGCTTGGGGTCAAAAGTGCTCCAGATAAGAGCGGTCGAATTTGCCGGTAAGTATGCGGTGCCTTTGCGGGTATTATCAAGCTTTAAAGAAGGGCCGGGTACACTGATTACAATTGAGGATGATGGAAGTATGGAGCAACCAGCTGTTTCAGGTATTGCGTTTAATCGAGATGAAGCAAAACTGACTTTGGTAGGCGTGCCGGATATTCCGGGTATCGCCTCAAAAATTCTAAGACCTATTAGTGATCAAAATATCGAAGTTGATATGATTGTTCAGAATGTAGGGCTTGATAAAAAAACTGATTTCACCTTTACAGTGCATCGTAATGACTATAAAAGTGCAAAATCAGTTTTGGATAAAATCTGTATAGATCTTCAGGCAGAAGCCTCCGCTGGCGATAATGATATTGCTAAAGTATCCATTGTAGGGGTGGGTATGCGATCGCATGCTGGTGTGGCGACAAAAATGTTTGAAGTGCTTTCTCATGAAGGTATTAATATACAGATGATTTCAACGTCTGAAATCAAAATTTCAGTGGTAATTGATGAAAAATATTTGGAATTAGCAGTAAGGACGTTGCATAGTGCTTTTGATCTTGATGATGCAGCGACGGTTAAAGAGTCGTAGTTTTATTTTTTGAAAAGGCTTCTTGCTTTGTTTGGGTAAAGATAAATAAGTTTAGATAACTAAATCGCACAAAAAACTTTCTTTTTGTGAGTTTTGGATAATACTCGTTACCTATGAGTTTGCCTTTGGCTGTCTCTATGGAGTGAGTCTGAGTTTAAGTATTTATTCAGGCGGAGCGTTTTGGAAGAATTTATAATAAGGAGCTAACAATGCTTATATTAACTCGACGTGTTGGTGAGACGCTAATGGTTGGCGATGATGTCACCGTGACTGTTCTTGGTGTTAAAGGTAATCAGGTTCGTATTGGTGTGAATGCGCCAAAGGATATATCTGTTCATAGAGAGGAGATTTACCAAAGAATTCAGAAAGAAAAGGCTGAAGCTCAGCAATCTGGTGAATAAATGTACAACTTTTTGAATTAATTAAAATAAATGCACGCGGCGCTTTGCATTTCGAAAAATTGTGTTAATATACGCCGCGTCTTAAGGAGAGATGGCCGAGTGGCTGAAGGCGCGCCCCTGCTAAGGGCGTATGGGTTTGCGCCCATCGAGGGTTCGAATCCCTCTCTCTCCGCCATTTGAATTCTGAATGGTAGTAGAAGTTTAAAGTTATGTGCGGCTGTAGCTCAGCTGGATAGAGTACCTGGCTACGAACCAGGCGGTCGGAGGTTCGAATCCTCCCAGCCGCACCACTTTAAATTATCGAATATATCTTCTGCGGCTGTAGCTCAGCTGGATAGAGTATCTGGCTTCGAACCAGGTGGTCGCAGGTTCGAATCCTGCCAGCCGCGCCATTCTACAAGGCTTTTCAGCCACTCAGTTATTTTTAATTAAACGACAAGTCGATAACTTTCTAATACTATTAGCTGTTTTTACGTAATAATTTACAGTGTAAAATTTCTATGCCCCTTGTTTTTTCTCCTTAATAAGTTATTTCTTCCTGTCGGTAATGAAGCTCTCCCTGTAGCGATGTTGGTATTCGAGTTGCCACCCAATGTGATTAAAGGTAAATTACGCTGGCTTGATCATAAGTACGTTATATTGTTTTACGAGGAGGGGCACAAACCCACCTCATTAATGGGCAGAAGTTAATAGATAGGTAGGCAGAATATGTCTCAATTAATGTCGGATGCAATTAATTTGATGTTGGTTGGAATGAGCTTTGTTTTTGTATTCTTGGTAGTGCTAGTGGTTGTGACCACTGTAATGTCGAGAATCGTCAATAAATATTCGCCCATTCCCGAACCTGCAGCGTTAAATGCATCGAAGTCTAATGATGAAATTAACACTATGAATGATGTACAACTGATGGCAGTACTCTCTGCTGCAGTTGCTAAATATCGCTCAGACCACAAGAAATGAGCGTGTATAAATATTTGAACCTTTAAATAAGGCTTGATAGAAATGACTGACTCAAAGAATAAGTTGGGTATTACCGATGTCGTATTACGTGATGCGCATCAATCGTTACTTGCGACACGCATGCGAATTGATGACATGCTTCCTATTGCCGAAAAGCTGGATCAAGTAGGTTATTGGTCTCTTGAATCATGGGGGGGGGCTACATTTGACTCTTGTATTCGGTTTATAGGTGAAGATCCTTGGGATCGTATCCGTGAACTTAAAAAGGTGATGCCAAATACTAAACAACAAATGCTTCTTAGAGGTCAGAATCTGTTAGGTTATCGTCATTATGCTGA
>ENA-OSET01004777-OSET01004777.1-sediment-metagenome-genome-assembly--contig:-NODE-4777-length-11801-cov-3.614210_pt1 | contig 11801 bp, 9 predicted proteins | sample MGYA00237882_ERZ534229 | MGnify/ENA primary metagenome ERZ534229 (study PRJEB26408, sample SAMN06266212) | sediment metagenome | isolation source: Hudson Canyon methane seep mesocosm | place: USA:Hudson...
CTAATACTATAGCTAAATTAAGTTATGGCTTAGCGGATGATTTACTTTCGACGCTTTGTTTAGCCGCAACATGTCCAATATATATTGCACCTGCAATGAATCAGGCCATGTGGAATAAACCTGTCACACAAGAAAATATTCAACGCATTGCAGCACAGAATATAACTGTTATAGGTCCAGAACCAGGTAGCCAAGCATGTGGTGAAACGGGGTATGGCCGGATGACAGAGGCTAAAGACATATGTCAGGCCTTATTACAGACTAATACTCATTCCGGCCCCCTACAAAGCATTAATATTTTAATCAGTGCAGGGCCAACAAGAGAACCTTTAGATCCTGTTCGTTACATTACTAATCGTAGTTCTGGAAAAATGGGCTATGCTTTAGCTGAAGCTGCAAAAAATGCTGGAGCAAATACCACACTAGTAAGTGGTCCTGTTATTTTACCAACACCTAATGATATACACTGCATTAAAGTAGAAACAGCAGAAGAAATGCATCATGCTGTTATTTCCAGAGTTTCAGATTATGATATTTATATTGGAGCAGCAGCTGTTGCTGACTACAGCCCGACAAACAAAAGCGCATCAAAAATAAAGAAACAACAAAATGATAGTGTTATAAACTTAACAAAAACAAAAGATATTTTAGCCGATGTGGCAGCTTTACAGAATAAACCTGCTTTTGTCGTAGGATTTGCAGCTGAAACAGATAATTTAGAACACTACGCTAAAGACAAACTAAAAAGAAAAGGGCTAGATATGATTGCCGCTAATTTAGTGGGGCAAAAACAAGGTGGTTTTGACTCGGACGACAATGCTCTTCATGTTTATTGGCCATCAGGTAGTAAGGCATTAGCCATGACAAATAAAAAACTATTAGCTGAACAGCTAATGACCCTCATTGTAGAGAAAATGAATGAAAAAGATCCAACTTAAAATTTTAGACCCCCGCCTAGGTAATGAAATTCCGTTACCTGACTATGCAACGGAAGGTTCTGCAGGCTTAGATTTGCGCGCCTGTTTAGACGAAGCCGTCTTATTAAAGCCCGGTGAAACACTTCTTATACCTACAGGTCTAGCCATTCATATTGCTGACAACTCAATGGCGGCAGTACTGCTTCCTCGCTCAGGATTGGGCCATAAACATGGCATTGTTTTAGGCAACTTAGTCGGGTTAATTGATTCGGATTATCAAGGCCAAGTCTTTGTATCTTGCTGGAATAGAGGAAACACTGAATTTTCTATTGAAATTGGCGAACGTATTGCTCAAATGGTTTTTGTTCCTATTATTCAAGCAGAATTTGAACACGTTAATGAATTTAGCAATAGTCAACGTGGTGATGGTGGTTTTGGCCATACTGGACGACACTAATATTTAGGAGGAGGAAATCGAATGATTCGTATTTTTAGCATATTATCTATAGTTGCAGTTCTTATGTCTCTTGTTGCTGGAGGAGGAATATACTGGGTTTCACAATCAGATATTAACCAGGCAAAACAACAAGCAACTGAGTCACTATCTCAAGGACTTGCTTTAAGTGTTTCTGCCCGAATTAATGCATTACAAGATAGTGTTTCAAAAATGGCAACAACACCTGCGGTCATTGAAGCCACTTATAATGAAGACCCTGAGCAGTTAGCTAAAACAGCACTCATGTTGGAAAGCTTTATGCCTAATGTTATGAAAATTAGACTTTTACCCGCGAATGTAACTGAACTAGATGAATCAAGTATTCCCCATATGGGGAATGCCGACCTTATAATGGTTCAAGATACCTTGACTAAAAAACAAACACCTGTCATTCAGGGACAAGGAAAAAATAGACATTTGGCAATAACTGCAGCCATTATTAAAAATGACTCAACTATTGGGGTTATTCTTGCTAGCCTTAATTTTAACTTTCTTCAGCCTATTTTAAACGCCCCCCAGCTCGCAGGTAACTCTATTGAATTACGCCAACAAAAAGCGTCATTGGCTAAAAGTGCTAGTTATTCAGGACAGACAGACTTTGATAAGCACGTAGATGTACCTCAATCCTCCTGGAAAATTCACTATACGCCTGAAGATACACGAACCATTTTTTCTATTTCAATTATTGTTGCTATTATCGCGATCCCCGCATTAATTATCTGTTTAGCTTTCTTTATTGCCTATCGCAACATTACTCATCTATTAAGACAAGACCAAGGCACTATTTTAAAAGCCATTAAAGACTTATTTTTGGGTAAAACAGTGGGTAGTTATCCTGTTAATTTAAGTGAAATGAAAACACTGATATCAACCATGATTCAATTTAAACGCGTTTTAGATAATGGAGGTATTGATTTTCCCAGCCAGTTAATAGCAGATAAAGAGGCTGATGATTTTTTTGATGAACCAGAAGGAGTTAGTTTCCTAGATGTTGAAACTGATGCCCTAGCAGAAGGAACCAGTATCCAAATGCCCAGCAACCCTATTTCTTTACCTGAAACAGAGCCAGAAACCACAGCGCTAGATTTCCCTGATCTCTCCATTGTTACATCTGTTACATCTGTTACAGATCAAAAAAAAAAGATAAACCCTTCGATTTATAAAGCTTATGATATTCGAGGGATTGCAGATAAAACAATTACATCAGAGATTGTTTTTGATATTGGTAGAGCCGTTGCATCTGAAGTTAAAGAAAAAGCTATTCATACTATCGTCATAGGAAGAGATGGTCGCCTATCAAGCCCAACTTTAACTGAATCACTTATTAAAGGTATTATTTCTACAGGTCTTAATGTTCTTGATATTGGTGTCGCTCCCTCTCCCTTGGTTTATTTTGTTGCACATCACACTGAAGGAAAGTCAGCCATTGTTGTAACAGCGAGCCATAACCCAGCAGAATATAATGGGCTAAAAATAGTCATTGATGGAGAAACTTTAGCTGGCGAACGCATTCAAAAAATTAGGCAGCGTATAAACGAAGAAAATTACCTAACAGGAACACCTGGCTCAATAGATAGAAACAATATGTTCACCAATGAATATATTGGCATGATTGCCGAGGATGTTCACCTTGCCAGCCCAATAAAAGTTGTTGTTGATTGTGGAAATGGAGCTGCTGGCGAACTTGCTCCTACACTACTCAAAACATTAGGCTGTGAAGTCATTGAATTATTTTGTAATATTGACGGCACTTTTCCCAACCATCATCCAGATCCCTCAAACCCAGAAAACTTACATAGCTTAATTGGCAGTGTTCAACAACATGAAGCTGATCTTGGCATCGCTTTTGATGGTGATGGCGATAGAATAGGCATTATTGATTCGAAGGGGAAGGTTATCTGGCCAGATAGATTACTTATGCTATTAGCTCAAGACGTATTAGAAAACAAACCAGGCGCTGAAATTATATTCGATGTGAAATCTTCGCATCATCTAAAAAAACATATAATGAAACATGGAGGTCGCCCTCTTATGTGGAGAACAGGACATTCTTTTATAAAAGCTAAATTAAAAGAAACAGGCGCCGCATTAGCGGGTGAAATGAGCGGTCATATCTTCTTTAATGACCGTTGGTTCGGCTTCGATGATGCTTTATATGCAGCAGCCCGCCTTATTGGTATTTTATCTGCTGATACACGCAGTAGTGCCGAAGTTTTTGCTGATATTCCTGAAAGTGTCAGCACCCCAGAGATATATATTGATTTAACTGAAGGTGAAAATATAATTCTGATGGAGCAATTTCTTTCAAAAGCCTCTTTTCAGGATGCTGAAATTATCACTTTAGATGGTATGCGAGTTAACTTTGTTGATGGATGGGGGCTGATTAGAGCATCAAATACCATGCCTGCTTTAGCGCTTCGTTTTGAAGCAGATAATAAAGATGCATTGAATCGCATAAAATCTCAATTTAAAGAATTACTTACTCAAATAAAACCAGGTATCAACCTGACGTTCTAACCAATATAAACACTTTTTTTAAAAATACCAAGCAGATGAAAGAAAACTCAGCACATGATATAGCTCACGTCCTTATAGAGGCTCTACCTTATATAAAAAAGTTTAAAAACAGGACAGTCGTTATTAAGTTTGGCGGAAATGCCATGATTGATGATGAACTTAAACATAGTTTTGCTAGAGACATTGTGCTAATGAAACTTGTCGGAATTAATCCTATCGTGGTTCATGGTGGAGGCCCTCAAATAGGAAACCTATTAAAGAGGCTTAACATTACAACAAAGTTTATTGATGGCATGCGTGTCACCGATAGTGAAACAATGGATGTAGTTGAAATGGTCTTAGGCGGCCAAGTCAATAAAGAAATTGTCAGCCTCATAAATCTGCATGGAGGAAAAGCGATTGGCTTAACAGGAAAAGATGGTGACTTCATTCACGCCAGAAAAATTAATTTACAAAAATCCTCACCTGAAACACAAGCCTCTGAGATCATTGATTTAGGTCACGTAGGTGAAGTGAGTAGCATCGACCCTGCCGTTGTCAATATGCTGTGCCATAGTGATTTTATTCCCGTTATCGCGCCTATTGGTGTTGGGGATGATGGCCACTCTTACAACATTAATGCTGATTTAGTTGCAGGTAAAGTAGCAGAAGTCTTGGAAGCTGAAAAATTATTACTGCTAACAAATACTGCAGGTATTTTAGATAAAAACAAACAATTACTCACAGGACTTTCTATTACAGATATAGATGATTTAATTGCTGATGGAACAATTGAAGGAGGAATGATCCCCAAAACAATGTGTGCAACAGACGCTTTAAAAGGTGGCGTCTCTAGCGTGCATATTATTGATGGCCGAGTTGACCATGCCATATTGCTTGAACTATTTACTGACCAAGGCGTAGGCACATTACTTGTTAGACGCTGAATCCCTTTCAGCGTCTGGATTAAAAAGTGGGCTTTAAGTCCACTCTATCGAATAGGGTTCTCGGGCAAAGTAGACTTAATAAAATCACTAAAAGAGTGCCTTATTTTTTTTACCTTAGCCCCCTGACATAACTCCATACCTAAAGATGATTTACGACATCGAATATCAAGAAATAATTGTTCAGTACCATCGACTTCCTCCATTCTTGAAATAGACAAACTTAAATCAGTATCTTTATAAGGGGTGTAACCCATCAATAAGGTATCTGTTTCAACATCGACCCCAACCGTTGAATTGAAGCGTATAAACTGTTTAGCGCTAACCCACGCCCTATCACATTGCGTTGGATTTTCACAAATAAATAAGCCCAGCTCATTTGCTGCTCTATTTTTTGCCGTTAAATATCCCGTATCAAGATCTTTTTCTCTCATTTTAATTAAATAAGAAAACCGGGAAATATCTTGCTCAAATTGTTCTCTTATTTTTTTCTTTTTCTGGAATTGATTAGATATTTCAACATAAGTATTGTCAATCTGCGCTCTACTCTCAGCAATATCCGTTAATAAATTAACGGGAATGCTTTCCCCATCACGCTCATATTGCGCCGCTTTTCTTTGTTTTTGTAGTAATTGAAGCTCCAATCGATTCAAGTTACCTCGAACAACTTTTCTTTTACTATCAAATGCCAACATTTGCCCTCTTAAAGCAACTGTCATATCTTTAGTATTACGATAAGTGCTCAATAAAACCTTATCGTGTGATTTCTGTTTATTAATAATCGCTTGCTGCTGCCTTCTCAGTATAGATAAACGCTTGACTAACTCTCGCTCAGCCTTAGTTCTCTCCTTTTCGACCACTTCAACAACGCGGGCATTTTGATTTAATGATTCTCTTCTATGTTTAATATCCTTAGGTGCTATTTTATCCGAGAAAAAGATATTGCCTTCCTCATCAACCCATCGATACATTTTTTTTGTATTAGCCTGTACACTTTGTCCAGTAATACCTAGGATTAAGGATATTAATACAACCATTATTTTTGAAGAAGTACTCTGCATAAAAAGTTATTTTTAACCTAAAAAGATTATATTCGATAAAAAACATCAGTTACAAATAAAAATATACCGTATTTAACGAAATTTTTCATTCTCTAATATGCCCCACCCCACACTTAGAATATAGATGTAGGGTTTGATATATTCTGCAACGGTCACGGATGTGGAATTTATTAGCCTAATAACAACGCCAGCTGGCTTAATGGTGGTAAGATCATCATTTTAGCTAACTGTAAAAAAACAAGAGCAACCAATGGCGATAAATCAATTCCACCTAAATCAGGTATGATTTTTCGACATAACTCCAACAACGGCTCTGTTAAACTCTGCAAAAGCGAGCTGGCAGGATTATAGTTACCAGGATCAAACCAACTCAATATAGCTCTTGCAAACACAGCAAAAACAAAAATATTAAGAACTAATTCTACTATTTGTTTAAATGCGTAGAGAATCAATACAGCAATACCCGCTATTTCACCTTGTAGAGCTAATATTGTAAAGTCGGCTATCATTTGCAACCCAAGAGCCAACACAATAGACGAAGTATCTATTTTTCCAACAGCCGGTATAAACCGACGCAATAATTTTAAAGGTGGGTGCGTTATTTTAACTAAAAACTGTGAAATCGGGTTATAAAAATCAGCACGCGTCCACTGAAACAAAAACCGTAAAACAATCGCTAATATATAGAGAGAAACTACGGTATCGATTAAAAAGACAATAGGGTTTGTCATATAACTTGCTCCCATCATTTTTCTCCTAATTGTTGGGACATTTCAATAGAGCGGTCTCTTGCAGCATGTAAAGCTTGAGAAACTAATGTAATAAACCCTCCATCCTCAAGAGTATTAATCGCTTTCTCCGTTGTTCCCCCTGGTGACGTCACCTTCCGCCTTAATTCAGCAGATGTATCATCAGATTCTAAAGCTATTTTAGCAGCACCTAATGCCGTTTGCTGAATTAACAATCTCGCTGTTTTTTCACAAAGCCCCAACTGAAGAGCCGCCTCTTCCATAGCTTCCATTAATAGAAAATAATAAGCAGGGCCGCTACCCGAGACTGCCGTCACAGCATCTAGTTCACTTTCTTTTTCAACCCACAAAGAAATACCGACAGCACGTAAGATATTTTCCGCTAAATCTTTTTGTTCATCACTCACCCTATTATTAGCATGTAATGCTGTTGCTCCCGTCAAAACAAGAGCGGGTGTATTAGGCATACAACGCACAATTGCAACATTATCACCTAACCAATCAGCAAGACTTTGTTGAGAAATACCTGCTGCTATAGAGACAACCAAAACTTGTGTTTTAAGCAACTTTCTAGATAGCTTTTCAGTCACACTACGCATAATTTGTGGTTTAACTGCTAAAACCACAACATCCACATTTTGGATTAACGCATCGTTATTTTCAGTAATATTAACTTTTAGGTTTTCAGCCAAGGATTGCAAGGTGTCTACATTTGTATCTGATACCCACAATTGACTGGCGGAATGTCCACTAGCAATTAATCCATTAATTAAACTCGATGCCATATTACCGCCACCGATAAAACCAATCTTTTTTGTATTCATTAATTAAATGAGAGATAAAGTTTAAATAAACTCTATTCTACTGCTTATTTCGATTTAACTCTTAAAAATATGCACTAGATTAAAGATTATTTAATAGCTTAAGGAACCTCTGATCAAGTCCAATATTATTAGACCATTACACTAGAAGTGTGATGCTGAAATTCTGGAAATGCTATCATCTATATTTATATCAGAGTAGCAAATCTGCCTTGAAAAAATAAATGTCGCATTTAATAATCAAGATTGGGTATGATTGAATCGAAAATTACATACCTTAAAAGGTGTTTTTTTCAACACTGGGTGCGGTTCAAGCTGAAAAGTTATTAAAAAAAATCAGTAACTTTAGTCGCAAAAAACAATTTTTGACATTAAACCGTTAATTACTTTACTTGAACAAGAGATAATCAAATTAACAGCGATATTAGCAACTAAAATAACCTAAGCCTCATGATTCACACGCTTTATATTGAAGAAAATATTCGTCACCATCCTCGGACACTTGCAATATGCGACCGATTCCCCAAAGCCAGAATAGTTATCTGTGAACGTTATGGAGAGGTATTCAACCCTAAAGCTCAAAATTTTCGTATACAAAAACAGGATCCTGCACTGATACTTGCCGAAAAATTCAAAAACTTTGCTCTACCTGCTCCCCAAGGCTATAACATTGGTGCAAAAAAAAATTACTATTTTTCACACATGCTGAATTGTTTATATGATTGTCGTTATTGTTTTTTACAAGGCATGTTCCAATCAGCGAATTATGTTTTATTTGTTAATTTTGAAGATTACCAACAGGAAATACAGCAAATTTGCCAAGCCTCTCCTAATGAAGATATTCATTTTTTCTCAGGTTATGATTGTGACAGTTTAGCTCTTGAACCTGTCACAGGGTTTGCAGAACACTTTTTACCTTTTTTTTCTAGCATCCCCAATGCCTGGCTAGAATTAAGAACTAAGAGCACTCAAATAAGAAACCTTTTAAAAACCACGCCTGATCCACAAACCATTGTTGCTTTTAGCTTATCGCCCGATGAAATTGCTAATAAAGTAGAAGATAAAGCACCAAATCTAGAAAGAAGACTTGATGCTCTCTACAAATTGCAACAACAAGGCTGGAAAATTGGACTTCGCTTTGACCCTTTAATTTATCAAACAGACTACCAGCAACAATATAAGCATTTATTTGAGCAAGTTTTCAGCAAAATTGATTTAGAATCATTGCACTCTGTTAGTTTGGGTGTCTTTCGTTTACCTGAAAAATATTTCAAAAAAATACACCAGCAATACCCTGAAGAAGTTTTATTTTCTAGTCCACTAGAAACCAAACATAAAATGACTTCTTATAAAGCTGAATTAGAACAAGAAATGCTGCAATATTGTACCGAACAATTATTATCCTATATTCCCCAATCTAAATTTTTTCCATGCACACTTTAAAAAGAACGCTACTAGTGACAGGTGCAAGCTCGGGAATTGGGCGTGCAGTTGCAAAACGTTTACTCGATGAAGGCCATACTGTTATAGGAACGTCCCGAGATGGCAAAAAATTTAAAGTTAAACATGAAAACTTTAGTTTTATAGAGCTAGACCTAGCCCAACCAGAACAAATCCCAGCTAAGTTAAAAACATTGGAAAAAGCATTTCCTTCTTTAGATAGTGTGATTTTTTCAGCAGGTTATGGAAAATTTGGCGCCATTGAACAATTTTCTTTTGCTCAAATTGAACAATTGATGACTGTCAATTTTACCAGCCAAGCTATTATTACCAAGGCGCTTATTGCCAATTTAAAAAGAAAACCCCAAAGTAATTTAATTTATATTGGCTCTGAAGCGGCCTTAAAAGGTAGCCGTAAAGGATCAATATATTGTGCTAGCAAATTTGCCTTGCGTGGATTTACTCAAGCTTTGCGAGATGAATGTGGCTCTAGCTCTGTTCGTGTTTCTCTTATAAATCCTGGTATGGTTAAAACAAATTTCTTTGATTCGCTCTCTTTTCAACCAGGAGAAGCTGAAACACACGGACTATTAGCAGAGGATATCGCCGAAACTGTCAATTTTATACTAAACTCAAATAACAACATGGTGATTGATGAAATCAATCTAAACCCAGCTAATAAAGTTATTCAATTTAAAAAATAATGTTTGCTAAACCCTTAGTCTATTTTGCCTATTTACTAAAAACATCAGTTTATTACCAACAAGGTAAACAGTTTTTTTATAATTTACTGGAAAACCCTCAGAGTAAAATAAAATCTTATTTTGATGTTTTTATGATTTGCTTAGTGATGCTCAGTGTTTTCTTTTTAGTCTACAGCGTTGAACATGAACTCAATAATACCGGCGAATTTTTTGAGCAATGCGTGGTGAGCGTATTTATCTCAGAATATTTATTAAGAGCTTGGCTGTATTCTGACTCCCACCTTATTATCATTAAAGAGTATGAAAGAGCTGAATATTTAAACACACCCTTCAGTGTATTAAAAACACTCAAAAAAGTATTTGGGAAAAAACTAGAGTATATGCTGTCCCTTTTTGCCATTATTGATTTATTGGCCATTTTACCAAGTTACCGCCCGTTAAGAATTTTACGTATATTACTGATTTTTAGATTATTTAAGCTGTTTCGTTATTCAAATAGCATTAAAGTTTTTGCCGATGTTTTATCCAGTAAACGTTTTGAACTTATCACCCTTGCTATCTTTATGGGGTTTCTAGTTTTCATCTCCACCATTGCTATTTATTTATTTGAAAATAACTCCAGTGGCGGTAATGTCCGCCACTTATATGATGCCTTTTATTGGTCAATCGTCACTATATCTACCGTAGGTTATGGCGATATAACGCCCGTAACATTTGGCGGCAGGCTGGTTACTGTTGCTTTAATTCTAACGGGTTTAGGCGTTTTGTCATTCTTTACGTCAATCATCGTTTCAGCCTTTAATGAAAAGATGTACACCCTGCGTGAAAATAGAACTTACGCTGAGCTAAGTCGATTTGATAATTTTATTATTATTTGTGGTTTTGGTCGTGTTGGACAAGAAATTGCCAAGAATTTTGAAAAAGACCAACAACCCTTCATTGTTATTGACACGGATGAAAATAATATTCTCCTCGCAAAAGAGAAAAACTATCTTTATATTCAAGATGATGCCAGCAAAAATAGCGTATTAACTAATGCAGGCATTAATTCAGGTGCTTCCTCAGTTATATGTGCAACAGGTAACGATGTCGCCAATGTTTATATCACGTTAACCAGTCGATTTTTAAATCCAGAGGTTAATATTATTGCCCGCTCTAATAGAGATGATAATGTAAAAAAGCTTTATCAAGCCGGCGCAAACAATGTTATTCAACCTTTTGAAATTTCAGGTTTACTAGCTGCAGAATATGTCGGGCAACCCGTTGCATTTGAAGCTATTTTAGGTATTTTGCAAGAACAGAAACAAATCCTAATGGAAGCTCTAATCGTTTACCCCAACAGCTTAATAGAAAATAAAAGAATAGAAGAAATAGACTTTAAAAACAGAAAATTAACCTTAGTCGGTGTCATCAGTTCAAATAAACTACATTCAAAACGTCGCAACCGTTATAAAGTTAAAAACCAGCATTTTTACTTTAACCCTGAAAACCACTTTGAATTACAAGCTCAAGACATGATTATTATATTAGGTCGAAAATATTCAATTGAGCATTTTCAAGACCAACTTGAAAAGAGCAGGCTCAGTTCAGGAAATAAATCATGAAAAAAATAGCTGTTTTTGGATACAACAACTTATCTTATGAGGCTATTTCAAGGCTTGACCAGAAATCTCACGATGTTCTTATTATTGAGACAGATTTATCACTCAGAAAATCTGCTGAGGAAAAAGGGTTTAAAACTAAAGATATAGATTTTCGCAGTGACTGCGGTCTTAAATCCATTGGTATTGGTCATACTATTGACGTCATTTTTTGCTTTCTTTTAGAAGACTCGAGCAATGTCTTTTTAACTCTTTCTGCGCGTGCCATAGATAAAAATATTGATATTATTGCTATTGCAGGCTCCGCTCAGTCAGCTGAAAAATTAATTGCAGCCGGGGCTAATAAAATTATCGATCCTTATCAAATCTGTGGCCAAAAAATCCATGAACTGATAAAAAAACCCGATATCACCAATATTATTGACCATACCGTCTTTGGCCGTGACGATTTACATATTGCCGAAGTTGCTATTCCTACAGGAAGTTATTTAGAAGACACCTATAGCAGTGCATTATCACTTAATGAGCACCATAATTTAGTATTAATAGGTATTGTCGACAAAGAATTGGAT
>ENA-OSET01004779-OSET01004779.1-sediment-metagenome-genome-assembly--contig:-NODE-4779-length-11800-cov-16.892690_pt1 | contig 11800 bp, 12 predicted proteins | sample MGYA00237882_ERZ534229 | MGnify/ENA primary metagenome ERZ534229 (study PRJEB26408, sample SAMN06266212) | sediment metagenome | isolation source: Hudson Canyon methane seep mesocosm | place...
CCGAACTTGATTCTGCGTAAAAACTAGAGTTACTTAGTAGGTAAACGAAGGCTTAATACGTAAAGGTCTTCATAACTAAATCCATAATGGAGAAGTATTATGGAAACGGTAAAAAAAGTAGTACTCATCCTAGTTGTAATATTGCTAGGCTTTTCACAGGTTTCATCAGCCAACTTCAAGATCTTAGATTTTGAAGACTGGGAACTTGGTGGCCGAGGCAGGTTGTCCATTTCTTGTAGCATCACTGATGCTACAGCTGGTGACGGGCTTTATGGGAGTAAAGGTACCAACACCACTTGTGGTGTTGGGCGAACTCTACTTCCATCGGAGGTTGGCCTTTGGGCTAACACTCCGAAATGGAGTACACCTTTAGGAAAGGTTCAGGCTAGCGGGGTCATAGACCTCGCGTACACAGTGAATTTGCATGAAGCAGATTCAACTGGTACAGAAATCCGTAATGGATTTCTGAAGCTTGAACTGAGCCCTGAGGGTGGCTCGACTCCTTGGACGTTAACGCTGGGTAACCAGTTAGCGTCATTTAGTGATGTGATCCTTCTGGATCACACGCTAAATGGCGTGGGAGTCCCCGCAAGCCCTGAATCTGTCGATACGACAGGACTGGGTCATATAGGTATGGGTTACCTGTTTGATCTTGGCTTCAGTTTTGGAGCGAAGCTGGAAACAGCTAAGTTCCATGGGTTTAATCTTGAAGTTGGTGTGTACAACGCATCCTCGATTTCAGGACTAAACTCATCACCAAGAATTGAAGGACAAGTAAATTTTGTCCATCAGCTTGGTGAGGCTGCTGATCTTAAGGCTTGGCTTACAGGCATGTATCAAGCCAATAAGTATCAGCACGGCGATGTTGATATCTTTGGATTTGATGGTGGTATAGCTGTAAACAAGGGTCCTTATGGGCTTCTTGTTTACGGCTATCGTGGACAGGGGCTTGGTTCTATTCTTCTAAATAAGATTAGCAGTGATACTGTTGATCTTAATGGAGATGAGATTAATGCCTACGGAGGATTAGCACAGTTGCATTATAAAACTGTGTTTATGAAACCAATAAAGCTTGCTATTAGCTATGGCATATCAGCCATAGATACGAGCACTCTTGGTTTCATAAAAAACCGCCAGTCCATAATAATAGGGGGCTATATTGATCTGAGCGATCAAGTCAATATTTTCCTAGAAGGAGGCCACGCCTGGAGCGACGTTATTTCTGGCAAGGATGCTGGATATAACTTTGGGAGTTTGGGTTTTAACCTAAATTTCTAAAGGTCGAGTGCTACAAGTCCCACCTGATCGTAATGATCAGGTGGGGCATCAAAGAATAAAGCGTTTGTTAACGCTAAATGTCTTTGAAAGCCTTAATCTTCGGATTAAGGCTTTTTTTTATCTCGTATTTTTACAAAGAAACCAAGCTTGGGTGGTTAGATTTTATCTTCTCACGGTATTCAATCGAACGACGGTCGCCGCCTTTTGCTGTTGGCTCTGTTCGACGCGCTAATTGTTGTTCAATTTTATCTTTGAATTTGCGACTGCCCATAATCCAAGCTTTGTTGGTTGACTGCGCTATTTCTGTCATCATTTTATTGCTCATCTGATGCTCAAATAATTGTCGATAAGCCTGTTGCCGTTCATCTGCCGATTGACCGAGTTGTAGGTATTTTTCATGCGGCGTTATCATCGCACTGCCATTGCCAAAGGCATTGAAATTATAGCTCGACCACGGGTAATCAGCAGGATCGACTAAGCTGGTATTTGAGCGAACAGGGTTGAGTTCAATATAGCGATAACAGGTCAGTAAATAATACTCAGAATCAACAACTGTTGCCTTATAACGCCCTTCCCATAAGGTTCCGGTGCGTTTGTAGATGAAGTTAAAATGCTGCACATAATAACGTCCAATCATTTGCATCATCTTACTCAAACTTTCTTCTGTTCGGGGGGTGAGTAATAAATGCACATGATTCTTCATCAACACATAGGCATGAAGGTCACAGTCATGTTTTTTGCAGGCGTTTTTGAGTATTTCTAAATAATAGTAATAATCAGTATCTGCAATGAAAATAGGCTCACGATTATTACCACGAACGATAACATGCTGAGCATAGTTGGGAATTTTATAACGAGGCAGCCTTGCCATACTTTTAATCCTTATCCTTAAGGAACAAGAATTAAGTGTATGTCAGCTTGAACTGAAAATCAAGCGAGCTAAATAGAAGTTAAAAAAAGAGGGAAGCAATGCTCCCCTCAATTAAGGAATTAATCCGGACTAATAAGGTAGATTGGATTTTTCCCAATTTTCCAGCAACGTTTCAAGTTGCCGGAGCTCTTTTCTTGCAAAGTACAAGTCTACCTTCGAGAGGATACCTTTTTTCTGCTTTAGATTATCTATAACAACTCGTTGAAAAACTATGTCGATTTTTAAATCCAAACCTAGTGTATCCTCCCCTTTTTTCTTTTCCATAATACATTTATCTCTGTATTAAAGTTCCACACAAACTACATGTAGCATGGATGTATCACTCTAGTCATTTAGGAAATAAATACCAGTTTTATATCAATAGGGTCAGAGTCAACTTATTTTAGTCTAGGTCAAGTAACTCCCAGATCTCATCAATGCGTTCTACAACAGCCTGATCTCGTTCAATAGGTTTGCCCCACTCTCGGTCGGTTTCACCAGGTAACTTGTTGGTCGCATCCATTCCCATTTTTGAGCCTAAGCCTGACACAGGCGAAGCAAAGTCGAGATAGTCAATCGGGGTATTTTCAATCAATGTTGTATCACGTGCAGGATCCATTCGGGTTGTAATTGCCCACATCACATCATTCCAGTCGCGTACATTCACATCATCATCAACGACAATAACAAACTTGGTATACATAAACTGACGTAGGAACGACCAGATACCCATCATCACACGCTTTGCATGACCTGGATATTGTTTCTTCATGCTCACTACCGCCATGCGATATGAACAGCCTTCGGGTGGTAAGTAAAAATCTACAATTTCAGGAAACTGTTTTTGCAAGATAGGCACAAACACTTCGTTTAGAGCCACACCTAAAATAGCGGGTTCATCCGGTGGACGCCCCGTATAGGTACTGTGGTAAATAGGTTTATGACGTTGCGTTATACGTTCCACAGTAAACACTGGGAATTGATCAACCTCATTGTAATAGCCAGTATGATCGCCATAAGGCCCTTCATCCGCCATATCATCAGGATAGATAAAGCCTTCTAATACAATCTCAGCACTGGCTGGCACTTGCAAATCATTGCCAATACATGTCACTAATTCTGTTTTTGATCCACGCAAAAGTCCTGCAAAAGCATATTCTGACAAGCTATCAGGAATAGGCGTAACAGCCGCTAAAATCGTTGCTGGATCACAGCCTAATACCACGCTAACAGGAAAGGGTTCGCCCGGGTGTTCTTGTTGCCATTCTTTAAAATCTAATGCTCCACCACGATGAGATAACCAACGCATAATGACACGATTTCTACCGATCACTTGCTGACGATAAATACCCATATTTTGGCGCGGTTTATGCGGGCCTTTAGTCACCACTAAGCCCCAAGTAATTAACGGTGCCGCATCCTCAGGCCAGCAATGTTGAATCGGATATTGGCTTAAATCAATATCATCACCTTCAATCACTGTTTGCTGACAAATTGCTGTCTTCACTACCTTAGGTGCCATATTTAACACTTGTTTAAAGATAGGCATTTTCTGCCACGCGTCTTTCATTCCTTTTGGCGGTTCAGGCTCTTTTAAAAAAGCTAATAACTGACCCACCTCACGCAGCGCTTCTACTGAATCTTCTCCCATCCCCAAGGCCACGCGATGCGTTGTACCAAAAAGGTTGGTCAAAACAGGAATATCACTACCCTTCGGGTTTTCAAATAACAAGGCAGGACCACCAGCACGCAATACCCGATCACTAATCTCTGTCATTTCTAAAACAGGATCAACTTCTACACTGATTCGTTTTAGCTCACCTCGCTGCTCGAGATGTTCGATAAAGTCTCTTAGATCAGTATATTTCATGTAACGACATTCTCACTCGGATTAAACAGTTGTGTACCATTATCAATGAAATAGCCGTTCAATTCACTGATTATTAATATTTAAACTCTCCAAGGGGCTAATAACCGCCTGAATGTTCTGCTGCAACACATGCGTATAAATCTCAGTCGTTTTTACATCTGCATGACCTAATAATTTTTGTACCACACGAATATTGCTACCCGCCTCTAACAAATTAGTAGTCAAGGTATATGATGTCGTCGAATCACATATCAAGCGGATTTACCGGCTATTTACAGTCCTTTCCTATATTGGTTCCGAGTCGATAGTTCCACCATTTGGTGCAGGTTTTGCTGTGCATTCTCATCACCGTTTAGGCTATTTTCAAATTGAGTCATTAATTGTGCTTTGTCTGGCTCTGCTTTAGATCCAGAACCAATGTCAGTGAGATCAATAAAAAATTCATCAAATAAATCACTCAGATCATTCACTATATCTACATTTAAAAATTGCTCATTATTGTAGAGGCTGGGGTAGCCGCCTTTTTGTTTATCAACGGCAAAAGAAACGCCATGAGTATTGGTGATAGTGGTCGATTTTTCGCACTTCAGCATACAGCCATCTTCAATACTGGGTTTTTCACAGCCGACAGTGCGTTGGAAGAAGCATTGCCTGCTGGTCATCAGTAAAATAGGATGATAAATGCTGTATAACAATTTGAAATTGTTAGGTCGTGCGATTTTTTTGATTTGTATGCGGTTAATTTCGTTTGAAATAAACGCGCCAGCACAGTTTAATTCTTCCTGCAGGGTTAATAAGGCATATGAATTGGTGGTGTTTAAAAAGGGGCCTGCAATCCACTCAATGCCCATTTCAAACGCCTTGTATGCAATGCCGGTGTTATTACTGACAATACGTTTGGGACGAACCTGTTCTAAAATCCGTACCGATTCGTCATAATCTTTGCCAATTAAAACCGCTGGAAACCACGGAATTAAACGTGGGTTATTCAATAAAATATCGATGTGTTTATTGCAGCCTTTTTTAAGACTTTCAGGTAATTTGAAATACACATCTGCATCGGTTAAATCACATAAAGTCAGATCTTTTACGTCGGCGATTAAAATTGACAGACTCAGTTTGTCAGAGAGTTTTTTGTGCTTAACTAATTCGGGAACAGTGACGTGAGGCATTATTTTTGCCGAATCAGTCAGCAACAAAGTCGCTTCATTTTTAAGCGTGCTTATTTCCTTAAACGGAATAATTAAATTTGCTTCTAAGCCCGTACAATTAAAATCGCTAATATCAAAATGATTGAAAGCAAAGTTTTTGAAACTTCTTTCTAAAACAGCAAGGTTAAGAGGCAATTTCTGGGCAGCGCTTAGCGTGGATTCTGTTTCTAGAATATGCGTTTTATCGTTATCACCTATGATGATTAACCTTAATGGCTGGTTTAGTTTTCCCGAAAAAGACAAAGTAATACTTTCTTTGGCAGTGCTAAGGTCTTTAATTTTTTCAACTAGTTCATCACCCAGATTGTTTTTTTGCTGATAATGATCTTTCTTCACTTGCTCGATATCTTTCAATAAAACAACCTGACTTTCTTTTATGGCATGTTTAAGGCTGTAATCTCGCGGGCTGTCGATAAACATATCTTTGGTGAGATCACCCTTTAAAAAAGAGTTGGTAAAGCCACGGTTAAAAACACGGTGTAAGTTAGCATCATCATTTTGTAATTGACCTGACTTTTCAAATGTGTCGATTTGTTTACGCCAAGTGTCAGTAACGGTATAGACATAGTGTGCATTTTTAATGCGGCCTTCAACTTTCAGAGAATCAACCCCTGCATCAACGAGCGCGGGCAAATCAAAATAGGCAGAATTATCTTTTAGGTTAAGCGGGTAGAGGTTGCCGGTTTCTGTGACTTCATATTCATCGCGACAGGCTTGGCTGCAACTGCCACGATTACCCGAGTTACCTACGCTCACTGAGCTAGAGTAACACTGACCAGAAAAAGCAACACACAAAGCACCATGTACAAACACTTCGCTTAACACCCCCTGTTGATGAGCAACGGCGCTTAATGATTTTATTTCACCGATATTAAGTTCTCGTGACAAATTAAGCCGTGATGCGCCTATTTTTGCAAGAAACTTTATTTGCCCTTCGTTATGTGTCGTTAATTGTGTTGATGCGTGAATATCTAAGGTAGGGAAGTGTTTTTTTACTAAATTAAAAACGCCCAAATCTTGCACGATAATGCCATCGATTTTGGTGTTAACGAGTTTATTTAGAACCTTAATTAACCCTGCAATTTCTTGCTCTAAAATAACCACGTTTAGGGTTAAAAATACTTTGCAATCATGCGCGTGAGCTAAGCGTAAAATTCCAGGTAAATCGTCAAAAGACAAATTAGATGCTCTGTTGCGAGCATTGAAATTAACTAAACCACAATACACTGCATTAGCACCAGCAATAACGGCTGCTTTAATGGCTTCAACATCGCCGCCGGGCGCTAATAATTCAATTTTTTTATTCATCTTGTGGTTCAGTAATTATTGAAAGTGACTAAGGAGTCAGTTTAATGCGGATTTATAATGGGAGCTAATGTTAATACTATGAATTAAAGTCAGGTATTGTTTACTATTTATCGTGGAGCGAGTCAATTATATTGATCTTCACAAAATTTAGAAATAATTGGAAATAATAGCATATTGTTTTCCTTTATTACTTAATCAAAGTAATCTTCCAGTGCTTGTTGAATATCCGTATTAAAGCAAGCAAAAATAATACGCTCAAGAGTCGTTTCTGGTATTCCTTTTAATACTTCATTGATTGCAATTTTACATGCTTTTTGTATTGGAAAGTGATAAACATTCCTGATGAAAAAGTGGCGAGTAGAATTCCAAGATTATTACAAAATATAAAACAAACACTGTCACTATGCGACCAAGTTCGTATTCTTAATAATTCCAGAATTGATAACCCATTTCAACAAGGGACTGTTCTTCGCAATGGTCATTTACAGCAGGATAAACCTTTACCTGATTGGGCTAAAAATTTACTAGAAGATTATTTATAGGCCTGTTGTAATGGGGCAAGACATCACAATGGAGTATGAGATTTAACAAATGTTTGGTTTCTAACGTATTGGATCTGGCTTGCATCAATAACTTGTTGCGTCCGTTGCTCTCAAAGCTCATGCAACACCTCTACAGAATCCTGATTAACTTTATAGAGTTTAAAATTAACAATTTTTTCAGTGCTTTTTGTTTATGCTAGTCATCCACATCAAATTGCCGTGGTAAATAAATAGGTTGTTCAAATTGACTGAAAGTTAAATTTTAACAGTTGTTGCTTTTACAGCAAGGATGTTACGTTATGAAAAGATTGTTTTTTGCATTATGGCCAAGTGATAAAGTCAGAAAACAAATAGATGCCTTTAATTGTGTAATGCCTACAGCTCGTTTTAAAAAAATTAAAGCTGATAATTTACATGTTACATTGGTTTTTCTGGGCAATGTAGATGTCGAGACTGAACTTCTGCTCAGACAGCTTGTAAGTGATATTAAAGTTGAGTCTTTTGTATTACATTTTGATCAATTGGCTTTTTGGTCAAAACCACGGATCTTGTGTTTGTTAACACAGCACTATGATGAACAGTTATTAATGTTGTTCAATGCCTTAAAGGGCAAGGTTGAACAATGCAGTATTAAGACAGAAGATAGGCCTTACAAGCCGCATATCACTGTGGCCAGAAAAGCAGGTGAACTGAGTGATGCTGAGGCTTTTGTCATACATTGGCCTGTGCAGTCATTTTGTCTGGTTGAGTCATGCAGTACAGTGGGTGGTGTGCACTATCAGGTTATACAGAGCTGGGATTTTAACTAAGGTCTACTTTTATACGCATGATTTGAGGAGCAGGGGTGGGGTCACCGATATTATTTAATAATGCTCATATTACTCAGATATGTTGAAAAGTTATGCAGCTGATAGTGTCGTTTTAATCCATTTTGGTTTTATCCTTTTTGTCATATTCGGCGGGTTTCTGGTGATAAAATGGAGAAAGCTTATGTGGCTGCACCTGCCAGCAGCATTCTGGGGTGCAATGATCGAGTTTTTTGGCTGGGTTTGTCCTTTAACAATACTGGAAAATCAACTTCGTATAGGCAGTGAACGGGGTTCTTATTCAACCGGTTTTATTGAGCATTATATCATTCCACTGATTTATCCAGCAGGATTGACACGGGATATTCAGCTGTTATTGGGTGTTGTTGTGATTGTTATTAATCTTTTTGTATATACTCTTCTTTTTAAAAAAATTAAGCACGAGCAGGAAAAGAGACATGACTGAATCGGCATTGGTTAGCTGTGAATGGCTGAAACAAAATCTTAATGCCGACAATCAGCTTATTCTGGATGCGACATTTTTTTTACCCAGACAACAGCGTAATGCTCAGCTGGAATATCAGCAGCATATTCCCGGAGCACTATTTTTTGATATTGACAAAGTTGCTGACTTAAATAACCCATTACCTCATACACTCCCAAGCAGCGAACAATTTGCCGATGCAGTGGGGAATTTGGGTATAGATAATAATACGTTGGTTGTTATTTACGATAATAATCATTTCTTTGCCGCTGCTAGAGTATGGTGGATGTTTCGAGTCTTCGGGCATAACAAGGTGCGAATTTTGGATGGAGGACTCACACGCTGGAGACAGCTGAATTTTCCCGTAAATTCGGAACAGCCGATGCCGATAAGAAAAAGATTTAATACACAATATCACTCTGGACTTGTGTTTGATTTGAATCAAATGATGTCTGTACAAAAAAGCCATTCATGGCAAATAGTCGATGCACGGTCAGCGGACAGTTTCTTAGGTAAACGCACTCAAGCTGATAAAAGTTTACATACCGGCCATATTCCAAATAGCATTAACCTACCTTATGCCCGTTTAACAGATTTAGAGCAACAAACACTATTACCTAACAAAAAATTACACTTGATTTTTAAAGAATTCCAGATTAATTTGACTAAATCGATTGTTACCACCTGTGGTTCGGGGGTTTCTGCTGCCGTTGTAATACTGGCTTTATACCAAATAGGACGTACAGACGTGCCAATGTACGACGGATCATGGTCTGAATGGGGTAGACGGCCAGATACACCCACACAAACTGGCGTATAAATTTATTTATGGGGTAAAAAAGCAGTATGCCACCACGCTATACAGAACCAACTGGATGGATGCAAACTTAGCAGGTGATTTTGTATCCCTTAGTTATCTTTGTACGTCTTGTTTTATAGCCATTCAATGAATGATATTTGGTTAATAGGTCTTTACCTGCTACATGATGGATTGCACCATCAACACTAACTCCACCACCGAGTAATGAATTATTAGTCGCATTGACGATGGTATCAACTTTCAAGGACAATCTTCTGTTAATATTCCAGTATTCAATAACTGTCTCAAAATTGATCTTATGAAAAGAAAGCTACTTACGTTTTTTATTGTTTTAGGAATGGGTATTCACAATAGTCATGCAGAGGAAATTGGTTGTATAACGACTTCCTGGAAACTCATTGGTGCAAACCACAAAGTTTGTATACAAGCATTTGATGATCCCAAGGTACAAGGTGTTAGCTGTCATATTAGCCAGGCTAAAAAAGGTGGTATTACGGGGTCTTTAGGTTTAGCAGAAGATCCATCCCAGTTCTCCATTGCGTGTCGACAAGTGGGACCGATTGTTATTAATGAAAAACTACCTAAACAGGAAATCGCTTTTAGTAGTGACACCTCGCTATTTTTTAAAGAAACTCGAGTGACTCGGTTATTTGATAGCAAACGTAAAACCTTAGTTTATGTCGCAATCAGTCGTAAACTGGTAGATGGCGCACCAGCAAATAGTATTTCTACCGTGCCTATTATGCCTTGGAAAAAATAGGTTATCGCCATGACTGAAAAAAACACATGGGTTTTGTACCATGCTGATTGTATGGATGGTTACGGTGCTGCTTGGGCTGCATGGAAAGCTTTGGGTGACTCAGCTGTTTATAAAGCTGTTCGACATCATGAACCAATACCTAAGCTTCCTGATGATATTGAGCTTTATATTGTTGACTTTTGTTACCCCATGGACGTCCTCGTCTCAACAGCACAGCGAGTTAACAAAATAGTGGTCTTAGATCATCATATCAGCGCGCAAAAAGACTACGAGACCTATATCAGCCATTCGGCTATACCGAATAATCTTGAATTCAACTTTGTGCAAGAACATAGCGGTTGTATGATCAGCTGGAGTTACTTTCATGGAAATAAGGATGCACCAAAGTTATTAAAGCACATAGAGGACCATGACCTTTGGCGACATGAACTTCCTAAAACAGAAGCCATTAGTAAAGCATTGTTCTTACGGTTGCCCACTAATTTTTCTGTATTTGAAACTATAAAATTGCATACATTAGAACGAGAGGGAGCTATTTTATTAAAACAGCAGCAATTGAATATTCGACGTTTAGTCAACACACGGCATAAAGTTAAACTTAACGGTATTGAAGGGCTTGCAGTCAATGCGCCTGGCATGTTTTCAAGTGATTTAGGCCATGCTTTATCAAAACTATCCGGCACCTACGGGTTAACCTATAACTGGCATGGAAAACGCCAGCACTATGAATGTGGACTACGTTCAATAGCTGAATTTGATGTGTCTGAATTAGCTAAGGTGTTCGGTGGTGGCGGACATAAGAATGCTTCAGGCTTTACCGTTGATCAAACCACGTTTCTGAAGTTTTTGTGATGGCAAGTAGTGTTAAGCTTCCTAAAAAAGCATTGTAATAATGAGAAAATATCAACATATAAGCCTACTAGTAAAACAAAATAATGGCGTTGGAAATAAAACCAAGTTTGCTGACTTAATCATGGAAGATTTTAAACAATCTAGCTGCATGGTTTATGGAGAAAATGCAGATGAAGAACTTGTTTTACTCGCCGAATTAAAAACACAATTAGATACTATTAAGCTTAACAGTGGACTATTTCAACAAAGTATTGAGTTTGTGGTTGAAGGCAAAATTACTAATGATCAGTATCCAGCAATTACATACAGTGTTAATGGTGCAACTGTTCGATTTTATGGTAGATGTTCAATTATTCCGCAAATCTGTGGTGTGGACTTATACTTGGATAAGAGCTATACAGGAAAAGTTGGAGATTATGTGAAACAAAAATTTACCATTCCCGTTAGCAAATTGTATAGATCAGTAAAGTAAGGGAGCTGGAATTAATAATCATCCATCTCCCTAGCTACCATCAGACCTAAATTGATTGAGCCTTATGCCAAAAAAACAGTCATTGACGGATCTCAATGAAATAGAAAATCATACTATCGGACATTACGATAATAATGCGGAACCTTTTTGGCAAGGAACCAAAGATCACGATGTTAGCCAAAATATTGAATCCTTCTTGGAAGCGCTACCTCAAAATGAAGCAATGGATATTTTAGATTTTGGATGCGGCCCTGGACGTGATTTGAATACCTTTAAATCATTGGGGCACCGACCCGTAGGATTAGATGGCAGCAAGGAATTTTGCCAACTAGCCGTAAAGCATAGTGGATGTCAGGTATTGCATCAGTCATTTCTAAAGCTAGAACTAGAAGAAAATAGCTTCGATGGTGTTTTTGCGAATGCATCAATGTTTCATGTTCCCAGCCAAGAATTAGGAAGAATACTGAATGGGCTACACCGAGCACTA
>ENA-OSET01004780-OSET01004780.1-sediment-metagenome-genome-assembly--contig:-NODE-4780-length-11800-cov-12.275186_pt1 | contig 11800 bp, 10 predicted proteins | sample MGYA00237882_ERZ534229 | MGnify/ENA primary metagenome ERZ534229 (study PRJEB26408, sample SAMN06266212) | sediment metagenome | isolation source: Hudson Canyon methane seep mesocosm | place...
GCCTGTAATCGCCTGTCTCTAAGGTCTTCCGCATAAACACGCAAGGCTTCCGTGACACTGGTACCAAACATCATACACTGAGTTAAAGTGGACATTAATCCGCGTACATCCTTAACACCAGTACGTTCAGCCAAGCCTTTCATTGCGCTTTTCCGATCAACACCCGCCTGGATTTCAGCCACCACTAAACTTAATTCTTCAGACAAAATAGGCTGGCTAAAACGCAACTCAACAGTCACTCTTTGTATTGCTGCATCCAAACTTAAACCCGCTTCTGAACAAATAACCAGCATATCCAAGGCATCTGGAAAAGCCCGTTGGATATTTTTTTGCCGATTTGCAATTTTTTTATCTAAAACCAAACTGGGCAATATATAGCCAACAGCAAAAGCTATCAACAGTCCATTAACTAGCCAGTCTGCTTTAAAGCTAGGTACAAGGGTAATTAGAATCAAGGTTAGCAATGGCAGCGTAATGAAAAATATGATTTTTATCGCAAAATACTGTAACAGATATTTTTTAGCATGATACCCAGCATAATGCAGACGTAACCTAGTTCGCGCGGTTAATTCTTCATTCGAGGGCAATAAGACATGACTGTATGTCTGTAATTTTTGGCTAGTTTTATCCTCCCCATTTGATGCAACAAAAACACCACTCTCCTCATTCAAAAACCGCGCTCTGACCGGATCAAATAAGTTATTTAAAAATAACAAAATAACAAAAATTAAAATAAAAATGACTAAAACAATCAAACCGATAACAAGCCATTCGGCCTGTTCCCGATTACTAATAGCCTCAGTGATTATATTTAATAAAAAGTCCATACTAACTCCTAAACATCAATCGTGATGATTTTTCTAATCCAAAAGATAGCAATCACTTCCAACGCCCCAATCACATAAAAAAGCTTATAGCCTTCGGGGTGTTCATAAAGCGCATCAAAATGATGCGGATCAATCAGATTAAACATCAAAAACATCAAAAACGGAATAGCACATAATACCCAGGCAGAGAAGACTCCCTCCGCAGATAGTGTCTTAACTGTTCTTTGTAATTTAAACCGTGATCGTAATACACCGGAGATATTTAACAACACTTCAGACAAGTTCCCCCCAGTTTCACGCTGAATTAAAATAGCGGTAGCCATTGCACTCAGACTCATACTCGGCACCCGTTCTATCATTAAGGCAAAAGCAACATCAATTTCACGGCCGTAATTAAGTTCTTCATAAGTAACCCCAAACTCCTTACTCACCGGACCTTCCATTTCGGTAGCAATAATCTTTAGTGATTGAACAAAAGGATATCCAGTGCGCAAAGACCGCGACATCATCTCCAAGGCTTCGGGCAACTGCTCTTCAAACTCGTCAAGATATTTGGTTCTTTGTTTTTTTAGCCAGATAATAGGCACAACTAAAGTAAAAATAGCCGCTACCACAACCCCCAATAGATGATGAAAAATAACCCAGATAAAACCACTAACAGCCAATGCAACCAGCATATTAAACAAGATAAATTTATAGGCTAGCCATTCCTTTCCCGCCTGTTCAAGAAAAATACTTAAGGCGTTCATAAATGGCAAATTTTCAATCTTGCGGATAAACAACGGTTGCTTATCCAGTGCCCTCACCTTAACGATCGATTGCTGAGTAATACCTTGCCCTGACAATGCTTGTTCAAAACGCAACTTAAGGCGCTTTCGATCTTCTTTACTAGAACTCATCGAAGGCATAATAAGCACCTGCGACATAAGAAAAGCGGTCACAAAAACCGCGCCTACAAAGATCATTATAATTTGATTATCCATGCCGCCTTAACTCAATTAATTGACAAAAAATGACTGATCAATAACACAGCCCATGCTCTGTAATTTAGGCAAACAAGCAGGGATCAGCCCAGTTGCCATATACCGCCCCTGAACAATCCCTTGTTCATTAATACTCGTTCTATCGAACTTAAAAATTTCTGACAAGGTAATAATATCACCCTCCATACCAGCCACTTCTTGAATACTGATCACTCTACGACTACCATCTTCAAGTCGATTGAGCTGTACAATAATATTAATCGCCGACGCAATTTGTTTTCTAACCGCAGCAGTGGGTAACTCAAAGCCCGCCATAGATACCATATTCTCTACTCTAGCTAGCGAATCGCGCGGCTTATTAGCATGCACCGTCGTCAAAGAGCCATCATGACCGGTATTCATCGCCTGCAACATATCAAAAGCTTCCCCGCCTCGGACTTCACCGATAACAATTCTATCCGGGCGCATACGCAGACTATTTTTCACTAAGTCTCTTAAGCTCACCTCACCTTTACCTTCAATATTCGCTGGTCGAGTTTCTAGCCTGACAACATGCGGTAATTGCAATTGCAGTTCGGCAGAATCCTCAATGGTAACAATACGCTCATCAGCGGGAATAAAATTGGACATAGCATTAAGCATTGTAGTCTTACCAGAGCCAGTTCCGCCCGAAATCAATATGTTTTGCTTAGCTTTGGATGCAGATTTAAGGAATTCAGCCATTTGCAGTGTTAAGGCGCCTTTTTCCACCAGATCATCCAGCGTCATCTTATCTTCGGAAAATCGCCGGATAGAGATTGATGCGCCATCAATAGCCAAAGGCGGGATAATTGCATTGACTCGCGAACCATCAGCCAGACGAGCATCAACCATCGGTGAGGACTCATCGATACGCCGCCCCACTCTTGACACGATACGATCAATAATTTTCATTAAATGATCATTATCTTTAAAGCGAACGGGAGTCAGCTCTAAGCGACCAAAACGTTCGATATACACACTGTGATAGTTATTCACTAAAATATCAGATATTGTTGGCTCCGATAATAAAGGCTCTAAAGGTCCAAGCCCTAAAACTTCATCTTCAACTTCTTTAACAATCTGCTCTCTTGAGCGAGCATTTAAGGGGGCTGACTGCTCCTCTATTAATTGCCTGACCACCTGACTAATTTGCTTTCTGGCCTCAGCTTCTTCGACCCCGCTAATTAGCGATAAATCCAATATATCCAGTAAATTAGAAAGGATGACATCTTTTAACTTCAACTCTAAGGAAGTTAAAGCCGTTAACTGTAACATTGGCCTAAGAGTCTCAAGCTTCCCCGCTTCAGGCTTAACTAATGGCTCACTTACTTTACCCTGATACTTCTGCTCTTGAGTAAAATTTTTTAATCGGCTTTTTAATCCCACACCACTCTCCTTAATAAATAAAGCAACTATTTAAGTATTAAAGCATCAACTCATAGCTAAATACTGTACTAGTTTCTTTATATAATCACCACCATATACTTATATCATAAAGTATATATTCCTTTAATTCCCACTTTATATCTTGCTATTTTTGAATTAGGGTAAAAATAATACTATATTTATCTTGATAAGGAGAGACCCAGTCAGGAGACTCTGTAAGTGCTTGAATAAGCAGCGGCTGCTCTTCAGGGTTAAGTAATAGTAATTTTACCTTATCACGAACAAGTACTGCTTCCCAGTCATAACCAACATTAACAATACGAAAATAATCAGACCATTGCTCCATAGGAAATAAATTAGTACGTGTGTCGATCCATACGGGTCGTTCTGGCAATGCATAGATAATATACACCGACATAGCCAAGTCAACCCATAAATTTCCCGGTACTTCAGGGTGCAATTTCAACCACGCTACTGCAGCTATAGGTGTATTATGGGTATAAGCAGAAGAGGCATCCGCTAACCAGTTCCCTCTAATTTTCGGTAATAACATCAGGGGTAGTAGTAGCAATAGAACGAAAACTATACCATTAAAAAAAGGCTTTCCTAGTGTTACACGCCGATCAATACTTCTATTTGCCAATGGCGTCAATAATATAGCATTAATTGGAGCAAAAACAGCGACAAACCAGACCACGTAACGCTGCCCACTTAATGCTATCCAGGCAAAACCTAGAAACCAAAGCCAGTCGGTTAACTTTAATTTACCTGATGATAGCGAGGTGACTATAGGAAATACCAGCAACCAACAAAAGAAAAGCTTGAACGGCCAGTTTAAAGCAGTAGTAGGTGACAACCATTCCGGACCTAGCAACTGAGTAGGAGCATTATTAAGTACGGAGAAAACAAAGTGCCAGACCATAACCCCTTGAGGATTGCAGAGCGAAGTAAAAAAAGAAGCTAGCAGTGCCACTGCCAATGTTTTTCGGTCGCCCCCCCCCCCTACTAGGGCAGCTCCAGCTAACAGGAAAAGTAATGGAAACGCGCCATGTAAATTGACCCAGCACAAAATAATAACAGGCAAAAACCATACCCATTTAGTTCTGCCTTGCTGCCAATGCAGTAAACTTAGTAGAGCAAAAGCAAATAATGGCAATGAAAAAAGCTGTGGTCGCATCGCCCACGACGTTGAGCCTATCAAAACCACCATTAGTGTTAATATGAACGTTAGCCGCACTCCTGCGCCAACAGTCCGACAACACTGCCAAATCAATAAACTGAATATTGTTGGTAATGCGCCATGTAACAGCGTTGCCACCGTTGGATCACGAAACAACCAAAACAAAACACTACTGAGCCAAGCGATAAAAAAATAAGGTTTATCCTTTTGCGTATAAGTATATGAGTCAACAACAGGAATACTAAGATTGTGCCAAACATCCTGCCCTAATTGCAGATACCACCAATAATCATTAGGAGGTATCTTCATCAAAAAATTAATTTCCAACACAATAAAGATAAGTGCCCCTAGATATAGAGGGCTCGGGCTACGAACAAAACGCATCCACTTGCTATGCGCTAACAAAAAAAATGCTTTGCTTGTATTAATAGACATTTCAATTAACCTAAATTTTGTATTAGTTATCACTTGATAAAAATATGGCCTAGCTTTCCCTCAGGTAAAACAGTTAGAATATCTGACGCAGAGTGCAATGTCATTTAAATTACTCGATTCTAACTACCTAGATTAAATTTGATTTAAAAACTGACTCTCATCCTATGTTATCAATGATAACAACTTCACGATACAGGTGGCTTGATAATTTTTTAGAAAATTTTCTTGAATTACTTCTAATACCTAAGGACAGTAGCTTTTTTTTAAAAAAAGAATATACTTACATCCAGTCGTATTTATTTTGTTAAAAATAAATACGACAATAAACCACTTAAATTCATTAACTTTATAGATATTAAACGGGAATCTTCATCATGATTAATAAAATCAGAACTATTATAAACAACGAAGAAGGTGCGGAAACTCTGGAATACGTTGTAATTGTTGCCGTTATCATAGTCGTTGGTGCAGCTGCTTACAATACTGGTTTGAGTGGTGTTATTTCCACTGCATTTGGGGCAATAACTACCGCTATTGGCACAGCGACTGGTTAATAGCTGATAAAACCCATTAGCAGAGCATTGACTATTCATTTCATTATTGACAATATAGATGCTATTAATGAAGAACACCTCGAAAAACTTCAATTTTTATTCACATATAAATTGTTATTTTAGTTTTTTGAGGGTCACTTAAATAAAACACACTATAGAAAATTTAATCTAATGCTAATTAAAGAGATTAAGACCCTTTTAAAAAGTGAAGAAGGAGCTGAAACCGTTGAATATGTGGTTATTTCTGCCATTATCATTGTTTTGGGAGCTGCAGCATATGCTATTGGCCTAGTCCCAATTGTGAAAACGGGTATGGATGCACTTATAGCTACAATTAACACAGCGCTTGGTATTGGCTAATTTAAATATCTGCTATTTAGTTTTTTACCGCCATAGTTATTACTATTTTCTATGCTAGTCATTATCATCACCTCAATATTGATATATGTCAGCGCTTATGACCTGTACTATAAGAAAATCCCCAACCTTGCTTCTATATCTATATCTATTCTAGGTTTTATTTATAACTTTTTGTTAAATGGTAGCTATGGCCTGACACTTAGCTTTTATGGATTGACGGCTGGTTTTTTTGTAACTTTATTTTTTTATAGATTTGCTCATTTAGGCGCAGGTGATGTTAAATTAATCGCTGCTATAGGCTCTTTTGTCGGTTATCAATCAATCCTGCTTATTATCGTCTACAGTTATGTTATATCCGCAGTTTTAGGTCTTATTTTTATCAAGCTATGGCTACCCTGGCATAAAAATAACAAAAAAAATATTCCAGAAGCAAAAGTAAAAAATCTACGCTCAGAGCGTATTCCCATGGCACCGGGCATTAATCTGGCAACTTTTTATGTACTGTATACCACTCATTTCTAAGTGATAAAATATGACACTAAAAAGCTTAATCAAACAACCCAGCACCTTAGAAAACACCGGACTAGATGAAGAACTAGTTATTGACTTACTGCTAAAGCACTTATATGAAAACGGTGTCTTAGATCTATTACAACTCAGTAAACGCATCAAACTCGCGGGTAGCACACTCGAAGCCATTCTTTTAAAATTACGTAAAGAGGCACGCGTCTTTGTAAACAGCTCGGAAGGCTCCAACAGCATTCGCTATCAATTGACTGATTTAGGGCGTTCCGATGCCATTAATGCAAAATCCAGAAGTGGTTATTTAGGCCCAGCACCAATTACTCTGGAGCATTACATCCAGTTAGTCAATGCTCAATCGGTATTTGATTTAACGCTGACTCACGCTGAATTAGCCGAAGTGATGACCGATGTGGTCATGGAGCAAAGATTATATAATCAACTTGGCCCTGCGTTACACTCAGGCAGACCTATTTTAATTTATGGTCACGCAGGCACTGGAAAGACCTTTATTTGTAAACATTTGGCCAAATTATTAGGCGATAATATTTACCTGCCACATGCTATCGCTATCGGCAGAGAAATCATTCAATATTTTGACCCCTTAATTCATCACCCTACTAGTAGCAATGCGCCAGAAAACTCTCTCGCATTTGCGGCAAAAACGGACCCCAGACTCTTATTATGTCATCGCCCAGTTGCTATTAGTGGCGGTGAATTGACCATGGATAGACTAGAACTCACCTATGACCCAGTTACTCGAACGAGTCAAGCACCGATTCAAATGAAAGCCAATAACGGTATGTATATCGTTGATGACTTAGGCAGACAAAAAATGCCTCCTCTTGAATTATTGAATCGCTGGATTGTGCCTATGGAAGAGCATACTGATTATTTATCACTATCTACTGGCCTACAATTTCCAGTTCCGTTTAACACTGTATTGATTTTTTCTACTAATTTACATCCGCTTGAGTTAGCGGATGAAGCTTTTTTACGACGTTTAGGCTATAAAATTCACTTTGAACCGATTGACGAAGCAAAATATAAACAAATATGGACTAATCTAACTATTCAACAAGATTTATCTGCTGAGAATGGTATTTTAGAATTCTTATTTGCTTTATATAAAAAAAATAAGCGCCCCCTTTTACCCTGCCACCCACGTGACCTGATAGGATTGGCATTAGATATGGCTGCATTTAAAAACCATAAAGGTCATTTGACATTAGAAAACATCGAAGTCGCATGGCAAACCTATTTTATTGATTTACAAGATGAGGAAGATATAAATGAATAAACGTTTTGTTATTATGATAATAATCGCGCTGCTATGTGCCACTCTTGCTGCATGGATTGCTAATAACTGGATTAAAAATAAAGGGGCAGGTGAGAATAATATTGCAGAAACATCCTACCCGGTTATTGTTGCTGCGGTGGAAATACCCTTTGGTACCAAACTAGATGCCTCTCATTTCAAAATAATCCAATGGCATAGTAGTGATTTACCGAATGGCTCATTTAATAAAAGCGAAGATGTCCTAGGTAAAATTGCGAAAAATTCATTTTACCCTGATGAAATTATTACCGACAAACGGGTAGCGGAACATTTAGAAGGCAGCGCCTTAGCCTCACTAATTACTTTGAACTATCGAGCGATGACAGTAAGAGTCAATGATGTGGTCGGTGTTGCTGGCTTTATCATGCCCGGTAATAAAGTGGATATTCTATCGACTATCGTAGTCAGGAAAGGCTCAAAACAAAAAGCACTAACCACCACGCTACTCACTTATATTAAAGTTTTAGCGGTAGATCAGGATGTGTCACCAGACAAACAAAAACCCACCGTAGTGCGCGCTGTTACCCTAGAACTACTGCCTAAACAGGCAGAAAAAATTGTCTCAGCAATGAAAGAAGGCACCATTCAATTAACCCTTAGAAATCCATTAGATGACGCTGAACCCGAAGAAATAGTACTAGAACAACCCAGACGCAAAGTTATTCGTAGACGCTATGTTGCACCGTCTACTTCGGTCATCCCTTGGTCAGGTCAATCTGCTAAAAAATGTAAAGGCAACATTTGTTAAATAGGAAGTGAAACTTATGAAAAATACAAAAAACCTCGTCAATGCTCTGCTTCCTCTGATTTTGCTAGGCAGTATTAATCAAGCTACGGCAGAACCACGTAGCTTAGAAACTAAAATCATCCCAACTAGCTTCGATAGACAGTTTTGGGAACATGTGGACCCAAGCAGCGCCAGCGCAAAAAGCACAACCTACAATGTGCCGTTAAATAAATCGCGCTTGATTACTTTAGGCAATAAAGTAAAAAAAATATCCAAGGGTAACCCTAATTTTGCCAACATACTTCTATTTCCACCTAATCAGCTGTTTATACAAGGTAGGAAGTTAGGAACGACCAATATAATGACTTGGAATAATCAAAACCAAATATCTCATATCATTAATATTGAAATCACACATGACCTGGAAAGTCTAAAAGCTAAATTATATGAACTATTGCCTAACGAACAGATTCTTGTACGTTCTGCGCAAAAAAACATTATTTTAAGTGGTGAAATCAGTGGCCTGGATGTGATGCAGGCAGCCATTGATATAGCACAAAGTTATTTAGGGTCTTCAGAGAGTAAATCACTCAAAGGTGGAGCAGAAGGACATCAAAATCAATCAGAATCATCGAATGTCAAAAATGCAGAAAAAAGCAAAGGTGATGTCCCGCATATTATTAACTTAATGAGTGTCGGTGGTGCTCAACAAGTGATGCTGGAAGTGACTATTGCAGAAATTGACCGAAAAGTATTTCGAGGTCTGGATATCAAATATAACTCATTGCATTCCAGTGATAATTTTAACTTTGGTGCAATCAATTCAGGTGGCTCATTAATCCCTATTCCAGGAGCTGGTGGTCCGGCAAGCGTTGATGCAATGGGATTATTTTTGAGTGGTATCAGTGGCAGTTATATGTTTAATTTAACCATCGATGCCGCACAGAATCAGAATTTGGCTAAAATTTTAGCTGAGCCGGTTTTAACCACTTTATCTGGGCAAGAAGCAACCTTTGTTTCCGGTGGTGAATTCCCCATTCCCGTCCCTCAAACCAATGGTGGTACTGGCGGCAGTTCAATAACCATCGAATTTAAAGAGTTTGGAGTCACTACTCGATTCCTCCCTGTGGTTTTAGATTCAGGACGCATCAATTTGAATATGAATATAGGAGTCAGTGAATTATCTGAAGATGCGGCTATTGTTTCCAGTATAGGCGGCGTATCTGCTGGCTTCTCAATACCCTCACTAACTAAGCGCGAAGCAAGCAGTACGCTGGAGTTAGCCGATGGACAAACTATGAGTATTGCCGGTTTAATCAGTGATAGAGTGCGCTCCAATGTTAATAAATTTCCTGGCCTTGGCGACATTCCAGTGTTAGGTGCTTTATTCAGAAGTGAACAATTTATTAAAGATCGTACCGAACTAGTGATTTTTGTTACGCCGCGTTTAGCTAAACCTATTTTAGCTAAAGATATTAGGCTACCGACAGATTCTTATGTTGAACCTGATGACTTTGATTTTTATATCTTAGGCCGACTTGAGGCTCGAAGTGAAAAGAAGCCGTCCATTGCTAACGATAATTTAACCATTACTGACCCTAACGGTGGCTTAGAAGGTCATTTTGGTCATCAATTAATTGAACAGGATAATGCTTTATGAGCCCTCTAATTAAATCAAATAAAATATTTATTTTATTATCTTGCCTTGTCTTGTTATCTGGCTGTGCGGACTGGTATTCAGAACCTGTCAGAGTCGATGATGATTTTGGTAAGTCAGTTAAACATATGATGAAAGCACAAACGGTGAACCCGACTCCTACAGAGCAAGCCTTTGGTATGGATGGTAAAAAAGCAGAAGGCTCTATAAAAGCCTACCGATCAGGAAGTATTGACTTAAAACACGGCAAAGAGACGGTTAATTTTGATGTAGATAATTAGAAATCTACACAACTTTTATATTTTTAATATACGTGGTCAGTGTTGTAGCATCCAGCTCTAATCAAGCATTGTAATGTGTTGCTTACTAATATACGCATAGGGTTGAAAAATAAACTCATTCACATAAGACTATGTCACCCTTAAGTGTGGAAAAAAACAGCTATTAAAGCCCTCCCTTGCTGGGGAGGGTTGGGTGGGGAGAAGTTTAAATAAGTTGTTGTAAGTTTCTCTTAATTTATTACAAAGACATGAAAGAAATATTTACAACATACTTCATGTAAAGGGTTACTATTTAGTTGCTTGCTCTTTCTTACATAACTGATGTTACGCAGCCTTACTTAAATTCGTATTAAGTTAAGTATTAAAGGTTATTAAACAAAGCGTTACAAGGTAGACCGGACTAGCTTTGTAAGCGCAGCGCGGCAAACGTAACCCAGAATTTAGGAGTATTCAGACATGCTGGGTTACAATTTTACTACCACGCAAAAAAGTCTAACCCAGCCTACAAATTAGTAACATCTGTTACTTATAAATGCGCATAAAATTAAATTTGGTAAATCAGCAAAACGTACTTCACCTGCGGCTAATGCAGTTATAAAAGTGGACTAACGTCTACCCTATACGCGACAATAAAGTAAGACCCTAGCTTGCTCGAGCCTACAAATGTCGAAGTTATTTTTTACCCGCTCCTTACTCAGTTCACGTTAACATTCTGGAGAGATTGATATGAGACTACATCACACACAAAAGCAACAAGGGGCAGCGATGATGCTTACCTTGGTGTTTATGATAGGTATGCTCGGAATGATAGGCCTTGCCATTGATACAGGCCATGTGCTGATCAATAAAACTCGCTTACAAAATTCCCTGGATGCCGCCGCGTTAAGCGCAGCTATTGTTTTAAATGGCCCAACTAATAATTCGACTGCTGAGGCTACTACGGCAGGTCTCGAAACCTTTGATTTATTTATAAAATCAGCAGGTAATGCCGAATTAGCTAATAATATTACATTAACCGCAGCGGATTTTTCTTATTCTGATCGCGTTAATTTATTTTCTGCTGGCCTCGGAGGCACACCTAAATTTGTCCAAGTAAGAAACAATGCTTTGCCAGTAACTAAGTTTTTTATCCAGGTGCTTACTGGATCTAGCCCGATAAATGTAGGAGCTATTTCAACTGCTGGACCTATGGGGCAGAATTGTAATTTGGTACCATTAGTTATTTGCGCTGATGTCGATCCAGCGACCGGCACTATGGATAAAGACTGCAGTACTGATAACGATGGTGATGGCTTTAAAGATTGTTATGGCTACAACATGAATGAAGAAAGCGAATTACATACAAAATTTTGCGCGCCTAATGATACAGCCTGCCAAGCCACTTCACTTGAAGCAGGCAATTTCACCTTACTCAGGTGGGAGGATTCTGCCGGTAAAAATGATATTCGCAGCAGCTTGGCAGGAGGAGACGTTGACTCATGCTCAGTCGGCGTACAATTAGAAACAGACCCTGGTAATGCCGTGGGTC
>ENA-OSET01004784-OSET01004784.1-sediment-metagenome-genome-assembly--contig:-NODE-4784-length-11792-cov-3.780538_pt1 | contig 11792 bp, 9 predicted proteins | sample MGYA00237882_ERZ534229 | MGnify/ENA primary metagenome ERZ534229 (study PRJEB26408, sample SAMN06266212) | sediment metagenome | isolation source: Hudson Canyon methane seep mesocosm | place: USA:Hudson...
ACAGAATATCGACACGACCTAGTGAGAATGTTGTGTCGTGCTCTAATATAAGTTCTGATACAAGTTTCTTATTAACCCTGATTCCATTAGTCGATTTGTGGTCTCGAAGCTTCCATTTTCCGTCTTGAAATGAAATTTCAGCATGGTGATCCGATACACTTGGCTCGTCAATGCTAACTTTACATTCGCGGCTTCTACCTATCTGTATGACTTTTTCTTTGTGCTCCAACGACAAGCCATGCACAGATCGAGCTTCGCTGTCTGGTTCGACGACTAGTGCCGCAACGTAAACGATATCTGTGCTGGATGTTGTGTCTTGAATAGCTTTCTCTAGTGAATTTGATTTACCAGTCTTAACCTCAGTCTGGAACAGCTTCTTACTCATCGTATCATCTGCTGGCCAACCAAAAGGCAAAGGATACTCTTGCTGAAGTTGTGTGGTATTTGGGTCATGTTCTTCCATGACGACATAGGAGGGTGATGTTCTTTTCTGTGCTGTTTTTTTCGATATCACCGTTTTGTCATTATCTTCATTGGACAAAACTGTAAAAGAGCAAGTACTGAACTTTAGAATGTCACCGGCTTGGATTGGTGTCGCTTTGTGAATCTTTTGACTGTTGATGAAGGTGCCATTTGTTGAGCTCAAATCATCTAGTAGAGGCTTGCCGTTTCGGAAGATTATCTGTGCGTGAAACCTTGAAGGGTAGCCTTCTTCCAATACGATGTCACAGTCGGCATCTCTGCCAATAGTCATTGTTTCTTTGTTTAATAGAAACTCCTGACCACTCTTTGTGTTTTTGATTGAAATGCTCAGGGTGATTTCTTCGAGAGTCGTTGGGCTCATTGCAATACACTTTATCTTTGGGAGTGGAAGTACAAGCTAATGCTATGATTTTGAGTATAAAGCCAAATGCACGGGATTAAACAGAAAAACTTACAATTAAAGGCAATGAATTTTTTTGAGCCTAGTTGGCTGGTACTAATCTTTGCTGTTCAACCCCAATATTTGTCGTTATCGCCTCCATGGTAAAGGGAGCTCCAAAAACACTAGGGTTATTTCTTGGTGACCAGGACGCTACTTGGCTCAGTTTTACCTAGTTGTCTGAGCCTTAATTCTAAATCGGCCGGTATTTGGTTCTCAAAGTGAAGTGACTCTATGTTCATTGAAACCAAGTGTAATTTCGCCGAATCATCAAGAGGGTTGTTGATAACATGCAGCTCTTCTAATAAGTTGTTTTTGCTTAGGTCTAGATGTTCAATTTTATTGTCGCTTAAGCTTAGGCTGATCAGTTTTTTCTGTTGTAGAAGAGAGATGCTATCTAACTGGTTACTGCTTATATCCAGGGTTTTTAGTGCTGTTAATTGGTTTAGATTAATTTTGGAAATTTTATTATTTTTCAAATATAAAGTATTCAGTTTTTCTAACTGAATGATGTCAACGTCTTCCAGTTGATTGTCACTAAGGCCAAGATATTCCAATTTAGATTGATGACTCAGGTCAACTTTCTTAAGTCTATTGCCGCTAAGGCCTAGTGCTCTTAACTGGGCTGGGAGGTTTAATTCAATGTTGGATAACTGGTTATTGGTAAGATAAATTGAGCGCAGGTCGAATAACTTGTCCAGATTTACATTGTCGATCATATTGTCGGTAAGATCGAGATTATATATCGACGTGAAAATTTCGAAATCTGAGAAGTTTGAAATTCCCATATCAGTGCAAACTAAGTTTGAAACATCTGCGACACGTTTCCAGTGATATCTACGGGCCGCTCTCTCAACACACTCTTTTACGGCGGAATCTTGGTAATTTACCTCTGTTAACAAGAGTGAGGTAATAGTTACTTTCGTAGTGCGAGTGCTCTGCGCGCCATGTTCATCCGTTAACGTCAGGCTTAAGGTGAAAGAGTTCTTTGCTCGCGGTAGAGAGGCTATATTTACCACCGGAGTATCTGTTACGTTGATTGAGATTTTTTCATTGTCTAGGATCTCCCAGTGAAACAAGGGGGTAGCTTCATCTTGGATATTGTTTGCGCTCATCTCAAATGGTTGAAATGCATAACCCTCTATTGTCTCTGGCAGTTCAAAAGTGGGGTTTAAATTTATCAATACTTCGGTTGTTTTCGATATCGATTGCCCGTAATTATCGGAAACAGTAAGTTGGAACTTAGCCAATTCAGCCTGATCGGAGGCTGAGATAGCTATCGTGTTTTCATGAGATGTATGCTCTAGTGTGTTGCCTTCAATTTGTTTCCAGTGATATTTAAGATTGGACATTCGTTCAGAAGGGTAGGTGATACTAGCGGTAATGCTTTGTTGTTCGCCTTCGTTTATGACGAAGGTGTTGCCTAGGGACAAGATAGGTGTCGGTGGTCGACAGGTAATCTCTACATTATCGATGTTACTTTTTGCATATCCAGAGCCGCTTTCAACTTTGCACTTTAGTTCGTTCGGAGACTTGGTGACTATAACGCTGTACTCTTCTGAATCTTTTACTAGCTTAGAAAATGTAAACCCATCGTTGGTCACTGTGCTCTTTTCTGATAAGTCACCAGATCTCATTTTAATGCTTAATGTTTGGTTTTCGTAAAGCCCCGACACGCTGCCGCTAACGCTCCAGGTGATTGGCTCTTCTGGTTCAATAGGTTCCTTGGCAGGCTCTATGGCCTCAACAATAACTGCCTGTTTTACAGCAGGAATTATGGGTTTGATCTCTAGTTGTTCTGGAGGCCTTGGTGTATGAGGCGCTTTTTCGGCCACAGCGATCGGTGCGAGTTCAGGTTGGTATAAGCTTTCTATCGCCAGCGCAAAAAACAGGAGTAATACTACTAATGCTGCTAGTTTGATGTGCTGATTTCTTATATTGTCGGCTTTATTTAGCATAGCTCTAACTCATTTTATTTTTATAGGCTTAGGTGTCTAAATTGGAAATGAGCAAGCCAGGTCGAGAAGAGAGAAAACAATACAGCTCGATCTGTCTGTATGAATACTTTGCCAATTTAGACTAAGCAATCTAGTTTTGGGTCTTGTGTTTATTGTATTTTTTATGTTGCATAAACCACTGTTGAGCGCAGATCTTATAACTAAATTTAGCAACATTCAACTTAGATTGACTTTTGTTATAAATGGTCTACATGAAATCTAAGGCTTTTGTGTTTTTGGATATTTGTTAACGGTATTGATACGGGGCTTTTCGGGTTTGTTTTATTGCGCGTTGCGTATGATGTCGGGGTCATTAAAAATGTATGTAGTCCAGAAGCTGATCGAATATTAATCATATCTTCTGGACTGTACGTAGTTAATTTCTATCAGAGTGAGGGTTATCAGTTTGATATTGATAGAGCTGAACTTTGGTTAGCGCTAGCTCAGCGGCGAGTTGATTTATTATCTTGGCATGCTCTTGATTTAACATATGAACTCCATTGCTAATTTGCTGAGTTATGGCTTCAATATGGTCTTTGCTTAGGTAGGGCGGCAGCTTTAGTTGAAAGTGTTGTTTTCCGAGATTACCGTACTTATTGTACACTTCTTTAAGTGTCTCAATTGTTAATAGGATGGCTTCTTCATTTTCGCCCTTAGATTCCATTAAGCTGCGAATGCCGTGTTCTAAGTAAGCCATTCCTTTAGCTGCTTTCGATGGGAACTGAATTACGTTTGACATGGTAATACCTCCAGAACTTAGAAGAGTATTCACTTTTTAGTATAGATTACTTACTGATCTAATCCAAATAGACATGAAGTAGTAGGGTGCTAACAAGGGGTCGAACTGAGCGTTTAAAAATTTGAAGGTAGAAAACAGGCTGAAAAAAGGAGTTTAAACAAAAAAGGCTCATAAATACGAGCCTTTTTATAATTCTGAATACGACTCTACGTCGTTATACCCGGTAGTTTGTGAATGCCTGAGACACCTATTAGGCCATCCCAGTTGTCTCCGCGACCTTCTCTCCAGCCACTAAGCCAATTATGTTGAGCCTTCTCGCCTGTCTGCGGACATAAAGATTTGGATTTACCTGAAATTCCTGCCTGGTAACCTTTGTTAAATGCACGTTGATCAATATCACGTTTTTGTCTTTTCATTCGTTATGAACCTCATAAACATTCTAGAAACATTATTTTCTTTGTAAATACTGTTGTTTGAGTGCTGGCTATAATCGATAGCCGCTAAAGGTCTTACTAACTCCTATTATTGATATGTGTTTAACTGCTGACTTATTGTTGGTGCCTACAAATCGTGCTGACCAAAATACGGTAGGCACATATTTAGTAAAACCAAACAAAGGTCAAAAGTATATGATTAAATAATTCTATGCTTGTGTATTTATATACTAGTTGGATATATATGCTTCAGATCCCTTGTTTTACGCGAGATATCATGATCGAATGCCGCTAATTTTTTCCGTTGACTAATGTATGAGTTTGGTAATCAATGAAACAATATGAAATGAGTACGATTTTTGTCACTTGCCCGAAAGGTTTGCAATATGCTCTAGAGGGAGAGCTAGAACATTTTGGTGCAAATGAGGTAAAGCCAACTCCTGCTGGTGTGTCCGCCGAAGTTGATAGAGCATGTTTGTACAAGATATTGTTATGGTCACGAATTGCTAATAGGGTCATAGTTATTATTGCCAATGGCAAGGTATCAACAGTCGACGATTTATATGATCTGACAATGGGTGTTAAATGGCAGGAGCACTTTACGGAGCTCGAGAGCTTTTCAGTTGATTTTCTTGGCACAAATGAGTTGATTAATAATTCTCAATTTGGGGCGTTGAAAGTTAAAGATGCAATAGTTGATCAATTTAGACAGGAAACTGGTACTCGCCCATCAGTTGAGAAAAAATTACCAAATATAAGAATTTCGGCACGGTTACACAAAGATAGCTTGACGTTGGGGATTGACCTTTCTGGTGAGAGTCTGCATAAACGTGGTTATCGAGCCGCGGCAGGCAGCGCTCCAATAAAGGAGAATCTAGCTGCGGGTTTGTTGTGTTTGGCGTCGTGGAATGATTTGAGTAAGTCTCATGATAGTTTTTTGGACCCCATGTGTGGTTCCGGTACGATTTTGATTGAAGCTGCAATGATTGCCACAGATAAAGCGCCAGGACTTGCTCGGGAGAAATGGGGCTTTGATTTATGGAAAGGGCACGACCCGGAGTTGTGGTCTGAGACTAAAGAATTCGCTGAGGCTCGCTTTACCGAAGGCAAACAGCGCTTTAAGGGACGAATTGTTGGTTTTGATCAAGATAAGACGGTTGTTAGTAAAGCCTGGGAGAATATTAAACAAGCAGGCTTAGAGGATGTCATTCATGTTGAAAAACAAGCACTGGAAGATTTTTCGTTGTTTGAAAAAATGCAGAAGGGACTTCTTTTAACCAATCCTCCATATGGAGAGAGGTTGGGGCAGCTAGATGACTTGAGAGCGTTATACGCCTTACTTGGTCAAAAATTTGAGTCAGATTTGTTGGGTTGGAAGTCAGCGATATTTACAGGAAATATTGAGCTGGGAAAGAGCGTTGCATGGCGCAGTCACAAACAATACAAACTATATAACGGAGCGATTGAGAGTCAGCTACTATTGTTCAATCTTGAACAAAGTGCTCGTTTCAAAGAAGTTTGGCAGTCTCCTGATGTAAAAATTCACTCCGCTTCATATTGGAAAGTAAGTAATGCTGATCGAGCGAACATGTTCTCGAACAGGATAAAGAAAAACCTAAAAAGTATTGGTAAGTGGGCTAATAAGAATAAAGTTGATTGTTATCGATTGTATGATGCAGATATGCCGGAATTTTCAATTGCTGTAGACGTATATCGAACTGTAGATAAAGCTGTGTGGCTTCATGTTCAGGAATACGCAGCGCCAAAAACAGTTGACCCGGATGCTAGTTTTGAACGTCTTAGAGAAGCGTTAGCTGTATTGTCTGGAAATATTGGTGAGAGTGACGGATCATCAGTCGCAAAAATTTTGGATGTACCACCGGAAAATATCGTTCTTAAGAGACGGTCCATTCAAAAGGGCGCTGCTCAGTATGAGAAAAACTCAGCTAGTAGTGAGTACCTACAGGTGAATGAAAATGGTGCGAGGATTCAAGTTAACTTGAAGGATTATCTTGATACAGGGTTGTTTCTTGATCATCGTGCGATGAGGCGGTGGGTAGCGGAGCATTCGAAAGGCAAGCGATTCTTAAATCTCTTTTGTTATACGGCGACGGTGTCAGTAAACGCTGCACTTGGTGGTGCTAAGTCTTCGTTAAGTATTGATATGTCGAAAACTTATCTTACCTGGGCGAAAGAGAATTTTCAGGCGAATCAGATGGATTTGTCAAAGCATAAATTAACTCAAATGGATTGCCTGGAATGGCTTAAGTCAACTCAGCCGGTAGAGCCTTTTGATTTGATATTTTTAGATCCACCAAGTTTTTCGAACTCGAAAAGAATGCAAGGTGTACTGGATATTCAGCGTGATCATTCTGAATTAATAGATTTGGCTATGAAGCGACTCAATCCAGGCGGTAAGCTTGTATTTTCGAATAACCTTAGGCGGTTTAAGCTAGAAGCTGATTTGTTTGATAGATATAAGGTAACAGATTACACAAAAAAATCTAAAGACAAAGATTTCGAACGTAATACTAAAATTCATCAGTGCTGGTTGATCGAAGCTTAGAACTCGTAGCGTAGATAGGCGCCGGCTTGATAGACTTTGATGTTGGAATCGTCATCACGTAGTAGCCGGCCGTATTCTAAGGCCAAATACCACTCTTCAAATAGATGGAAGTCTAAGCCAAGCATCCAGCTTTGGCTGAACTTAGTGCCAAACAATTCTTCTTCCATTTCTATGCTACTCGGTTGCACTATCACCTCTATGGTCCCGACATCCTGAGGAAGTGTTTTTTTAATTTGATACCTTGTGACGTCGGCATCGTAAAAAGATACACCGTACAAGGCGTAGGCAGACGCGTATTCAGTGACCGGGTATGTGCCGCCAATGTACCAGTTGAACCAATAGTTAAGGTTGATATCCATCGAGCCATCACCAATGGTGTCTTCTCTTAAGCCTTTGCCAAAACGGAGTTCAGTTTTAAAATAGTTGGTAATATATGTGCCTAGGGCCACGGAGGATCCGTAAGTTTGAGCGGTAATCGGGAAAATTACGTCTTGTACCGAGTCTTCAGGTTCTCCGTCTCTATTAATCAACAGATTATTAACTAGAGAGAGTTTTATGGAGCGGAACTCATTTAAGGCAAGGCCAACGCTAGCATAGACTTTACCCTCTTTAGAGTCTGCTGACTCAGAGCCTTGTTTTGCGTGACTGAAACTAGCCAATAGTAACGATGATGTGAAAAGTAGAATGTATGTAAGAAAATGACAGCGCATCATCCTGAAAAGTACCTATTTAAGTGTCTTCGTTGTCTTGGGGTAACGGAGGTCGGATTTTGTCATTAATCTCATTCATCCGCTCCGATGAGTGTCACAAATCATCTAATTTCATTCAAAGCCTGTCTGTTTTTCCTTTCATTTGCGACGTTGGTCTGCCATTCATCGAGCGCTATGAGTGTTGAATTATTGAGATTTAGTTGAATATAAATGCAGTAATGTCCTGACCTTGTCTTCGATTTGCTCTAAATCAAATTGATATTGGCTTGCAATTTCATTTCGCGAAATTAACAGCGATTCAAGATTCGTTTGTGGAAATAACTGTGCAATTGTGGCAACTTCAAAGCTAAGGGTTGATCCATATGTTTCGAACAACATGTCTAGCAGTTGTTCGTCGTTGTCTAGTCCATCGACAAAAGCAGTTTGACCATCGAGGTCATCATTTAGCTCTCTAATTACATCTGGGCCAGAAACGCCTTGGTCTAATAGGTGCTGAATATCGACTTGATCGCTGGTGTTGTCCCAGGGCTCCCAGTCGTCATCTGGACAAATTAGTACCGACTTGAGTTGACCGTCTGGTAAAGACCATGAGATGGCTGTTGGGAAGCCGCCTTCGTCAGGCGTGCTCATATCAATGTCAATGAATTGTGGATATTGCATTTTGAATCTCAATTAAATCTAGCCACGGATTCTCTATGCATATGTTTACGATGTCAAAATAAATGTAGTTATGTGTATGAATTTGAACCAATAGAAGCAAAAATTTAAAACAGGTCTAGACTTTAATTAGAATTAACAGACAAGATAAGAATTTTTTTATGAGTGAAATGCAACGCCAGCTTCAATTAGCTAAGTACTACCGTAAATTACGTTTTCTGGTTGTCGACGACTTCGAGAATTTTAGGCTCTCGATTAGGCAAATAATTCGATCATTTGGCGTCGATAATATCGAGATTGCTGGTAATGGTGAAGATGCAGTTGCACGGTGCGAAAATGAAGATTTCGACATCATTTTGTGTGACTACAATTTGGGGCCTGGTAAGAGTGGTCAACAAGTTTTAGAAGAGCTTCGGCACAATAAAATCCTTAAGAATACCAGTATCTTTGTATTGGTCACCGCAGAAACATCAAAAGATATGGTTATGGGGGCTTTGGAGTATTTGCCCGATGGATACATTACCAAGCCTATTACCAAGGCCGTTTTGCAAAAAAGGCTTGATGGGATGATTGAGCAACGAGAGGCGCTAAAGCCAATCAATCAGGCATTGGACGATGAAGATATAGCAAAAGCAATACAGTTGGTTAATGTTGAGATTAAGTCTGGCACCAAATATGTTACTTGGTGCTTTCGAAAATTAGCGAGCTTATATTACACCCAAAAAGAATACCTTCTGGCCCGTAAAATTTACGAAGATGTATTATCAAATCGAGATATTGGCTGGGCTCGTCTTGGTATGGGGAAGGTGCAGATAGCCTTAGGGGAATATGATGCTGCGATTGAGGGACTATCTGACCTACTGAAACAGAATAGTAATCTAATTGAAGCTTACGATTGGTTAGCCGAAGCGCAGATTAAAAAAGGAAGTAACAAGGCTGCGCAAAAGACCTTGAGCGGAGCGGTAGCAATATCTCCGTTTGCTATTATGAGACAGACCAAGTTGGCAGAAGTTTGTACGAAAAATAAAGACGTGGAGGGCGCAGCGGATGCCTTTAGGCATAGTGTAAAGCTTGGACATAATTCTGTTCATGAATCACCCGAGAATTACCTAAATCTCGGTCGCTGTTTGTCCGAATTAGCTGATGGTGATACCACGGAGTTAGGTAAGAAAAGAGCAAAAGAAGCTGTGCACACTCTAGGTAGGGTATCAAAAAAATTCAAAGACAACGCTAATGTTAAAATGAATGCGATGTTGATTGAATCGCGTGTTCATCAAGGACAAGGAGATGAGAAAAAGTCTAAAGCGATGCTTGAACAGGCTCAAAGTGCAATGGATATTGCTGATGCTGGCCCAGAGTCCGCTCTTGAGTTAGCTAAAACGCTCTATAGCATAGGAGAAGAGAGTCAGGCTGAGCAGCTTTTGAGTGACTTGGCGGAGCAAAATGCTACGAATAAGAGTGTTTTAAAAGAGATAGAAGAGTTGCTTGACGAGCCAGTTAGTCTTCAGAAGAAAGTTAAGGCTCGAAAGCTTAATAAGCAAGGAATTGAGTCTTTTGAAAGTGGCGACTTAGATAAAGCTGTTGAGATATTCAGTGATGCGCTTCAAGTGACACCAAAACATCCAGCACTTAATTTGAACCTCGTTCAGGTTATGTTAAAACAGATTAGTGGTCAGGGTGGCAATCCACAGCTGAAGCGAAAATGTGAAGCTTGCTTGGCAAATGTTAAACATATTCCTGAGCAGCATCAACAATATAAGCGCTATGCGTTCCTAGTGAAAAAGGTAGGGGCATTAGCGTCTTAAGTTCTTGTATGCTTGTGGTCACCGGCCTAGCTAGACCTCATCGAGTTTATTGCTAGTTGTTTGTAATCAGTGAGGCGATGCGTCCTAAAAATGGGCGCTTTTGCAATATTTTCATATCACCTTTGTTTAATTCTATCGCGACTCTCTCTCGACTCTTTTTTATCACGCCAAACCCCATAGATCTCACGAAACGATATTCCTCATCTTTTAAATCTAGAATTGAGTCGAGTCGATATGCCTTGAATTTACCGTGTCTATTCTTGAATGTAACCCACATGGACGGCTTAAGCAGCTGTAAACGTTTAAGCGAAACTTTATTGCTTTTTCTTGCTTGTAGTTCAATAGCTGACAATTTCTCAGATGTGCTGCTCCTTCTGGAGAACCTTGGTATTGGTGAGGGTGTCGACGGGCTCTCAATTTCGATAAACTGATCATCACTGTGTGCGGTAGAGTTTCTGTTAGAGACTATGGCATTTCCACAACGAGTTGCGTTGATATCAACGCCAGTGCTACAAATACTTGTCGCGTCAGGGTCGAAGGTTCTATCTACTTGAAATTTGTGTTCATGGAAGCTAACAAAGTCACCGTATTTCATTAGATGTGGCTTGGTTATTTTTTTTGCGTTTATGAAAGTGCCATTCACCGAACCAAGATCTTCTATCACAGGGCCAGAGGGTGTAGTTGTAATTCGAGCATGGTGTCGGGAAATTAAGTCATCAACAATGCATATACCACATTCTGGTTCTCGACCAATTGTAATAATTCCTTTGAGTAAGAGGTCATCATGAGTGCCTGATTTGAGTACAAGGGATTTAGAGCTGATTGGCATTGTGTTAATGACACGAAATTCCATTGTGTGGAAGGTCACAGAGTCGCCAGACTGAAGAACAATAGTCTGGTTTATTTTTTTGCCGTTGACACTGGTGCCATTTGCAGAGCCGAGATCCTCAAGTAGCATTCCGAAGGGCTTAACCGATATTTTTGCATGTGTTCTAGATATTCTATGGTCATCGATGCAAATATCGCACTCTGGGTCTCTGCCAATGTAGATTTGTCCCTTTAATGGGATATCTGTTTGATGTTCTGATCGGAGCACCCATGCATGTGTATTGTTCGAGAGTTCGACTATTGTTTCCATGTTTAATTTTTCAATCCAGTTGCTCTTGCTGCATATTATTCCATTAAAACAAGCAAAATATAATCCATACTTACATAATATCTATATTTTTTAGAGGTATAGGGCTGGAGCGTTTTAAGTGGAGTCAAGAAACTTGTTACTTGTGACATGTCATGAGTTGCTTATAAACGCTTCTGTCACGTCAACAAAGCAGTCGCGAAAAACTCAGTGCTTTAAATATGGAATGAGGACTTCATTCCCAGACTCAGGATTTTCAGGAACCATTCTAGCCAAAATTAGAGATACACAGCCCATAGCGGCACCCGTTAGAAACACCGCTGCGGGAGAAATGATCCATATTAGCCCATATGCAGCAGGTAGAAAGACGGCTGCTATGTGGTTGATAGAGAAGGCTACTCCTGCGGTGGGAGCCATGTCTTTGGGGTCGGCGATTTTTTGAAAATATGTTTTTTGGGCAATTGCCATGGAAAACAGCAGGTGATCAAATACATAGAGCGCCGCGGCAATCCATGCATTGTCAACAAAGGCGTACGCGACAAATATTACAATCAGCCCGATGTACTCCCAAGTTAAAGACTTTCTTTCGCCCCAATAGCCTATTAATTTGCCAATTTGGGGGGCGAATATCATGCTCATTAAACCATTAAGTAGAAACAGCGCGGCGATGTCTGATGCATCAAAATCAAACTTTTCGACCATTAGGAAGCCAGCAAATACCACAAAAATTTGTCGTCGTGCACCACCCATAAAAGTCAACGCGTAAAATAGCCAGTAACGTTTTCGAACCAGTAATTTCTTGTGTTGTTCGACTTTAGCTGGGAAGT
>ENA-OSET01004785-OSET01004785.1-sediment-metagenome-genome-assembly--contig:-NODE-4785-length-11791-cov-3.393888_pt1 | contig 11791 bp, 10 predicted proteins | sample MGYA00237882_ERZ534229 | MGnify/ENA primary metagenome ERZ534229 (study PRJEB26408, sample SAMN06266212) | sediment metagenome | isolation source: Hudson Canyon methane seep mesocosm | place...
AGAACAGATGTTACATCATTCACACTTGAAGAGTCATGGCCTGTATTAAGGGCATCAGTAGTAGCAAGCGGATATTCAAGAATACCTATTCACAAAGGGTCTATCGATGAAGTCGTTGGAGTTCTTCATGTAAAAGATCTTATACCTCTACTTAATTTAGATGCCGCGCCTTGGAACAACCTCTTACGTGAACCCTTTTTCATTCCTGAGAACATGATGATAGATGATTTGCTTCTCGAATTCCAAACTCGAAAAGTTCATATGGCTCTTGTTGTTGATGAATACGGTGGTACTAGTGGACTAATCACATTAGAAGATGTGTTAGAGGAAATTGTTGGCGATATAACTGATGAGTTTGATGCCGAAGAAATAGCTTATTCTCGTTTAGATGATATAACATATTTAATGGAGGGTAAAACTGCGCTAATTGATTTTTATCGAATTTTAAAACTCGACGAAGGGGTCTGGGAAGAAGCTAAGGGAGAAAGTGATACACTCGGTGGATTTATTATTGAGCAAGCCGGTAAAATACCACGAATAAGAGAATATATCGTCTTTGACGGAGTTACTTTAATAGTTGATGCCGGTAATAACAAATTGATAGATAGGGTTAAAATTATTCTTAAACCATTAGATCAGGAAGACACTGAAACTTATTTAAAAAGTGATAAACTCGAAGATGAATGAAGCAAATAAGATTTCATCTCATTTATGCCTTGTTGATTTCTGCTTTAATTGGATGTCACTCTCCACCTATTCCTAGGCAAAAAGGATATTTTAAAATCACATTACCTAATCAAGATTTTATTATGGACACAACGAAATGTGGTTCAAGTTTTGAAATACCTATTTATAGTCATCTTGAGACAGTAAACTCAGACAAGTCGGGTGAATCTTGTTGGTTTAATCTTAGGTTTTCAGACTTTAATGCAAGGCTTCATTGCACGGATGTTCCTATAAACAACAACCTTGAATCACTTATGATTGATGCACAGGAATTGGTTTTCAGTCATGACATGAAGGCAAGCGGAATTAGTCGAATTAGAGTTGAGGGAGCTGGCAAGAGTGAAAATCACACCACCGGAGTGCTTTACCACCTAGAAGGCCCTGTCGCAACACCTATACAGTTTTTTGTAACTGACAGTACTGATAATTTTCTAAGAGGCTCTCTCTATTTTGACCGTGCAATTAACTCTGACAGTACAGCTCCTGTAACAGATAGACTCTTAAGAGATATTGAACAATTAATGTCAACAATATCATGGGAGTGAAGCGGGTTTGGATTATCGAAAAAGGAAACTCTAGATGGAAAATCGGAGAATTTAACGATGACGTACTGATAAACGTTACAACAACTGATGTAGGAGTAGAATTGACAGATTTAAATTTGCCTAAATCTGACTCAAAGAGTATTGATATTCTTATTACGGGTAGCGGGAATTGGTCTAACGATACACTAGAATTATTAAAATCTAAAGGAAATGTCACCCAACTAAGACATGGAGATTCTCACCCTTTAAGAACTAACGTAACTAACCCTGGATCATTAGGGACAGATAGAATTGCAAATGCCTTTGCGATACAAGAGGGTGTAATTGATGAGGCTCTTACATGTAATGCCTGGCTAATTGTCGATGTTGGGACATGTGTTACGTTTGATTTAGTCGTTGATGGAACTCACTTAGGAGGAGCTATATCTCCAGGTATTTCTTTGAGGCTTGATTCTATGAGAATCGGAACTGCAGCTTTGAAGGAGGTAAAGAAGGATGTCTGGAATAAAAAGGCCCCTTTTAAAGGCGAAACGACTGGATTATCATCCGAAGAAGCTCAAATTAAAGGTGCTGCAGACGGAATTAGTGCAGAAATAATCGGAAGATGGCAGGTATTAAGAGAGCAGTATAGCGGGATTGGGGTTATTTTAACAGGAGGTGACAGTTCATTTTTGGAACTCGGCCGAGTAGAGCCGAAATTCGCAGATTCAAATTTGACCCTCAAAGGGTATTATGCATTATTTCCACATATTTAAGAGTCAAAATGATTAACGTAAACAAATGCATTGTTGCGATGGCTCTTTTGTGTGCTTTTGCATTTGGAGATGTTGCAGCTCAAGAAACTGAGCCATCACCCTGGTCTAGGTTTGGAATGGGGCTTACAATTCCGACTTTATCATCTCCTCAACTCATGATGGGAGGGGTAAGTTCACCCATTATTGATGGATATGTTATTAACCCTGACCAACCAGCTTCGGCGGCCAGCTGTGTGTCAACACTATTCCAGTCTTCAATTCACCTAAATCGATCTAACATGAGAGAAGGTGATTCTACTGAAACTGTAAATTATGGATCACCCGGTGGAATAAATCTAGTTGTGAAGAAACCCGGAGGTTCTTCAGCTGTAATGATGGGAGTTATTCCTTATTCGTCTAAAGGATATAATGTTTCAAGAACAGTTGAAACTGACACACTTATGGGTAATTACAGAGAAAGCTACACAGGATCTGGTGGCACAGCGAAAAGCTATTTAGGTTTTGCTTACTCTTTTAAGAGTAAGAAATGGCTTCCAGCAGGGAATGCTGATAGTGTACTTGTTGGAAATCGAGCTGTTTCTTTAGGCGCTCAGGTTAGCCTTCTCTTTGGGGAAGTCATCTCAACCGCTCGGTTGAATATTGAAGATGTGACCTACCTAGACAATCGTACAAGGTCATCTATGAGACATCGATCCCTTGGCGGTTTATTAGGGATTCAGGCTTTTCAACTATTGTGGGCTAACTATGATAGCGAAAGGAATTTTAAAGGAAGCGCTAGTCTATATGTAGGTGCTACTTACGCTCCGGAGGTAAACCTTTTTACTGACTATGAAAAAACCGTTGAAACAGTTCAGTTTTTAAATAATATTGAAACTGTCATTGACACTGCTTCTTACACAAGTTTACTCAATGCTCAAGGTCGTATGCCTTCTAAATATTCGATAGGTGGAGCGATAGTTTTTGAAAACACGAATGGAAGAAGAGTCTTACTAGCTGCTGATTTCATGGAAGAAGATTGGACTGTCGTATCTGAATCTTTTAATGAAATTGACATCCTAGAGGGTGAGGCAACATGGGCAGTAGCATCTCGTTCGTCTTTAGGGTTCACTTTAAAGCCCCGAACAGATAGAAGTAGTAATAATATTTTATCTCGTTCAACTTTTAAATCTGGGTTTGCATTAGATCTATATCCTATTTCTTTTAAAGGAAACCAATTACATGGCTGGAGAGCTTCTGCAGGAGTAACTATACCGTTAGAAGGAAGCAGGTCTACTAGCAAAGTCCACTTTGGGGTTGAAATGGGACATAGGGGAGTCGGGATTGATGATGGCACAGTTTTCGATGAGTCTCTTCAAGAATCACTATTTAGTATGCAGTTTGGAGTAACATTAGCTCCATTTTTTAAAAATCTTTGGCTTACGCCTAAACTTTACGATTGATTAACCTCATGAATACAATTAAAAATATTTTTATTATCCTTATTATTGCTTTGCCCACAAGCTTTTTAGCACAGAATGGAAATAAATACGGAGAAACTGAGAATGAGCAGATTCTATGTAAAGAGGCGCTAAGTGTTTACAAGAGTTATAATAAGCAAAAGAATTATTCAGAAGCTTATCAGCAATGGGAGAAGGCTTGTGATGTATGCCCAGATAGGGTTCAGGAATCTCTTTACTCGCATGGTGCTCTATTCTTGAAGAACGAAATCAAGGATGCTGACCAGGCTGGTGATGAAACTCGAAAGGCTGTCCTAATAGATAGTTTAATGTGGGTTTATGATATGCGAATGGAACTTTTCCCTTCTACAACTAAAAAACCCAAGAATAGATGTGGTGTTTTAGGTCGTGCAGCATCAGACTTCTACAAATTTAACAAGGATTCTGCTGAGGTAGCTTTTGAGATGTTTAAAGAAAGCATCGAGTGCCTTGAGGCTAAGAGTTCTGCATCAGTATTAAGTGGCTATTACGTAACTTCTTTCTATACAATGAAAGCCATCAATAAGATTGATAAAGTGGCTGGCTTAAAGAGGAAAGCTGGAATGCTAACTGACTACCTTATGTTAATGGAGTACTGTAATACAGCAATTGCCGTTGCAGAAGAGGCTGGAAAAGAAAGAGACCTAAAAGGGTACGCTAGGGCTAAAGCCAATATTGAAAAAACATTTATTGCCATTGCTCAATGTGATGATATGGTTCCTGTTTTACAGGCAAGTGTTGAAGCTGACCCTGAAAACTTCGAATTAAAGAAAAAAGTTCTAAGCCTACTCACAAACAGAGAGTGTACTAGAAATTTTCTGTTTCTACCTGTAGCAACTGCTATTTACGATCAAGAGCCTAGCGCCAAAGCTGCTTATGCAATCGGAATGAGCTACGCAAAGCTATCTAAGTTAAATGAGAGTTTCGATTACATGGAGGAAGCTGTATCTCTTTGTGATAGCTGTCCAGAACAGGCTACTTACTTACTTAAAACAGGCCAAATCGCAAGTGCATTAAAGAAATCAAATACAGCCCGTCGCTATGCTAATCAACTTCTTGCACTTGAGCCTGAAAACGCTGATGCAATTATGCTTATCGGCGATGCTATTGCAAGTGCATCGAACTCTTGTAATGACGGAGCTCTTGGAAAACGATCCGTTTACTGGGTTGCGCATGATTACTATAATCGTGCAAAGAAAATGAACCCTGAACTTTCTGAAAAAGCAGACGAGAGAATGAGTAAAGTGTCAAAACAATATCCAACAATAGACCAAGTCTTTTCATTAGGTCTTCAAGCTGGTGGAACGTTTACAGTGAAAGATGTTGCTGGTTGTCCATGCTCAGGAGAAAGTACAATAATTAGAGTACGTTAATGGCTCGCGCTTACAGTATTAAAATCTCTCTACTTTACTGTGTTTTCATAGTAGCAATAGGATGTGATGTGGGTGATCAACTCGCAGAAGCTAACCCAGGTGACGAGTTAGATAAATCGCTTTCAATTCAAGTAATTATTGATGGTTCGTTTCAATATTCTGAAAAAGGTGAAGTTAGAAATGTCTTAGAGGCTGGAAAATTGGAGCGGTTTGAAAATAACGACATCTGGCAGGTTGACGAGGGGTTTACACTGTATATAGAAGGAGATAGAATTACAAATCGAGCAAAATTGAGTGGCGGTCGAGGGACGTACGATTCTAAGACAGGACATCTAATTGCACGTGACGGGGTATTACTCGTTAATAGCGAAGGAGACAAGCTTAAGACTGAATATCTAGTTTGGTCTCACGACTCAGATAAAGTTCACACGAATAGATCCGTGAGCGTGGAGACAGCAACTGGGGTGCTTTTCGGCAAGGGTTTAGAGGCAGATGGCAGTTTTGAGAATTATAAAATACTCGAGCCAACAGGATCTTTCGACTTACCTTAACTATCTTTAAAAGAATGGAGCCTAAAAAAGTTTTATCAGTTACACGTGCCGCAGAAAAATTTTGGCTGTTTGCTGCAATCTCAGCGATACTTGTAACGTGTTATTTTATTTATTCTGAAGGTTGGGAAGAGAATAAATTTATGCCTTTGATCCCTGCGCTTACAGTTTTATGGTATTTTATTAGACGTACATTTAGAAAAAGGTTGGAGCTCGAAATAGATGAACCCAGCAATCAAAACAACTAATAATAACAATGGACCCTGACCCCTCCAGTTCTATATTAATAATACTTATTTCGCTTGCTGCTTCCGCATTCTTTTCCGGAATGGAAATGGCGTTCGTTTCTGCCAATCGACTACAAGTTGAGCTTGACGCCGATCAAGGCTGGCGCGGTAGACTCGTTTCAAACTTTGTCAAAAGGCCTCAACTCTTTATTTCAGTAATGTTAGTGGGCAATAACATTGCTCTTGTTGTATGTGGTATGGAGTCTGGAGCTTTAATAAGCCGGCTTTTATTCAATGCAAACGATTGGCTGTCTGCATCTTCTCCTATTCTGGCTCTTTCAGTCCAAACTATTTTAACCACCATTATTGTCATTGTTACTGCCGAATTTATTCCTAAATCATTTTTCCATAGAGATCCAACTCTTTGGTTAAATCGATTCAGTCTCCCACTCACAATTATTATTTTAATATTAGCCTTGCCAGCACTTGCCGTGATGGGACTCAGTCTCATTTTCTTATTCCCTTTTGTGACAAACCGGATTGAAGCTGGTAATAGAGGGTTTGGCTCTACAGATTTAGATCATTTTCTTGAATCCGCCAGTGATAAGATGATTCCTGAACAAGAACTTGAGCACGAACTTGAAATTTTAAAGAATGCTCTACGATTGAGCTCTGTACAAGCTCGAGATTGTTTAGTCCCTCGAAATGAGGTTGTAGCAGTTTCTAAAGACACTTCAATAGATGAAATCCGAGATCTTTTTATATCAACTGGACTATCTAAAATAGTTATCTACGAAGAGGATATTGACAACATTATAGGATATTGTCATGTAAAGGATTTATTCAGCCTACCTAAGTCAATTAATAAAATTGTACTTCCTACATTCTACATACCAGAGCCAATGGCAGGTGATGTGTTGTTGAAACAGTTTATGCGTCGGCGCAGATATTTAGCTGTTGTACTTGATGAATTTGGTGGTACGGCTGGCATCTTAACAATGGAAGATATTGTAGAGGAATTACTAGGCGAAATCGAAGACGAACACGATGTAGATATCTTAACTGAGGAAGAAATAGGTGATAATACATGGCTCTTATCAGCTCGACATGATGTAGAGCATCTAAATGATAAATTCAATTTAAACCTGCCACTTGACGACACATACGAAACCCTAGGAGGCCTTATTATACATATGATTGCGACACTCCCAGAAGAGGGTGCTGTCATCAATATTAACAATTGTAAAATCACCATAAAGAAAGTTGAGTCAACTAGAATAAACGTAGTTGAGTTACAATTACTTTGAGTGGCTCTAATTTGTTATCTTCGCGCACCTGATATAAAAATGTCTTTACTATGGCTATGATTGAAAATATTCGCAACCGTCAAGGTTTGCTAATGGTGTTCTTAGGGATTGGTATGCTTGGTTTCTTAGTGCCTTTTGATGCAGTTCTCGCTTTAATGGGCCAAGGAGCTGCTACTGAAGTCGGATCTGTTGACGGGGCTAGTATTACAGGTCAAGAATATCAAATTGCAGTTCAGAAGCGCAGAAGTTTAGGTTTCTCTGGTGACCAACTACAAGACGAGGTTTGGCAAGACATTACATCTGCTATTTATATGGATGATGTGTTTTCTGAAATTGGCATGACTGTTTCAGACAAAGAATATCAAGAACTGCTATTCGGAGATATTGCCTCTCCTTATATGTCTCGTGCTTTTTACAGCAACGGAGATAACAAAAGAACTTGGGTTCAGAATTTTCAGAATATGCTTACCACACCTCAGGGTAAAGCTAATTTTATGAATTACAAGAGTGTTATTGTTTCAAAGCGTAAAAAAGAAAAATTTGAGTCTCTGGTTCAAGCTGGAGCTTATACTTCAGAACTTGAAGGTAAATTTGATTACACCCACACAGAGCGAACTACCAAGTTTAAATATGTTGTTAAGCTATTTAACTCTATTGCTGACAGCTCGGTAGATGTAAGTAACAGAGATATTCAAGCATTCTACGCTTCTCATAAAGATGAGAAGAAATATAATCAGGCTGAAGGTAGAGATATTACAATTGTTAAGATTCCTGTTGGAGCATCTGAAGGAGATGTTGAGTCTATTAATGCAGAACTGAATATTTTAGCAAGTGAGTGGGAGTCTGCTGAAGACGCAGCTGAGTTTGCCAAACAGAACGGAACTGACAACCCAATTAGTAAAATTAGATTTGCTGATGTAGAGACTGACATTACCGAATCAACTTTCTTTGATGTTAATGTTGGAACAATTGTAGGGCCATACCAAAAAGGTGAATCTATTATTATTGCAAACGTATTAAGCCGCACAATGGTTCCAGACACCGCAGCGAAGGTTAGGCACATTCTTCTCCAAGCTAAAGACGTTAAGGACGCAAGCGAAATGGCTGTTCTAAATTCTAAAGGTGACAGCTTAGTGCGGCTGTTAAAAAATGGTGCTGACTTTACAGATTTAGCTTCGCGCTTTTCTGATGATCCAGGCTCTAAAACTAACGGAGGAGTTTATGAATTTTTTCCAAAAGGAAGAATGGTTAAGGAGTTTAATGATTTCAGCTTTAACAAACGTATCGGTACAATTGGCTCAGTTGAAACAAGCTACGGAATACACGTTATCGAAGTTTTAGATCGTCGTAAAAAAGTAGAAGAAGTTGAAGTTGCAATGATTGTTCGTTCATTAGAAGCTTCTGATAAGACAAAGCGTGATGCTTATGCTGACGCTAATGAATTTGCAATTGAGTCAACTGACAAAGAATCTCTTATTTCATCAGCTAAAGAAGCTGGCTACACCTCAAGCGATATTAAAAACGTAATTCGCAAAGCAACATCTCTTGCTGGATTACTTGACGCTAGTGAACTTGTGAACTGGTCATACAGCGCAGAAGTAGGTGATATAAGTCAACCCATTCTAATTGACGATAATTACATTGTTGCAATTCTTACTCTTTCAAAAGAAAAAGGTGTCCCAGCGTTTATAGATATTGAAGACAAAATGATATCAGGAGCTACGCAAGAAGCAAAAGGTAAATACTACGCTTCACTAATGAATGGAGGGAACCTTGAAGAGGTAGCTAGTGCTGTGAATTCCACTGTGAAAACTGCTCAAAATGTGAGTCTAAATAAAGCAATAATAACTGGTAGTGGCGCTGCTGCAGAGCATGAGGTGGCAGGGTTAGCCTTTTCTATTCCTGTGGGAGAGATGTCAAATGCGATTATTGGAAATCACGGCGTTTGGGTTATTGCTCCTGAGAGCATAACTGAAGCTGAAGAGAAAACAAATTTCCTTTCTGAGCAAAGCGCATTAGCTACAAAAGCGCGTTCAGGTTTATCTCTTGCGATTACGAATGCTATCCGTGACGAGTCAAACGTTACTGATAACCGTAATTAAAAGACAGGGCTCTTAATTTATAACTCAAGAAGGTAGCGCCATCTCAACAACCTAGGAAACAGGAGTCTTGAGTTAAAGTTTTTTGTCAAATAATGTGTATTCAAATTGATTTGATTGCACATCACAAAGGCTTAGCATCTTATCTTGTCGCCGCAATGGAAAAACATATAGTTATTGGAGCTTCAGGCCAACTTGGAATTGAGCTTATCATAGGTATGCAAGCCAGGTATGGCGTTAATGCAGTGGTCGCATGTGACATTATAAAATCAAATGACAAAGATGTAAATAAGAGTGAATTTATTTCACTAGACGCAACTGATATCAATTCTGTGAGAAAAATCCTAAAGACAGGTGAGTTTACTCATGTATATCATTTAGTAGCAATGCTCTCAGCAAAGGGGGAGGAAAACCCAATCGCCGGTTGGGATTTAAATATGAAATCACTTTTAAACGTATTAGAGTGCGCTAAAGAAGGATTTGTGAAAAAGGTTTTCTGGCCAAGTTCTATCGCTGTTTTTGGACCAAATGCACCTAAGATAAAAACATCCCAAGATACTTTTTGCGACCCTACAACTGTTTATGGCGTTTCTAAAGTTGCCGGAGAATTATGGGCTAAATACTATTTTGAGCACTACGGAGTTGACGTTAGAAGTGTCAGATATCCTGGACTTATCGGTCACCGGTCTAAACCTGGAGGTGGCACAACGGACTATGCTGTTGAAGCTTTTTATTGTGCTTTAGATAGTAAACCGTTTGTTTGCTATTTAGATAAAGATGAGGCTCTTCCAATGATGCACATGGATGATGCTGTCAGAGCAACACTTGATATTATGGAAGCTCCTTGTGAAAATATCAAAACTAGGACTTCTTACAATCTTTCTGGTTGTTCATTCTCCCCTTCTGAATTAAATTACGAACTTTCTAAGTTTGTCAGTAATTTCATTACCAAATACAATCCGGATTATAGACAAAAAATAGCGGCGTCTTGGCCAGATAGTATTGACGATTCTGAGGCGAAAAACGATTGGGGATGGGAGTCTGAATTCAGCACTTCTAAGCTTGTGAAGCATATGCTAGATGGGTTAAAATCTATAGTGTAGTTTTGTAAAATTACAAGGATTAAAAAGACAATAAATGCAACCACTGCAAATTCAAAATAGCCTAACACGTAAGAAAGAGGTTTTTAAGGCTCTTAACTCTCCTCATGTAGGGATGTATGTTTGCGGGCCAACTGTTTACAGCAATGTCCATTTAGGTAATGTTAGGACATTCCTTTCATTCGATATTATTTATCGATACCTCAAATTTATCGGGTATAAAGTTAGATATGTACGGAATATTACAGATGTAGGTCACCTAGTTGGTGATACTGACGAGGGTGAAGATAAAATCGGGAAAATGGCGAGACTTCAGAAACTCGAACCGATGGAGATTGTTCATAAGTACACTAACGACTTCCATGATGTAATGCGAGTCTTTAACATTCTAACTCCTTCAATCGAACCGACTGCAACTGGTCACATTATCGAGCAGATTGCTTCTATTGAGAAGATTATCGACAACGGATATGGGTATGAGGTAAATGGAAACGTTTACTTCAGCGTACGAACTTTCAGTGAAGATTACTCTTACGGAGAACTTTCAGGAAGGAAAATAGATGAATTGATGAGTAACTCGCGCGCGCTAGATGGGCAGAGTGAGAAGAGAGATCCTCTAGATTTCGCCCTTTGGAAGAAAGCAGATGAGACACATCTTATGAGATGGCCTTCGCCGTGGGGGGTAGGGTTCCCAGGTTGGCATTTAGAGTGCAGCGTTATGAGCACAAAGTATCTCGGAGATAGATTCGATATTCACGGAGGAGGAATGGATCTGAAATTCCCTCACCATGAGTGTGAAATAGCCCAAAACGTGGCTGCCAACAAAACTGAGAACCCAGTAGGCTACTGGATTCATGGAAACATGCTAACTGTAAATGGCCGTAAAATGTCTAAATCTGAGGGGAATGGTTTCACTCCAGAAGAATTAATTACAGGAAATCATCAGCTTCTCAAAAGAGGATACTCACCAATGACGGTTAGATTCTTTATGATGATGGGCCACTACGCTTCGACTTTAGACTTTTCTAATGACGCATTAATTGCTGCTGAAAAAGGGCTTTCTAAACTTACAAATGCAGTTGAAGCGCTAGGTAAACTCGAAGGATCGAGTGAGTTAAATAAGGATGTCGACGTGGCGGAATTGTCACAGAAATGTTATGATGCTATGAACGACGACTTCAACACACCTATGCTGATTGCGATATTATTCGAAGGCGTGAAGTGGATTAACTCAGCTACTGACGGAAGAATTTCTCTTAGCAAAGACCAAATCTCAGCCCTCAAATCTCTCTACTCTGACTTTGTAAATGACGTGCTCGGGCTTTCAAGTGAAGCTTCAGAAAATTCTATAACTGGGGCTGAGGGTATTGAAGATATATCAACAAACTTGTTAGACCTGCTCGTTGAATTAAGGTCTGATGCTAAAGCAAACAAAGATTACGCCGGAGCAGATAGGATTAGAAATACGCTAAGTAATATGGGGATTTCGATTAAAGACGGAAAAGACGGAAGCAGCTGGAGTCATGAATAGATTGAAAAACTTGGTAGTCGGAGTTTTAATTTTATGTGGAGTCATTTGTGGATGCGAGAGTGATGAAGGTGGTAAGGAACGAGTTGTGGGAGTTGAAGCAGGGCG
>ENA-OSET01004786-OSET01004786.1-sediment-metagenome-genome-assembly--contig:-NODE-4786-length-11789-cov-2.886783_pt1 | contig 11789 bp, 10 predicted proteins | sample MGYA00237882_ERZ534229 | MGnify/ENA primary metagenome ERZ534229 (study PRJEB26408, sample SAMN06266212) | sediment metagenome | isolation source: Hudson Canyon methane seep mesocosm | place...
TCAAAGGAGATCACTTTATAACCCTGATCAACCATCAGCGGAACGATCTTTTGCCATACATTTTGATCGTCAGGAAAGCCGTGTAACAGTAGTAAAGGGTTTCCTTTACCTTGGACACAGACCTTAAACTTTAGTGTACCAACGGTGACTATTTGATCATTGTTTTGGTCAGAATTGTTCATATTGTTTCTCAAATGGTGACAACTTAGGCTGTTTAAAGCTTCTGAGGGCTATTTTCTAGCAGGTAAAAAAGTACCGTAGCCCATATTTTTCCCTAGCTCGGGTGTAACCTCTTCGTTTTCGATGGCTAGTTTACCATTGATTATGACGTGCTCAACGAGCCCTGGGTTACGGTTCACGAGACGCTCAAGATCAAAGTTTTCCATCGTCGCCCAGTGAACGTTTTCCAAGTTTTGGTCGAATTTGACAGGGTTGATTATGCTAATGTCGGCCCGGTCTCCTTGCCGAATTTTTCCTGCATCAACACCTAGCCAGTCAGCTTGCTCACCTGTCATACGCCACACTGCTTTCTCCATCGACATTAGGGGTTGGCCTTTATCGTGTGATTTTTTTATCATTTTTAAAAACCGTAATGGTAGATTGTAAAAAGCCATATTACGAATATGTGCACCGGCATCTGAGAACGTGATAAGGGTGTTGGTGTCCAGTACCATGCGTTGTAGTATCTCGGGGCGGTGGTTGCCTACTGTGGTATACCAACGTAGAGAGCGACCAAATTCTACAACAAGATCCAGAAACAGATCGACAACGTGAATGCCGCGCTCCTTTGCAATTTCATCGAAGTTCTTGCCAACTATTGATTTGTCGGGACAGTCAATTACAGTGGCGTCAGCGAAGTCACGTTGCCAGACGCGTGGGCTAAGTTTCTCACCGTAAAATTTTCTAAATTGTCGACGGTAACTTTCGTCTTTCAATAATTCATTTCGTTCAACTTCATTTTTAAGGTCCAGAGCCATCTCACCCGCACCAAACTCTTCAAAAAACACTACGTCGATGCCGTCGGCATAAACGGTGAACGGCGTCGGCAGTACTTGCCATCTAAAGTCACCACCAAACCAATTCGCTAGCTTGGATGCAAGTTGCGCTAAAGGTCGAACGGTCGCATTACCGCGTAGGTCCATCAGTGTTATTAAGGTTGTTTTGAGCGGCTTACGTATCAAGCCGAGTGTTTCTTTTAGATACTGAAGGATTTGTAGCGGGTTTGCCGCATTGGGAGCACCTTGGTGCACGCGATTAGAGCTTCGAAGCAGCTTGTTGAGCCGGTTAATTTCTTTCCATTTAGCGTAGGTACTAGGCAGACTCTTTGACCATTCTCTGTCTCCGTCAATTTTATCCCAGGTCAAACACATGGAAGATAAACCTAGGAAGCCCTGATCTAAAGCTTCAGACAAGATGCTTTCCATTTTTTGCATTTCGCTTTCAGTCGGTTTTATTGCTTTATCGGTCGCGCGTGATAAACCCATGACACCTGTTCGCAAATCACTATGACCTAAAAAGGAGATCAGGTTTGGTCCTAGTGGGTGTTGTTTAACAAAGCTCACCCATTCCTTAGGTGTTTTCCAAGTTTTATACTCTTTTAGAATGGGAAGTACCTTCTCGCGCGGCACGGTTTCTACACGGGTGAATATGTCGGAAGCGTCCTCATAGTCACTACAAATCATACTAAGTGAACAGCTACCAACGAGAGCGGTGGTTACACCGTGTCGAACTGATTCAGATAAACTTGGTGTGACCAATAGCTCTGCATCATAGTGGGTATGGGTGTCTAAAAAACCTGGCATTACCCACTTTCCTTTTGCATTAATCGTTTTTTTTGCTTGTTGTAATTCAGATTCGCTGAGGCCTATCTTAGCAATACGTCCATCCTTGAGACCGAGAGATGTTATTTTTGAATCGGCACCCGTGCCATCAAAATATAAACCATCTTTTATAACTATATCAAAGTGTTGCATTCGCTTAGCCTCATTGTTTCGTGAAGAGATCTTTTAAATATCGATTCATTTATTTATTTTGTGGTTACATATTAATCAGGACGGTTGCTTTAAACTTGTCATTTCACGACAATACATGAGTGCTTTTTTATATTTATCTTGGGTCAATTATGGAACACTTCGATTATTCAGTTCGATCAGCCGCGCTGACAGGTCTGGATCAAGTAGTAAATAAACTTGACGGTGATTTTGATTGGCTATTGCGAGAGGCCGGATTACCTTTGGACCTTCTAGAGAATCCGGAGCAGTTGATTTCATATGCTAAATTTGAAAGCGTTCTAGAGCTTGGTGCCGACCATTACAATTGTGAAGATTTCGGTTTACGTATCGCTCAACATCAAGATTTGCGCATGCTGGGCGCGGTTGGGCTGTTAATGGAGACGTGCGATTCGTTTAGTGAAGCGGTCAAACTTGCACAAACATTTATTTGTACGCATGTTTTAGGTGAATATTGGAAAATTGACCACTATGAGCGACACTCAGTCATTACACGGTATCAGTTTGCTCACAGCTCACCACAAGCTTGTCAACTTAAAGAACTCTCATTAGCGGTGTGCTTTAGACTTCTTCGATCTTTATGCGGTCCACACTTTGAAGCTGAGTTTGTTAACTTCACGCATGAGTCGATATCAAACCATAAGCTATATCTGGATTATTTTGGCCTTAAGGTTAGATTCAATCAGGAACAAAACCAAATAGGATTTTCGAACAAATTCCTAGGTCAAAAAATCGCACGTTATGACGATGACACGCGTGCCTATTTGCTGCGAGAGCTGAATCGGAAACTTGATCGTGACCGGAATGATTTAGTGCGCCAAGTACGTACCTTAATTCTTCAAATGCTTGGCAGTGACGAACATAATATTGCGACGGTGGCTGAGTTTTTGGGGCTGCATTCACGGACGCTTCAGCGACGTTTAAAACAAGAAGGAACAAGCTTCAAATATTTGTTGAAGGAAACTCGCATCAATACCGCTAGTTGGTTGCTGCAAGCGAGTAATATGGATGTTACCTTGATGTCGCAGATGCTTGGTTATAGTGACGTCAGCGCCTTCTCACGAGCTTTCACTATTGTGACTGGATTTTCCCCCAGAGCGTGGCGAAAATTACGTCGTAATGAGTAGTTGACGAGGGCCAAAATAAAGCGCAATATAAATACAAGCTCTAATAATAGCGTCAAGGAGATAGATAGCAACTCCAGAAATAGTACGTTATAGAGTGAGTGACTGGAAGCCTCGACCACTTAGCCGGGGCTTTTCACTATCTGAAATAATGTTTAATTCAAGTGTTGTAAACTTAGCTAGAGTTACCGTGCTTATAATCAAAAATTTAATCCCCTTTTAAAGTATAAATCCTTAAATTAGTCGTCCATTTTTAGTACAAATCAGTCTCAAATTTTTCACGTGCACAGTGCTTAATAATCTTTTTTAAGACCTAGTCCTCTTCCCAAAACATGTTTTTTGTTTTTTGGTTTTAGATGAAGGTTGGCGTGAATGATAGGCACCATTGTCGATGGTATTTTTCACTTTACCTGTTGAATGATCTATTCATACAAGAAAGCCCCTCACGAAATAAAATAAAGTATTAATAGTGTGTGTTTGCAATAGAAAAAAACGTATTTCTGGGCTATGTTTAATAACGTTATTCAACAGCCTCTTTTAATAAACATTAATTGTTATAAATCTAAGAGGTATGTCTCTATTTCATTTCTGACAACTAGGTAAAGTTGCCTAAGTTGCTTATTCATATTTATTTGGGAATGTACCGTAGAGCGGAAGTTATAAGTGATTACCCTATGAATACTAACCAGTTAAAAAATATAATAAGTACTTTAGGTGATTCAGAAATAACGCCCGGGTCTGTTTGCCGGTTAGGTTGCGTGAAATCTATTTTAGTCGTTTATTAATTGCCTGACATTCATGAGAAAACACAAGGGATAATTCGAATGCATGAGAAGCAAAAATTATTAATTGTAGATGATGAGGAGATTAACCGTTTCCTTTATGAACGCGCTTTTGGGAAAGAATATGATATTAGGAGTGCGGAAAGCGGTGAAGTTTGTTTGGATATTATTAATGACTTTTTTCCTGATATTTTTTTATTAGATGTTCACATGCCTGGTGGTATGGATGGGTACGAGTTGTGCCAGGAAATTCGTAATAAAAAACAGTTTAACAATAGTTTGATATTTTTTTTGAGTGGTTTAGAAGAGCCGGAAAAGAAAATTTATGGCTATCAGGTTGGTGCTGATGACTTTATTAATAAAGAGTTTGGATTTGATTTGCTAAAAGTGAAAATAGATACGCAACTTAAAAGAATAAAAACATCTAATGAGGCGGTTTTCGAGGCGAAAACAGCAATGAGAAATGCAGGAGAGATAAGCCCGTTAGTATCGTTTTATGAAGGTATCCATGACTCTGGTAGTTATCAGGAATTAGCTGAACAAGTGATAGACGTTTGTAAAAGCTATGATGTAAATGCTGCAATTCTGCTCCGCTTTAGTGATTCAATGGTAAGCCTCAGCACAACAGGGGTGGTGAATAGCTCGGAAAATGAATTCATGCTCGAAGAAAGAAATACCACCCGTATTCATATCTATGAGGAGTGTTGCCTGTTTAATTTTAAGGGGGCGATACTTCTAATCCGAAAAATGCCTGAAGATGCAGATAAAGCCGATCGATTTAGGGAATATTTTACGTCGGTAATGAGCGGCGTTGAGGCGAGAATGAGGAGCTTAAATGCTGAGCTAACGCTTCAAGTTCAGAATGATAATTTAGTACTAGACGTGCTTAATGGCACTTATTCAGCATTAGATAGCATGAAAGGTGAGTTTAAAAAACATGATTTTTTGTCAAAAAATATGATCGAAAAACTGATTTCGGAAATGCATTTAGCTTTTTCAGACTTAAATTTAAATGAAGAACAAGAAAAGCATCTTATGGGCGTGGTGAGTAAAAGTATGGTCAATATGACTGACCTAGCATCTGCAGGAATGAATTTAGATCAGCAGTTTGAGAGTGTGACTTTAAGTTTGGAGCAAATAATCGCTCCAAACTACATTAACGGCGTTTAATTGCTTTCCGTATTTTCTTACGCTGAACCGGTGTTAAGGTTTTATATTTCTTACGTAGTAGCTGCTTTTTGCGCGTTGGCATGTTCTTATATCGAGACATGTTTCGGGTTAGTTTGTGCTGTGTCTCTAAGGGTAAGGCACGGAAATTTTTCATTTTGAGGTTTAGTTCAGCTCGTTTTTCAGGCGATAAGTTTTGCCACTTCTCAAAACGTTCCTGTACCATTTTTTGTTTCTGAGCATCCATTCCCAGCCACCTCTGTGCTCCTTTAACTAATTTAGCTTGTTTATCGCCATCAAAATCAGCCCATTGCGTTTCAAATGAAGAGAGTATTTTCTGAGTTTCTTCTGGAAGTTCTTGCCACGATTCCGCAGAACTTAATGAAGACCAGATAAAAGGGATAATGAAAAATATAAACGGAAGAAGTTTGTGGTTCATGGTCGCTCCTCCGCGGATAATTCAGTTTTTGTATCGTTAACTAGTTCTTCTTTTTCTAAGTCTTCCAGGTCAGCAATATCAATGGGGGTCGTCAGTTTGTTATCTAGTTCAACGCTGTTCGCTAAGAATAAAAAAAACTCAGCTTTCTTAAACACTTGCTTCTGGCTCGTTAGCTCAGTACTTGAGGTGTCTGCAAAAACTATCGGAGAAGTCATCACACTAACCATTATGCTGTACAGCATTGTCGTGGAGAGCGTCGTTGTGAGGTCGATTGATGTCATTTTCGTTCTCAAACTCCAGAGATAGCCAATAAGCAAATTCAATGTCTTCTATTACCTCTAACTCGGTATCATCGAAATTGTTAAGTAGTATAAACTCACCTAGCGTTGAATTCGAGCTAGCCAAGGGTTGTTCTATTGACGTCTCTTCAATTGAACTGATGAAAGGAAAAACCATCAGTGCTAATAAACAAAATGCCAAACCTGCTTCTAAAGCCTGATTCGTAAAAGATTGACGTCTATAAAAAGAAAGTAGACTAGCGAATAACGTTGACCTTGTTTGATGGTTTAACGCTTTCTCACGGGCTTGTTGAAGGCGTGATTGTATATTAGGTGATAGCGATTCAACGCTCTGATCAAACGCTGAACTCGTGGTATCAACCAATTTTTGATTGTCTGTTTCTACAGGGTCATGAGTCATTATATTTACCTTTGTATTACTACCTTATATCGAAGGTTTCTTGTTGCTGCTTTAATTTTGATATGGCACGAGAGTAATGTGTTTTGACACTATTCTCATTGATTTTCATTACTTCTGCGGTCTCCTTTGTCGAGAGGCCTTCCCAGCTACGGAGTACGAAACATTGTTGTTGTTTCACCGGTAACTGCTCGATACATGCGAGTAAGTGCTCCCCTAATTGTTCGCTATCAAGTTGTGACTCTGGGTTAAATTGTTCATCAACAACTTCTCGTGATGTTTCCTCGTTTTCGTTTGTATCTTGGCTCTGTTTTCGCCAGAAAAATAACTTGTTCATAACTTTCTTCTTTCGATGCCAATCCAGAATACGATTCTCCAGAATTTTATAGAAAAGAGGCCGCCACTCTTCCGGGGCCCTGTGACTGTAGTTAGAAACCAACTTGATCATTGCTTCTTGTACAATATCTAGCGCATCGGCCTCACAATGTGTTGCCAATTGCGCTATACGGAACGCACGTTTTTCGATTTGTTGTAGAAAAATGTCCATTTCTCGCACAGCGCTTGGTTTTCCCGTTAGTCTGTTTCTGTTTCTGTTTCTGTTTCTGTTTCTGTTTCTGTTTCTGTTTCTGTTTCTGGCTCTGGTGCATTCAGTATCAAGGTAATATAGCCCGCCGCTAAAGAATGCTCTGTGTCTGAGTAAGTACCTGATGCCGTTAAGTGTGTCGCTTCCATTCCTTCGTCTAATGCTGTTGTCACGACAGCCAGAAAGTCACTAAAGTCGGCATGCATTTGAATGCTGTTACCTTTAACGAGAACACCATATAAACCTGGTTCGTCCGTTCCTGTAATTTGATTGACGACTAAATCAAGCTGACTGGACCCTGGTACACCAATTAAGTGTAGCTTGCTTTGTGCATTCGTATTATTTAGGTTTAATACAGTATTCTCTGTGCTTACGGCATCAGCGCTATCACTTCCCCAGCGGCTATGAAGTTTTGCTGGATGTGATGAAAAATTAGGGTTAACAATGCTTAAGGCATCAAAGTCTAATGGTGCACTATCATATGCCGTAGGGTAGCCCGTCACTTGTAACCATTCATCCACTTCAAGCGAATTGATATTTAAGCTACTGGTTTCTATTTCATAGCTGCTTGGGTCTGCATCGTTTTCACTACTAATTCCTGTGCCACTGAAATCAAATACGTCAACCGGACGTTTATTGATATGACTAAGATCTAACTGAAGTGGGCTGGTTTGTGCAATTTCGCCGACGATTTTGTTCAGCTTCATGCGAACACTTCCTTCTGTTGCGTCGAAGTTACCTATTTCTTCGCTATATTCTCCTAATATGATCACACGCTGGCCGATAGAAAGATTGCTGATATCAGCGTCACCAAGTTTGTAGCCTGTCACCGTGCTGTTCTCGCCGATAGTTACTTGAACAGCTTGTTGGAACCTTGCTTCCTGGTTTTTTGACTCCAGCACCGCACCGTCAATGGTGAGTATATTTTCGCTGCGTTGAGTGATGATGCCTTTAATAACATCTGAGTTGCCCCATGGTACGCTATTGCCTGCTAAAACTTGGCTAGCCAGATAGGTATTGTTCGTTTCATCGCTTGATTCACCAAAAGCGATCACAGGCGTATCCAGGGCGAGTGCTGCCATGATTTCTAGGCCATTGGCACCAGTTAATTCGACACCATCAATTTCATATAGCGTTTGGTCATCGACGTTGAAAGTGAATTCGCCAAACTTGCCTTGTTGTAAACGCATAGGGCGAATGTTGAGTGTAATATTTTGCTCCTCGGTGTTAGAGCTTTGTAATAGGCCACGCACTCGATGCTCTCGATCTTCTGTTAGTTCGGTTGTGCCCAGCATGAAGGGTTCAACCGAGACTATCGCGGGGTCAAAAGATTGTATGGTGTTCGATGCGGCCAAGTCTAAATCAAGCGTTAATTGAGATGTCTTTTGTGGCGTTATACGGATGAGTTCGTTGTCGTTGAGTGTCAGTTCAACATCAATTTCAGCTAACGCTTCACCAAGAGAGTTAATCGCGGCAGCTTGGTAGGATAGGCCTTCTTCATCCTGGATCACAATATCAGCATCACTGTAATCTAGTGTGAGCGTGATGCTGGAATAGATACCAGTGGGAACGCTTAATACTGCAAATAGCTCGGAAAGCTCCTGATATTGCACAAAGTCGATTTCAGAGCTTAGGGGTAAAATACTGACTTCGGAGCCATCAATGCGGTTTAAAGTAATGGCATCAAGCTCAATTTGGTATGTCAGAAAATCTTCTTCAGCATCCGTAATCGCAAGCTCAAGTGAACCATTTTCAGAGCTGGTCGTACTTGCATCGTCACTGCTACTGCTGCTACAGCCAGATAAAAATAAAGTACTACAGAGTCCTAATATTAAGCCCAGAGACTTTAGATGGTCAGGGTTAATGGAAATCATAATGTCGCTCCTGCGCGATTTGTTTATCAATTTGTGAATACATTTTTTAAATTAGTTTGATGAAATTTGTGTGTATACACATAATAAAACGCATTAGGACGAAAAAGGTTTACAAGAATTGTTGAAAAAGATGAATTTATTTTTTCTGAGATAATAATGGCTGTGCTGTGGATGTTGAATATCAGTGTCTTAAATTGAGTCAGCTTGACTAAATAATTTTATTTTAATGCGCTAGTTAAACGTGAATTTTTATTTCAAACAGGGTTAAATGTCTTGTTTCGTACAAATTTTTTCTAGGAAAATTAAGGTTTATGTTCTATGGGAGTTGGTTTACGGTGAAGCAAAGTACTCACTTAGGGTCTTTATTATTCAATTTGTTGTTCTTAAATTACAGGTGAAGCATTTTTTATTAAGTGTTAACTTTTTCTTTTTTATTATCTCGCCGGTTCTTGCTGAAAACCTAGAGTTTGATAGCAAAGAACCTGAAAATCGGCATAGTCTGTCATTGGAGATAGCAAGCACTGATGATGAGATTGATGTGCCTACTAGAGGTGAAACACGTGTTATTCCCCTTGATGTACTGAAGCATTCCCTTTTTTACTCGTATCAGCTGACTGATCATTGGTCGATGTCTATATCTGCGATGACAGGGAATGACCAAGCTAAGGGAGACGGCTCATCGTTTGAACTTCCTAACTTAGCCTCTGTAAGCCTTAACAAAGACGTTAGCGGAATAAGCTCAGCTTTATCTTATCAATATGATATTTGGTCTTGGGACCTTGGTGTATCTTTTGATGAGGCTAAAACAGTATTCAGCGGCAGCTCAACAAAGACGAAACTTTCCCTTCTGGAAAGGACTCATTCGACTGAAGTTTATGTCGCCAGTAGTGTTGAAATTGATTGGCAAGGGGGGATTTTGACTCCAATCCTTAGCTTGGCAGTGCAAAAAAGCGAAATCGAGCGAGAGTTTGAATTATCCTTGAATGATGTAAATGCGAGAGAAGAGGTCAATGACAAAGATAGTGGTGCTTACCTATCAGCGGGTGTGAATGGGGCTTATTTATTAACTAGTGATGATGGCGGTTTTTTCTCTCGTATTTTGTGGGTACCGTCTTTGTCAGTTTCTTGGTCGGAGATAGCTTGGGGGGAGGTCGTGAGTAACTCTCGTTTTCAGTTGAAAAATAATAGATTTTTGGACTCTACTACGAGTGCTGAAAAAGAAAACTCAGAAGGCGGCTCAGGTAGTTATGCTACTTCTTTGTTTATCATTTTAGATAATTATTTTGCAGACCTCTCTTACAGCAAAAACTTTGGCCGTGGTGCCAAGGGAGAAGAGTTCAGTGTAATGGTTGGTCTGGATTTTTAAATGGAAACACTGCCTTATAGGCGGTTGAGTAGTGGCTAAAGATTTGTTGAAACCACACTAAAAAGCCATAATCTACTCAACATTCAAGCTGGCTGAATTATCCTGAATTGAAAAAAACGGTGGGCACTTTATTAAATAAAGTGCTTACTTTGAATAGATGGACTTATGGCTTCCAGTTACTCAATGCGCAAAACTGTTCTAATGTTAAATTTTCAGGCCGTAGGCTTGTTTCTATCTTTAAATCTTCGAGCGCTTCAGGTGCAACGACACCAGATAAAGCGTTACGTAGTGTCTTTCGTCGTTTGGTAAAAGCAACGCGTACAACATTTTGTAAGCGTTCTACCGACTCAACCGGATGAGGCAGCGTTTTATGAGGTACGAGTCGTACAATGGCTGAATCTACTTTAGGGGCTGGTCTAAACGCATCGGGGTCAACTAGAAATAAGGGCTGAACTTTACAGTAGTATTGCGTCATAATTCCTAAGCGACCATACGCTGAAGAGCCCGGTCGAGATGCCATGCGATCAACGACTTCTTTCTGCAGCATAAAATGCATATCTTTGATTGAACTGATGTTTTGTAGTAAATGAAAAATCAATGGTGTTGAAATATTATAGGGAAGGTTGCCGACGACTCTTATTTGCTGATCGTCTTCTGACAGTTGGTCAAAATCAAACTGAAGTGCATCGCCTTCATGAATGATAAAGTCCGGATAATTAAAAAACTTAGTGCGTAATACGGGCACTAAATCACGATCTAACTCAAGTAGATTCATGTTCGGACAAGTCTTCACCAGATGTTCTGTAATGGCCGCAGTGCCGGGTCCAATCTCAATTAAATTGTCCTCCGGTTTTGCACCAACGGCCGATACGATTTGGCCAATAATTTGCTGATCAATAAGAAAATTTTGTCCGAATCTTTTGCGTGCTTTATGGTCAATAGTCATTAATGAGAGGCCATTTGGGTTGCGACATTTATTGCTGTCCGCAAACTACCAGAGTCTGCGCGTCCAGTTCCGGCGATATCAAGCGCTGTGCCGTGGTCAACCGATGTTCTGATGATTGGAAGCCCGAGGGTGATGTTGGCAGCTCTACCGAAGCCATGATACTTCAGGACTGGCAGCCCTTGATCATGATACATGGCTAATACTGCATCAGCGGTTCTTAGGTATTTTGGAGTAAAGAGAGTATCTGCCGGCAGTGGCCCTATAAGGTGCATACCAGTCTCACACAATTTTTCTAAAACGGGCTCAATAACGTCAATCTCCTCTCGCCCTAAGTGTCCCGACTCCCCTGCGTGCGGGTTGAGGCCGCTAACTAAAATGCGTGGGGTATCAATACCAAATTTAGTCTTTAAATCATGATGCAGGATATTGATCACCGATGTTAATAATTCTCGATTAATGGCTGCTGATACGTCTTTTAATGGCAAATGTGTAGTGACAAGTGCAACACGTAACTCTTCGGTAGCAAGCATCATGACCACGGTTTTGGTATTGGTTTTCTGTGCTAGGTATTCTGTATGCCCGCTAAAGCTGATACCAGCATTATTAATGGCTGACTTATGAATTGGCCCAGTGACCATACCCTGGCAGTAGTTACTCTGGCAGGCCTCAATAGCTTGGTCTAAGCAACTGAGAATATAAGGGCTATTAGCGACATTTAATAGTCCTGGCACAGCGGGCTCTGCTAAATCAACCGGAACGATAGCGAGCTCGCCAGCTGCCGAACCGGCGCAAAGAGCATCTGG
>ENA-OSET01004787-OSET01004787.1-sediment-metagenome-genome-assembly--contig:-NODE-4787-length-11788-cov-5.629237_pt1 | contig 11788 bp, 11 predicted proteins | sample MGYA00237882_ERZ534229 | MGnify/ENA primary metagenome ERZ534229 (study PRJEB26408, sample SAMN06266212) | sediment metagenome | isolation source: Hudson Canyon methane seep mesocosm | place...
ACCCAGCAGCATCAGGCTGAAGTCGTAGCGAAAGACCCTATGGCCGCTTTAGTAACAACGACGAAAGATCCAATGGAATATTTTTTGAAGTTGGTTCGTCATCGTGAGACTGAATATTAGGCTTTTCTAAATTTTAAACGTCGTGGCGCTGATTTTGATCCAAGCATCGCCTAATACATTGCCACAAAAACTATTCCAGAATATAGCAATTGTAAATGAAAACTAATGACGGCTTATCACCAACCCATAAGCCGTCATCAACTCTTAATATTTAATCTAATCGTCTGGATTGATGTTGCGGCTAATACCGATCAAAAGCGTATTGGCGAGAAAACCCTCAGCGCCACGGCGTTTTTAAATTGAACCAAAACCCTTAACAACAGTGCAAATAAAACATAGCAAAATACTCTTTATCGTCAGTCCAGCACTCTCGCACCTCAAAGCCTGCGCCTTCTACTAACTGAGCAAAACCTTGCTTAGAATATTTATAAGAGTTTTCCGTATGAATCGTCTCGCCGGTTTTGAATACAACTTGTGCTGATTCACTGTCTGGGTTATTCGCATCGGATATATGAACAATCTGATCCATAGTACTGATCAAGTGCATCTCTATGCGGCCCTTCTCTTCGCTATAAATCGCTTTATGCTCAAAGTGTTCAATATTGAACTGCGTGCCCAGCACCCCATTGATGTGCTGTAAGATATTAAAGTTGAACGCCGCGGTCACACCTTGGCAATCGTTATAAGCCGCTTCTAAAACGCGCTTATCTTTTTGCAGATCAATGCCAATTAACATTGCCCCATCTTTGCCTAAGGTTTGGCGAACTCCCTGTAGAAAAATCTGTGCTTCATGGGGCGAAAAATTACCAATGCTTGAACCCGGAAAGAACCCCAGCTTCTGCGCGCTGGTAATCATATCGGCGGGCAAACGTACCGGCTGAGAATAATCCACACAAGCGGCGTAAACGTTCAGCCAAGGATAATCTTCCATCAGACTTTCAGCCGACGCTAATAAGAAATCCTTAGAAATATCCATCGGCACATAACAATTGGGTTTAATCGCCTGCAGTAATAAACGAATCTTTAAACTCGCGCCACTGCCGTATTCTAAAAGCCAAACATCCTCTTTAACCAACTGCGCAATGGTTTCACGATGCTCGCGTAATAAATTAATTTCTACCCGCGTTGGATAATATTCCGGCAGCTGAGTAATCGCCTCAAACAGCTTAGAACCTTGCTCATCATAAAAGTACTTTGCCGGTAATACTTTTTGCGGCTGACTCAGGCCCGCGATCACCTCGGTTAAAATATCTTCCGCAACCGGCTGGTCATCGAAAAATTTTAAGCCCCTGCGTGGGTACTGATCTGCTTTATTATTCGTTGCTTGGCTATTCGCCTGCTGATTCTGCTCACTATTCATTAACGCCAATTCCCTAGGTATTAATTATAAAAAGTTATACATCTTCCGCTAACCGAATACCGGTAAACTGCCATCTATCTTGAGGATAGAAAAAGTTTCTATAGGTCGTTCGGATATGATCTTTCGGCGTTGCACAAGAGCCGCCACGTAAAACCATCTGGTTACACATGAACTTGCCGTTATATTCGCCAACAGCGCCGTCTGGGGTTTTAAAACCTGGGTAAGGAGAATAAGTACTCTTAGTCCACTGCCAGCAATCCCCAAATAACTGCCTCATACCATCATCCGGATAAGGCTCTCTAGGTTCTGTTTGTGTCGAGGCTAGCTGCAAAGGATGAAAACTTTGTGACTCAACAAACGTCCCTTTAATCTCGCGCTTCTTGCTCGCAACTTCCCACTCGTATTCCGTTGGTAAACGCTTCCCTGCCCAGCGAGCATACGCATCGGCTTCATAAAAACTGACATGGGTTACCGGTTGCTGTGGGTGTAATTGGCCATAACCTGTTAAACGAAACTCGTAACGTTGTGGATTAGTCTGATCTGCTTTATTTGAGCCCTCACTTTCCAGCTGCCAATACAGCGGGCCCGTAATAGTATTTTGCTGAACCCAAGCCCAGCCATCTGCTAACCAATATTGTGGGTCTTGATAACCTCCGGCATCAATAAACTGGCAATACTCAGCATTGGTAATCAGGCGATTCGCCAAGCGAAAATCCTGCACCATGTTCTGGTGGCGCGGGGTTTCATTATCAAAACTAAAGCCATTACCTTTATGGCCAAAGTTATAAATACCGCCACCAAACTCAATAAAATGAATCGGCTCTATGGTTGAATCTTGTTGGCTATCAGGTGCTTGGCCAAAAGGGAATTTAGCGTTGGCGTAAATGGGGTACAAAGGGTTAAAAGAGAGATTGTATTTTAAGTCCGTTAGCATCAACTCTTGATGCTGTTGCTCGTGGTTTAAACCGAGAATCAGCAGCTCGGTTTGGGCGGCATCTAGTGTATCCGCTTGGCTGATGAGATTACTCATCCGTTGATCGACATACTGGCGATAGGCTTTCACCTCTTGCACCGTCGGCCGCGACATCAAGCCACGCTTATCTCTAGGGTACTGTTGGCCAACCGCGTTGTAATAAGAGTTAAACAGATATTCGAATTGAGGGTGAAAGGCTTGATAGTCGGGGGTGTTTTTAAGAATAAAGGTTTCGAAGAACCAGCTGGTATGGGCTAGATGCCACTTGGTAGGGCTAACGAATGCCTCGGCTTGCAGTTCAAAATCTTCGATCTCAAGCTCATGGCAAAGTTTTAACGACTGCTGGCGCACCCGCTGATAGCGATTAAGCAGAGAATCTGCTTCCTCATTAAGCCCATGATTTGCAGCCTGCTGTTGCCGCAAGGTTTGCAATAGTTCTTCTGCTGTAGACATCACAAGACAATCCTTTATTGTGCTTTTATCTACTATGCGCGGGAAATATTAAATCTTCAAGACACTTAATTGATGACCTATTGTTCACCTTTCAAACGGGTTAAAAGTGTCACTTTAGACACTTAACTAAGGTATTCGTCATATCACTTAACCAATCGATATACGCCGTTTTGGTTAATACACTCGCACCCGCTAATGGGTCTAGCTCACCTTGCTGAATCGGCAAACCATTCACCACGGTATTGATCAACGCAGGGCTGAATTGAGGCTCTGATAAAACGCAGGTCACTTCTTTATTCTGCAACTGGTTACGCATGTTTTGCACATGGCGCACACCGGGCTTACGTTCTGGGGATAAAGAGAAAGCCCCAAGTTGTTTAATATCAATGGCCTGAAACCAATAATCATACGCTTGGTGAAAAACAAAGAAACCATGCTGCTTCAGTGGTGCCAACTGGGCCTTACTCGTCGCCACTAATGCCGTTAACTCACTGGCAAAAGCTCGGTGATCTTTTTTCGCTTGTACAGTATCAACCGTATTCCAGTTAGCAATACGCTTGCTGATCTCAATCGCCAACTCTGGGGATAACCACACGTGCGGATCGCTGCCATACAAACCCATGTCTTCCATCAAATGCGTCGCGTTTAACCACAAATCCTTATTGCTCGCCTGCTTAGCAAACTTAGCCAAGAACGGCTCCATGTGATCACCCGCCCACAATACCTTAGAGGCTTGGCGAATCTTGCCAATATCCGAAGGGCGCAAGCTGTAATCGTGCGGCGACATGCCATCGGGCACCAGAATATCGATTTGCTCAGCGGGGTAAGTCGCCGCCGCGATTAGCGCCAACGGTTTGTTCGATACCAAAATGCGAGCGTCGGCAGCGCTAGAATAAAGGCTAGCCGCTAATAATGCTGGGCAAAGGAGTACGAACGAAATCAGTTTTTTCATAAATAGCGCTTTATAACGGGTAGAGGCTTGCAGGTGAAACTATGCAGTCGATGGTAAATTGTAATATTATAACCTTTTATCCCCCAAAGAGTGAACTCCCATGTCAGCCTCTGCTTACCACCCCCATGATCACCAAGGCTGCATTAGCACGGCGCTGCAACAAGCGGCCCAATTATGTGCTGAACAAGGGGTACGCTTAACACCCATCCGCAAACGCGTATTAGAACTGGTATGGCAGAGCCACAAACCCATGGGGGCTTATGATCTACTGCCTGCCTTAGCTGCCGATGGCTTTAACTCAGCACCACCAACGGTTTATCGCGCCCTCGATTTCTTACTCGACCTAGGCCTAGTGCATCGTCTAGCCTCGCTAAACGCCTTCATCGGTTGTTCACACCCAGGGCACGATCATCAAAGCTGCTTTCTTATCTGCAAGGTATGCGACAAGGCCCACGAAATGGATGTAGACCCTTGGTTCAGCGCCCTATCCGAAGCGGCTAAAACTCAAGGCTTCGAAGTAGAAACCCAAATCACCGAAGTCGTTGGCACTTGCCCCCAATGTGCTAAAGAGTGTGCCGAGAAGGTAGCAAGCGAATGAACCCCGATCTAGCGGTGGTAAAAACCGATGCCGAGGTATTGATTCAGGCCCAAGGCATCAACCAAACCTGGGGTGATCGCCACGTATTACAGAACATCGACCTAGCGATCAGCGAAAACGAAATCGTCACCCTCATCGGCCCCAACGGCTGTGGCAAATCCAGCCTGCTTCGCATCTTACTGGGTTTAAATACCGCCGACTCCGGCAAGGTCACCCGCCGCAAAGGTTTACGCATTGGCTACATGCCACAGAAATTACGCATCGACGATCGCCTACCGTTATCGGTATCGGGCTTCCTCATGCTGGCACCGGGGGCGCGCAAAGAACGCGTGCAAGAATGGCTCGAACGCCTCTCCATTACCTCACTCGCTGAACAACCCGTGCAGCGTTTATCCGGTGGAGAATGGCAGCGCGTATTATTAGCCCGTGCGTTATTAATCGAACCGCATTTATTAGTATTAGACGAACCCGTACAAGGGGTGGATATTCAAGGTCAGCGCGAGCTGTACCAACTATTACCCGAACTGCGCAACGAACTGGGCTGCGGCATTGTTTTAGTCTCACACGACTTGCACCTAGTGATGGCGCAAACCGATCGTGTGATTTGTTTAAACGGCCACGTCTGCTGTTCAGGCCACCCAGACCAAGTGAGTGTGAGTGAAGAATACAATTCGCTCTTCGGCCACACACAAGTTGCCCCCGTATTGAATAATGAACTCGCCCCCGAGCTAGCTCACTACACCCACCACCACGACCACACACATTGTGCCGATGGCCATATTGAAGGCAGCGACGAATGCACGCATGTAGAAAAAAGTGGAGAACACAAACATGATTAGTTGGTGGTTATTACCCTTATTCGCCGGCTTAGGCGTTGCAGCAACCGCAGGGCCATTAGGCAGCTTAGTGGTTTGGCGTCGGTTAGCCTTCTTTGGCGATACCTTAGCCCACGGTGCGTTATTAGGCATTACCTTAGGCATATTGCTGGATCTTAATTTAACCCTCGCGCTGATATTTTCCTGCTCGGTATTAGCGCTCATATTATTGCAGCTCGACAAATACACAGGCATTGCCTCCGATACCTTGTTAGGCATTTTATCGCAATCGTCATTAGCCATCGGGCTGGTGGTGTTGAGCTTTTTTGATAACGTGCGCATCGATTTAATGGCGTATTTATTTGGCGATTTATTGGCGGTAAACCAAAACGATTTATTGTGGATCTTTGCCGGTGGCTCGTTGGTGATTGGATTATTGATCTGGCAATGGCGCGGTTTATTAGCCTCTACCGTGAGTGAAGAACTCGCGGCTATTGATGGCTACCCCGTGAAATGGTTAAAAGCCATGTTGGTATTATTGCTGGCGTTGGTCGTGGCGATTTCGATGAAAATTGTTGGCGTATTATTGATTAGCGCCTTGTTAATTATTCCTGCGGCGGCGGCAAGGCCGTCCAGTACAAGGCCGGCGTCGAGTTCAAGGCGTGCAGCCAGGCCGTCGTCAAGATCTCCGGCAACGCCGCCGGCGAGGTCGCCCTCGCTGTCGTCCACAAGTTCGCGACCGGCTGGAAGGCCGCCGCCTCGGTCGAGCTCACGGACCTCGCCCCCAAGTGCGGCCTCTCCCTCACCCTCGAGTAAGAGAGCGGGAAATTTTTACACTGTTGTGCAACGAAAAGTGCATCGGCCAATGATTTAAACTTTTGCCGAAGAACTCCCTTCTTGTATTTACCTTCCTTCCCTTTGTGCAGAGTCAACGTGCCGCGTGTGTTTGGCGATCTCACTGGATCGCGTTCACACACGCACGGCGACCCCAATGTTTTTCCTCAGTTCTTCCTAGAGTGTGACGCCGCACGCTTGTACGCTATTCTGTTGAGCTCTCGGGGCCTGAAATGGTTCCTCGTAGCCGTGATTTCTTCGCAGCCCTTTGCAGATTTTTGAACAAACCACACAAGCCCTCTTCTCCGCGAAAACCGTACCGTGATCCGGTGCACCTCGACCAACTCACTGCCGTTCGTTGCTTTCTCAGAGCTTACAAATTTACCGAAACCACCCCACCGTCACAATGGCCACCCTCTTCAAGGACTTCAGCAAGGACGCCAAGGACCTCCTCAACAAGAACCACACGGCCGCCGGCCAGTGGAAGCTCGAGTCCAAGCTCAAGGGCGGCGCGCCCGTCGTGTTCAACCCCAAGGCGGACAAGAAGGGCGTCAACGTCGACATGGAGTACACGTGCGGCACGTGCGACGTGACCGCCAAGGTGAACGTCGCCAGCAACGGCGCCGTGAAGCCCAAGCTCACCAAGAAGAAGGACGGCGCCAAGTACGAGCTCGCCTACGCCGCCGGCGACGTGACCGGCGCCTTCGAGTTCAACCACCCCACCTGGCGGGAGGCCGCAAAAGAAATCGAACGTTCCTGGCGCGCCTGAGCGCGGCCGCTACTCCTTGGTGATGACCTCGTCGAGGTTCAGGATGAGGCTGGTGATGCCGGTCAGCGCGGCAACCTGCGCGCCGTCGAGCGCTTGATCCGGCTTGGCTTCGCCGATGGATAACAACTCCTTCACCGACTCCGGATTGCCGGCGTAATGCGTTTGCAACTTGGCCAGGCGCCTAGCCAGAAGGTCGATTTCAGCACGCTTGGCTGGCCGGCCGGTGGCGATCGCCAGCGCCTGGCCAAGCCGGTCGGCGTCACTGCCCGGTTGCCGCAGCAGTTGCTCGGCGAAGCAGCGGGCGGCCTCGACGTAGGTGGTGTCGTTGAGCAGGTTGAGCGCGTGCATCGGGGTGTTCGTGCGGCTGGGGCGCACGGTGCAGACGCGCCGCGCCGGGTTGTCAAAAAACATCGCCGGCTTCACCGAGCGCCGCCAAAACGTGTAGAGGCTGCGCCGGTAGAGCGACTCGCCGCCGGAGCGCTTGTAGACGATTTTCCCGAAACTGAAGTCGGACCAGACACCGGGCGGCTGGTACGGCTTGACCGGCGGGCCGCCCGTTCGCTCCACCAACAACCCGGCGAGTGCGAGCGCCTGGTCGCGGATGGTTTGCGCGCTCATGCGAAGGCGCGGGCCTCGGGCGATGAACCGGTTTTGCGGGTCGCGCTCGAGCAACTCCGGCGTCACGGCGGAGGCCTGCCGGTACGCCGCGCTGGTGACGATGAGGCGGTGGAGGTGCTTCACGTTCCAGCCGGACTGCACGAACTCGGTCGCAAGCCAGTCGAGCAGCCGGGGGTGTTCCGGCCGTTCGCCCTGCACGCCGAAGTCCTCGGTGGTCTTGACAAGGCCGATGCCGAAGAAATGTTGCCAGTAACGGTTCACCGTCACGCGGGCGGTGAGCGGGTGATTGGGATCGGTCAGCCAACGGGCGAGGTCGAGCCGGTTGGCGCGCCCGCGCTTGGCCAAGCCGGGGAGGCTGGCCGGGACGCCGGGCTGGATGGACTGGCTCTTGTCCGGCTGATCGTAAACGCCGCGCACGAGCAGGAAGGTGTCGCGCGGCTTGGCCGAGTCTCGCATGACCATGGTGCTGCCCAGCGAGTCGTTGAGTTTTTTGATCGCCGCGCGGGTGGTTTCCCCGCCGCGCCTGGCCGCGATGAAGTCCGGCATGAGTGAACGATGATGCCGGGCGAGCGAGTCGCGCTGCTTGGCCAGGCGCTTGGCCGGGGGCGTGCTGAGAATGTGAACGATCTCCCCCGGCAGCCCGTCGCGTATCTCGATCGACGGCTCGGGCGCGGCAGTGACCGAGACGCGGAAGCGCCCGAGCAGATGCTTCTTCGCATCGTGCTTATGCCGGAGCCGCAACGTGAATCGCGTGCCTTCGCCGGCCGGCCAGGTTTCTTTCAAGCGAAACACGGCCTTGCGTGGCTGGTTGTAATCGAAGTCCTTTTTCCAGATGCCCCAGCCGGACTTGGGATCGCCATCGATCGCGCCGGTCACCGGCAGGCCGTCCTGGTTGAACTCCGCAACAGCGCTGGCGAACGGCAGCGGCTCGAGTTTACCCGGCCGGCCCCTGGTGCTGACGTGCACGAAAAACCGGATCGACGTCTGCGCGTTGGGCACCTCCTCAAGCGCGCCGGTGTCCGGTCCGACGGTGGCCCTGAATCGGGTGTAGCCCTCCGGCAGCACGAAGATGACGCGCGACTTGGCGTGGGTTCCGATGCCCCACTTGAGAGGTCGGCCGTCGATGCGCTGCGGCTCACCCTTCGCGTTGCGATCCTTTAGGACTTCGCGGTAGTCGGTCGTCGCGGAGTGCCAGTCGAGCTCGGTCAACTTGAGGGTGCCGTCGGGGCCTTCTAGAATCGGTTCGCCCCAGTTGGCCCAGTCGGAGGAGATGCCGTTGTCGCCGTCGCCGACGTCGAGCACGAGCAGTCGTTGGCCGGTGATGTCAATGTCGATCCGCTTGGCGCCCTTTTTCATCAGGCCGCTGTCGAAGCGTTGCTCGAGGTTGCCGAGGTCGAGCTCGTTGATACCGGGCTGCAACTCGAAACCGGTCAGCACGAAGTTGCCCTCGCGTCCGGGGCCGCCACCTTTCAAGCTCGGGTCGGTCAGCGTCTCGAGCCGGATGCCCGTGATACCGGCGAGATCGGTGCTGAACGTGAGCGTGTAGTCGTCGTTGTCCGGCAGTTTGCCGGTGGCGAGCACCGAGGCGTCGTCCTGTATCTTCAACTCACTGCCGTTGGCCGACTCGGCGGAGTCCGGCTTGAGCCGCCGCCAGCCGTCGAGCCGTCCGGTTTGCCCGATCTCCCTCCGCAACGGCGCCTCCCATTGTTCGCGCTCGGCGTCGAACCTGGCCAAGGGCTGATTGAGCTCGGCTTGGTGCCCGGCCAGCGTGGTCTCGTGTTGCTTGAGCTTGGCCGCCTGTTCCGGCGTGGGCACCTTGATGGTGGGCTCCATGTCGCCGCCGCCGCGCTCCGGCAGTGCGTTGAAGAAGGCAAACAACCGGTAAAACTCGTTCTGCGAAATCGGGTCATACTTGTGGTCGTGGCAGCGCGCGCAACCGACGGTGAGGCCGAGCCAGACAGTGCCGGTCGTCTCGACGCGATCGACGACATACTCGACCTGCGTCTCGGCGGCGATCGCGCCGCCCTCGCCGTTGAGCATGTGGTTGCGGTTGAAGCCGGTGGCGATGAGCTGGCCGAGCGACGGCTTGGGCAGCAGGTCGCCGGCGAGCTGCTCGATGGTAAATTGGTCGAACGGCATGTTGCGGTTCAGCGCATCGACGACCCAGTCGCGCCAATGCCACTGGTTGCGGGTGCGGTCGGCCTGGAAACCGTTGGTGTCGGCGTAGCGGGCGGCGTCGAGCCATGCCTGCGCCATGTGCTCGCCATAGCGAGGCGAGGCGAGGAGCCGATTAACCAAGCGCTCGTAGGCGCGTGGCGACGAGTCGGCGGCGAACGCCTCGATCTCGGCCGGCGTCGGCGGCAGGCCGGTGAGGTCAAGCGTGGCGCGTCGGATGAGCGTGCGCCTGCCCGCGACCGGCGACGGTGCGAGCTGCCCGGCGCGAAGCCTGTCCAGGATGAAATGGTCGATCACGTTGAGAGGCCAGCCGCCAGCCCGCGCTTGGCCAAGCGGAAGGCCGGGGCGCTTGGCCGGGATGAAGGCCCAGTGGTTTTGCCACTTGGCGCCCTGCTCGATCCAGCGGCGGATTAACTCCTTCTCCCCGGCCGACAGCTTCCGCTTCGACTCCGTCGGCGGCATCAGGTCGTCGGGATCGGTCGCGGTGATGCGCCGGTACAACTCGCTGGCCTGTGGCTTGCGCGGGGTGATGACCACGAGATCGTCGTCCAGCTTGGCGAACGCCCCCTCGCGGGTGTGAAGTTGCAGATCGGCCTTGCGGGCGTTTTCGTCCGGGCCGTGGCAGGCGAAACAGCGGTCGGAGAGCAGCGGCTTGATTTGGCTCTCGAAATCGACCGCCTGGCCAAGCGCGGAAGTTGCGCCCGAAACCAAGCCCAGCACCAAGCCAAGTCGCCTGTAAAAAACCGGATTCACTGCGGCGGAAAGCTACCCCGCCGTTGGCCGGTTGCAAACGCGAATCTGCAATGGCGCCGCCGGAGTTGCTCCGCGCCCGGCCGGGTGGCATGCTACGCCGCAGCCGAACGCTTCTCCCGATGAACATCCATCATCTCGAACTGTTTTACTACGTGGCCAAGCACGAGGGCATCAGCAACGCCGTGCGCAAGATCCCCTACGGCATCCAGCAACCGGCGGTCAGCTCGCAGATCGCGCTCCTCGAGGAGCACATCGACGCGCCGCTGTTCCACCGCCGGCCGTTCGAGTTGACGGAAACGGGGCGGAAACTCTACGAGTTCGTCGAGCCGTTTTTCAGCAACCTCGACAAGATGGCCGACGACCTGCGCGGCGGAGAATCGCAGCGGATCCGCGTTGGCGCATCGCACATTATCCTGAGCGACCACATGCCAACGATCATGGAAAAGGTTCGTGAGGACCGGCCCGACCTGCGGGTGTCGCTTCGGCCCGGACACCAGCCGGCGCTGGAGACAGCCCTGCTCGCCCGCGAGATCGACGTCGCCGTGACGGTGCTTGAGAAGGAACCGCCGCCCGGCATCGAGGCGCGCTCACTGCTCGAGATTCCGCTGGTGCTGGTGGCCCGGCGGTCGTCCAAGATCAAGTCGGTCGAGGAGTTGATAGAGCGGAGAAAAATCACCGAGCCGCTCATCTGCATGCCGACGGATGAGCCGGTGACAAAAATCTTCCGCACCGGCCTCGCCGATGCGGGCGTGGACTGGCACACGACGCTCGAGGTGAACTCGTTCGACCTGGCGGAGAAACTCGCGGCCAAGGGCTTCGGCATCGCCGTCAGTGTCGTGTCGCCCTCCTCCCGGCGCGTGCCGGGTGTGCGCGCCATTCCGCTGCCCGGCTTTCCCACACTCAAGCTTGGTGTGTTGTGGCAAGGCAAACTTGAGGGGCTGCTCCAGTCGTTCATCGCGGGCATCGAATGGCACGTCGGGAATCTCAAGCAAATGCTCGCCGACGAGGCGCAGTCGAGCGGCGAAACCACCTGACAATCAAACCACACCCCACTAGACTGCCGCCGTGAACAATCCGATCATCGTCGCGCTCGACCTGCCCAGCCCGCAGAAGGCCCTGAAACTCGCCGAAGAACTCGCCCATCGGGTCTGCGGGACCAACGCCTCCATCGCCGGCTGTCGCATCTGCCCCACCGAGTGCACCGAGGGAGAAGGCCTGCTGGGGAGCAAAGAAGTCACCCTTTAAGCCGCCACCTTCCTCGCGTTCAAAGGTCGGGCCCTGCCAGCCGCCGGGTTCGCCATCGGCTGGCAACCCACCCTCTGGAACTTCACCCTCGGCACCAAAGCCTCCCTCTGGAGGTTCGCCGGCCGCGGCGGGACCAAGAACGCTGTCAAAGAAGAAGTTGCCCGCATTGCCTGGTTCGGCACC
>ENA-OSET01004788-OSET01004788.1-sediment-metagenome-genome-assembly--contig:-NODE-4788-length-11787-cov-3.114774_pt1 | contig 11787 bp, 10 predicted proteins | sample MGYA00237882_ERZ534229 | MGnify/ENA primary metagenome ERZ534229 (study PRJEB26408, sample SAMN06266212) | sediment metagenome | isolation source: Hudson Canyon methane seep mesocosm | place...
TACCAAGATCGATAGATAAATCGCTGGAAAATAAGCCTCGGATCTTTTTAAACATGGAGTGATGTCAACCTAAAAAAGTTTCGAATAAAATAAATCAGCAACTTTAACAATGGCGTCAAATTAGAGCAAGGAACATATTCTAAATGAACAATAATTAAAGCAGTTACTGGGTATTTACGATAAAGTTGTTTGATTTATAGCCAGCATCCATTCTAACTGATGACTTTTTATTTGAAGCGATACTCCCAGGAAGCAAAAGCAGATACCTGATCAATACCCTCCTGAATAGTAGATAATTCTTTTGTCTGATAGCTAAGCCCCAGTTTTAAACGACCGCCTGAAAAAAATCGCTGGTGATTTGCTTCAACATACATAAGTGTTTGTGTATCACTTGAAACAGTATTACCTCTAGCCTCGCCATCTTCATTTAATTTCATATAACTAAGCGCAAGCTTTGTTAACTGGCCTTCAGCCTGTTGGTAGGCACCACCCAGAGTTACTATTTCAGCATCATTATCATAAGTAGCGCCCAATACTCGCCCTCTATAACGATAGCCTGATTGAAACACCGAGTGCTCATACGCCACATTCGGATGTTCAGCCCCCAAGGCCCCAGCCGTTGTATTGGCATATTCAGCAAAGCCTTTTAAACTATTACCGCTAGACAAAGCATAATAAGATTCACCGCCTAACTGAAAAGTATATTTTGTCGGCATAAAACCCGCTTCATCTTCACCAATTGCCTGACTATAAATAGCTGAAGGCAAAGTGTTCAGAAAATTAAAGTTATAACGCACGTCAAAGCCTGCAATCTGGTTACCAGACTGCTCGCTGGTATTTTCGCCTTGAGAGGTTAATGATTTCCAAAAAGCACTGAGGCTTTCATCTCTTCCTTCTCCCCCCCATTGCATTGCACGAGACAAACCAAACTCAAGGAAGTCGGTCGGTTTAAATGTAAAGCGCATGCCCGTCAACTTACCTTCTGGCACAGCACGACTACTTTCCATTTGCCCCAAAAATGAAACAAAGTGCCAGTCACCTAACCAAGATAGCCAAAAAGTATCAAAACGCTGTGCGCCTTTTGTTTGAAATATTAATGCAGGTACAGGACGTGCATTATTAGACAAGATCAAACTTGATTGCGTACCTGGCCCCCACCAACGATCAATCGCACCGACACCAAAGACCCACTCCCCCATTACACCTGCGATGTATGATCCATCTAAGTTAGCGTCCACATCATTACCACCAGAGTCTGTAACAAGATTTGATTGCAACTTGAGGGCGACATCTTCGCCGTCCCAATTAAAAGATTTATGAATTTCACCTTTTTCGCGATAATTAGAAGAGAAGTTTCGAAACAATGCACGTGAAGATGCAACACTAAATTCAATACTACGTTTAAAACCTTGACCTGTCTGATAACGCAACTCGAACTCTAATTCTCTAATTGCTGTTTTCTGACTGAGATTTAACTCACTCCGTCTTACCCTTTTTAAAGCAATTTTCACATCGGCCCACATAATTGGCCAGGTGGTCAATGAAATAGGCATGACACCAGAATCATTTAAAAAATGAAGGTTATTACGCAAGCGCTCATCCCCTACATCTATCCAGGGACTAGCCTGACAAATTGGTGATATGCAAAATATGAGGATACAGAAAAACGTTATAATTTTTTGTTTGATACTAAAAGACATGACGCTCTTTGAAACAGGTTGCTGATTTTTCTTTGAGAGGCATTATATTGACTTTGGAGAAAAAGGTAAGCACCTAAAGGAATTAATTATTAAGACACTGACAGAATTATGCCTAGCAATATCTACCTGAGCAATTTACTCGATAGCCGTTTGGCAATACGACCTATGTCATTCCGGTAATCTTTTTAGCCGGTATGACATAGGCTTGAGCCGGGTTAAGCTATCTACTTAACTTAACCTGGCAATAAATCGAAGGGATATTTGAAGGTCATCTTAGCAACACCTTCTTTGTGACCAAAGTTAACCAACTGTAAACGCTTGCAGAACTTCCTTTCAAGCTTCGGCTCCCCTAGTGTTGAAGAATCGGTAGTGCAGCTAGATACCTGACCACTTTCTTCGATTACAAGTAAAGGCGTAAAGATACCCTGCAATGAAGGTTTCCTACGTAAAGCTCGATTATAAATACTTTGAATAGCCGATTTATTTGCATCCATGGTTCTACGCAACTCTTCAGAAGTACGTTGAGCAACTAACTTTTCCGCTGCCACTTGCTCTTGTGCCTCAACCGCAGCAACGACTTCCTCAAGTTCATCCACATCCGTAACCTGACGTGAAGCTAAAGACATTTTTTGCGTATCTTGTGTTAATTGAGTTTCATCCACTCCAGCACTTTTAGCTGTAGAAGCACGTGATGCCAGCTTATCATTTGCTTTACGTGCGATCGGCTTGGCCGTAATTGTCTTCGGTACATCGAGTGTTACCGTATTCGCCAATGAGCTAAGCGCTGAAAGCTGACTGCTCATGGCTAACAAGCCAGATGTTTTCGCTTTTTCTCGCGCCAAAAGAATTTCTTTAGGTTTTGCCTTTATTTTAGCTTTCGGTTTTTTAGCAATTTGTGGTAAAGGCTTCTTTACTTTTGGCTTCTGTTTTTCTGCGACTTTAGGTGGCTCTATTTTCTTTTCTAGTTTCTCCACTTTCTTAACAACAGGTTTAGGAAGCTCTTTCTTCTTTAAAATCACTTTAGCCAATTGTGGCGGCAAAGCCTCTAATTCTTCACGCTCTTGCTCTGGCAACTCTACCCAAGTAATAAAAACCAACAGCAATACAAAAACAGGTACAACAGACGCAATAATTTTATTTAAGCGTTTGTTTTCATCTACCTCAACATTCCAGGCAAGACCTTGCGTTGTAATTGACACGATTAAGCCTCCTTCTGTTCTGGTTTGTTAACGGCAAGTGAAATACTGGCATAACCCGCATCAACGCATGTAGTCATAATTTTCTTTAGCAGCTCATAAGGTAATTCACGATCGGCTAGAATAATAATCGGACGACCTGTTGGTGATGGTGCTACCGTGGATTTATTTGACTGATAGTCCAGCTCTGCTTTTAATAACGGTTCAATTTCACCGTCAAAAGCGCTGAGTTGTTCAATTTTTAAAATTGCTCGTCCACCAACTAATATATCTTCATCAGTAACCGCCAATGCCAGTGCATCTTTAGGAGCCTGATCGGCCTCTGATACAGGTAACGTGACACTGTTATCCTGATTTAGAACTTGTACATCAGATGAAGAGTTCACCATCAAAAAGAATACTAAAATGGTAAAAATATCCATTAATGAAACCAAATTAAGCTTGCCTTCTGATTTCCCTCTACGCTGATGGCGCTGTAGTCTCTTTGCTTTTGCGGATGTTTTCATGATTTACGCTTCCCTGCAGAAAAATCTTGTGTTTTAGCTAAATTTTCAGCACTTTGGGCTATTTCCGGTGCATCTGCGATAGAAACTTCAGGAAACAATTCTGCATGCACTAAACTACCTGCGACGACGGTTTTAAATGAACGCACCTTGTCCATCACTGAAACCAAGGTCTGATAGGATGTCTGCTTTTTTGCCATTATAGTAATATCTTTTTTCTCAGGAATACGTGTTTTCAAATCTTGCATTACACGACCTAGCATTTCGAAATCATAAGCAACACCCTCTTTTCCTACATCCTTGTTAGCTATTGTCTTGATCACACCACCCTTGTTATCCGAAACTACAAGCTGATCATCAAGAATAATCACTTGTATTTGTAGTGATAGCTCCTGATCAGAAGCTTGATTATCCTGACTTGGAAAATTCAGCTCTAGCACACTGGTCTGAGCAAACACCATATTCATCAAAAGAATTGGCACAAGCACAATCATCAAGTTCATAAAGGCAGTGATATCAAGATCAGTATCTTTATTGCGTAAACGGCGATGCTTTCGTTTCATGTTATTTATTCCTACAGCACAAATCTTTGGGTTCCCGCCTTAGCGGGAATGACAGTCGATTTCAATAAACTCAGACGGCTGGAGCCACTTGCATCCCGCCAGTCCCTGAAGAATTAGCCGTCGGTGCAGCAGGTTTCTTGTCTGAACTTTGCGCAGGCTGGCGATCACTCAGAATATTCATCACCTTAATGCCCGCCATTTCAAAACTATCAACAATTTCATTGGTTTTTGTTTGTAGTACAGAATGAACTAACAATAGAGGAATCGCTGCGATCAAACCAAAGGCTGTGGTATTCATCGCCACAGAGATACTTTGAGACAATAGACTCGCTTTTTCAGCTGGGTCAGCTGAAGCAACAGCAGTAAAGGCTGCAATCAAACCAATAATAGTGCCTAATAAACCTAGTAAGGTAGATACATTTGCCAAAGTAGCTAAATACTGGGTGCGTTTTTCCAATTTAGGCATTGCATCTAGCAAACCTTCTTCCATTGCGTATTCAATGTCTTCTCTTGGCTGGCGACGCCCCAAACGCACTAAACCTGCCCCAATCATGTTAGACATGGCAGAAGTAGATTGAGAAGCAAACTTAACTGCAGTTTTTAAATCCTTGGCACCAATCATTCTGTGTAACTTGTTAAAGTCTTCACGGTTGCTGCGTTTGGCTAGTGTCAAATAAACATAGCGTTCAATCGCGATGATCAAACCAATTACCAAAATAATGGAAATCGGATACATGAAAAACCCGCCCTCTTGGAAAAAACGAATAATTGTTTCAAACATCTTTGATCACTCCTGACAGCCTAACTGAATAGTATTTTGTAGCACCATATTACGGCGCTGAGCTTAGTTTTGAACTTAGTTACACGTTGACTAGTTCTTTAATTGAATTGCCAACAATTGTAAAAAGTGTAGAAGGTATTTAAGGAAAATGGGGTTAGAACATGAAAGGTTTTGTTGCGAAATGTGTTCATGCTAATCCGTGCACAAGTGGTTTGTGATTCCTGTCATACAAACTACTACGACTGAGTCGTATTGTTTGCCTGTTTGGTTTGCTTATCTTAAGCAAGGGGTATTTTAATAGCTTTTTTTTACATTTGTATTAAATTCTATTTGCTTTGAATTACAGTCTCGTTAATTTTGGCTAGATTTCTTTTAAACGCTTCATGGTAGTTGACTAAACGTATAAAACTGCTGCGCTCTAATGCATTAAAGGGCCTGTTAGCGGCCAAATTATTTTCAGGCGCTTCCAAGCTATACACTTTCGGTGGCTTCCAGGGAATGAGATAAAGTACATTAGGTAATTCCTGATTCCCCCTTATTCTTGCACCTTCCAGACTAAGAATTTCATCTTCTGCATAACTAATACCCGCTTGCAGCATGATAAAACTACTGAATAAAGCGAATAGGACTAACCGTGTTGTCTGCTTCATTGCACTGCCTTTAATCTATTTCTGGTATCAAAGATCCAGTCTTTTAATTGTGGGTCTGGCTCTACCTGTAGACTTTGATATTTCTCATAAAGCACCAGAGCTTCAGCCAAACGACCACGATACAGGTCTAATAAGATACCCAGGTTACGAATAGCATTGAGATTGTTAGGTTCAACTTCAAGAATTTGGCGTAAGTAACTTTCTGCCTGATCAAACTTACCAGCTTCCCTGGCCAACAGAGCCAAATAAGTCAGTGCTGTATTTTGCTTTGGGTCGATGCTTAATACCGCATCAAAATATTTTTTAGCTTCATCTTTTTGGGTCTGTTTTACAGCAATTATTCCCAGATTCAAGCTAGGGCTGATAAGCGCAGAATTTTGGCTTAATAAACTTTGATAGATCACTTTTGCCTGCTCATATTCACCTTTAGTCTGATGCTCTAATGCTTGATCAAATCGATTTTGCAATTCTATTTGTAAATTGAGTTGTTTATCAGCTATGGTTTTTTTAGCCGTTCCTGCACATGCGCTTAAAAGTAACACAGACAGCACAACCCCAATACGAGGCACACTAACGATATAAAACAAGCGTCTAAAATAGTTCATTAACAGCCCCTTGCATTATCTCATTTTTGTCATACCGTCCGGGTAACAATGTTTTTAATTCCTCAAAGCTATTTTTAACCCATTCATCATAAATACCAAGCCAACTACGACTCACATTTTGTGCATGAATATCAATTGCACTATCCTCAAAAGGAAAGGCTTGCTCTTCTAGCAAAATATCATATTGTTCTAGTTCAAGCTCATTGAGTCCGTCAGGCCGGTCAGAATCCATTAAATCAGCACTTAATTGCGCATAAATATCTGCCATTCGATACCCTGCTTCAGTTGAAAAATCTGAAACGCCATAGCTTGCTGTTTTCTGGTAGGCCTTCATGGCTTTTTGCAGCGCCTGTGTCTTTTTGATCATGGTGACATTCAAGGGCAACTTTAGTTTTATACGTTTATATTGAACAAAAGCATCATTTGCCAAAACAGCAGAAGCACGGGCGGCTAAATATCTCATTCTGTCATCTGCTTTTTTAGGCGCTCTGTCTACAGTTTTCATTTGTTTTACTAACCAGAAGCGACGCTTTAAAGGTTGGTCCGTTTGTTCATAAAGCACTGCTAAACGGTTGGCGGCCTCCATATAAATATCAGTTGGTTGCGCGTAAGTATTGGCGTATTGGCGATAACTTAATAAGGCCTGCTTTTTGTTTTCAGCCATATCGTAAAGCTCAGCAATTATATATAGCGTATCTTGCTTCTCCTGACCGGCTTTAGCTAAACGGTACATGGTTTTCAACTCGCTTGCAGCCAACTCCCACTGTTTTGTTTCTCGGTAAGCCAAAGCTAATTTAGGCGGTAAAGTGTCACGCAATTTGTGTTGAGGGTAACGCTTACGAAAGGCTGTTAGCACTTCAATCATTTTTGGCCACTGTTTTAATTCAAGCAAATAACCTGCAGCATCATATTCAGCACTGGCTCGTAACTTAGAAGTGGGCGCAACAACTCCTACTCGTAGGAACTCTGCAATAGCACGCTCTTTCTTTCCTTCTGAAAGCAAGGTTTCTGCTTGCTTAAAGACACTGGCCGCCAAATTTTCAACGATGCTCAAATAGCGTTTGTCTTTTGATGGCATTACTTGCAATACAGCAATATAGGCCATTTCAGCCAATTGATAACGCTGAAGCGCGTACAAACTATGCGCCTTAATTAGACTAGCTTCTAACAGACTTGTTTTAGAGGGAGAATTCACATGATTCCAATCCAATAGGGCTTGGGCATGCAGGATAGATTGTTCATATTGTTTAGCCTCAAATTCCGTCGAAGTAACGATAAACAACACGTTCACTGCTCGCTTATCTTGCGAGTGGAATTTAACAAAACGAAGTCTGTTAGCTTGTTGGTCTACCATCAATTGAGAAACTTTAGCTTGAGCTTGCTCTGTTATGTTCTTGGGTCTAGTCTTAGCAGTTTCAGCCTTAAGATAGTCAACATAAGCAAGAATCGAAGCATATGCTGCTTCAGCAGCCTGATCAAATTTTTCAAATTCATAACCGGCCAAATTAAAGCTTTCAATCGCCTGCTCCCAACGCTGAAGCTGTAAGTGGCTTTCACCTAGAAGAAATAAACTATTAGCGGCATCAGCATGTTTTGGAAATGTATCCACAAAAGCGGCATAGTAACGAGCGGCTTTATCGAAATCTATCATAGCTTTGCTTTTATGCTTTTGTTTTACCGCTTTTTGGGCTTTTACATAATGAAAATTAGCCAATTCTGGTAATAGTTTTTCAAGTTGGCCTTTAATCAATGCTAGCGCTTCAGTTTTTTGACCACTCCAGTGCTCCCAATACTTACTCCCTTTTCCGTAGTTCCCAATAAAACGTACTTTTTCTGGGTAAATATCCCGTTTGAAACCTGCTAATTTAAGTGTTGCTATAATGTTCATCTGGTATTTGGGTGACCAAATACTTAGCGGATGCACTTTGATATAACGTCGATACACTTCAATAGCGTCCGAGTACTGCCCCTTCCCTAACAACAAGTCGCTATATCGGTCATACACCAATATCTCATACGGCTTTTCACCAATAGCAGCAAACAAGGCTTGTAAGCTATCTGCTTTTTTTAAGTAAGAGAAAGACAAGCCCATCACCCGGAGCAAATCTTCAACCATGGTGTGATGTTTTTGATCAACCAAGTCCACCTGATAATCATTGGGCAAAACAATATTCAATACATTGGTAAATGAAATTAAAGCAGGCTCATAAGTGCTCAATTTAAACTGACTCCACCCAGCCATATAATGTGCGTTTACCAAAAAAGAGCTGGGGCCACCCGAGATAACGGCCTTAAATGCATCTAAGGCTGTTTGATAAAGACTCTGGGTAAACAACAATTCACCTCGACGAAACTGCACCTCTATAATTAGTTCAGAATTAGGATGCTCTTTAACCAGTAGATCCAGAGTGGCTAAATAGGCTTCAGTATTACCCTTTAAATCATAGGTTTTAGCTAGCTGATAGTAGACATGATCGTTATCAGCGCTATTAGGATATTTAAGTAGCAATGCTTTATAGGCAGAGATCGCAATACCAAGTTCATCAATCGCCTTATCTGCCATCAACTCCTCCCCTTCTGCCAATTTTAAGTCGGCCAGGCGATGTAGCACATGCATCTGTATTTCTGGATCTTTTAGCAGAGGTAATAACTGGTTATAGCTTTCTATCACATTTTGCACACTCGGTGCTTCAATAGTTGCTGTGCGTGTTACTAAGCTCGCAGGTTGTAATGCAGCCAAAGTGTTCGGGTCAACAAGTTCATCTTGCTCCCCTATAAAGCCAAGGGACTGACATGCACTAAGACTTACAAGCATCATACTAAACAGGATGATTTTTATCATAACTCACCCTCATTTTGACTTGATTTAGTTGTGCTAGTTGCTTCAGTTTTTGAAGTTGTTTCAGTTAATCCTTTATATGTCGTATTTCCAAGATAAAGCTCATCAGACAACCTTGCCTGAGCCTCCCTTGCCGCTAGCAAATAATCCTGAGTTTCAGCACGCTGGCGAATTAACTCAACCTTTACTAATTGCAATAAATTAACACGAGCCTGCTCAAGATTAGTTTCAAGTTCAGTTTTTAATATGGCTAGTCTAGATCGGCCATCTTCAATACGTGCTTGAAATGCCTGATTAAGCTTATCAGAACCAATATGCCGCTTAAGCTTAGCGTGATATTGCTTGAATTGATCAAGCTCTCGAGTCAAACCTCGCAACTGTTTTTGTGCCGCCCATCGGTTGGTCGAATAACGGTCATCAACCCACCATGAAAAATATGCTTGAATACGTTTTAACTTTTTACTGAACTCAGTTTTTTCTTTCCCCTCAGGTAAAGTTGCCAAGTTAGTTTTCATACCAACAATAATTCCCTCATATTCACGCTGCTCTTCATCCATAAAAAAGGCACTGTTGTTTGCTTTCACTTCTTGTGCAATTCTTGAAGACATCACTTCCTGCTGTGTGATCCATTGTTCTGCATCTTGTTTATGGATAGCATTTTGGGTAGATTCAATTCGGCGAACTCTTGACTGACGACGTGTTTGCATCATTAAATCAAATGAATCTAGTTGTTGCTCCCAGCGCGTCAGTGAATACTTTAGTTTATAAAGCTCATGTAAATCACGCAGCCCAAGTTGAAACGCCTCACTAGCTAATAGCGTGGCATAGTTGAAGTCATCAGGTTCCACCTGTAGATAACCATAGGCATCATTTGCGACTCGTTCATGCCCTATCGACAATGTCATCTGTTCGTCTTTGAGCAGGCCCTGCGCAAGTGATTTTTCTTGCAAACTAAATGCTTCAAGTATTTTTTGCTCATTAATTTCTTGGTGCTCTTTATCAAGTTGCTTACTCAAGTTTTCATAATGCTTGGCTGCGGCACGGTAAGCTTGCAAAGCGAGTTCTTGCTCGCCTAACTCCTCGTATAAATACCCTAACGCATAAGGTACTTGCTGCAACCAAGGCGTAAATAGCGTTCTTTCTTTTAGGGTATTAAGTGCTTCCAAAGCAATACCAAATTGTTCAAGTTGAGAAGCTGCAATTGAGTAGACAAAAAGCGCCTGATCTGAAAACACACTCTTCTTACTTATTTTTTCTAACACCTCCAAAGCTTGTTCAGGCTTATGCTGGTGTAAATAGAGTTGTCCTAGACTTAAACGACACTGTGCTTTTAAGGCATTTACTTCAGCCTTAATTTTCAGGTCTGTATGAGAAGCCTTATTCATATCTCTAACTAATAAATTTAAATAACTTATCGCTAAAGTATATTCTTGTTCACTTAATGTTTTTAAAGCTTGGTTGTAACGTAAATAAAACTGCCAGATATTGCCTTCCGGCAAAGCAAGTATTTCAGCATTAAGCTCAGTGTTATCTTGTGATGTTTTTAAAGCAAGCTGACCTTTAAGGTAACGCCATTCATAATACAATTCTGGCTTCTGTTCTTGTAGAGCGCGTAAATCAACTCGTTTCAGTGCATCCAAAGCCCCTTGATAATCCTGTTCTAACATCAAGACCTTGCCCAAATAAAACCAGGCCTGGTTGCGACTGCCCAAAGATACCTGTACACCTTCCTCCAATAAGGACTCAAAGATAAGCTTCGCTTCATGACTCATGCCATAAGCCAACATTAAGCCACCTTCAACTAAGCTAGGGTGATCACCATGCCCTGCAACACCACCTCTAAATTCAGCAACATTCAAAGCACTCAACGCCTCAAAGGCATGACCTAGGTAATATTCGTTCAAGACGGTGCCATATTTGAGATCCTGAGCTCGGGAAAGGTTTTCTCCCTGGACTGCAAGTGAGTCAAAACTTGCTAATAGTGTCGAAGCACTCAGCAATAGTTGGCATAATGTCTTGCGCATTAATCCCACTCCACAATACTAACGCTAGGTTCATAATTGGAGGATTGGTCTTGAATGCGTATTTCCAGCGATTTAATATCTGTATCTTTGGTTACCACCATGCTGGCAGCTTTTTTATACGCTTGCTTCTCTGGGCCAATACCTTCAATAAAGGCTGTCACTTCATGATCACCAGTTTTAAGATTTCCAATATATAAACGCTGCATACCACCGCGTTGCAGGGCTTTAACTTGGCGCTCGGTATATAAATGTGCAGCGACGATAGTGCCACCTACTTTCAACTTGATGCTATCAAGCTCTAGGAACTGCCCAGTATCCAAACTAACGAAAACGGCAAACTGGGTAGTGGCGGGGAAAAGTAAATCTTCCTCTAAGATAAATAAATCCCGGTTCAGTTGAATAACTTTTTTCTTTAATTGCTCAACACTGAGTGCTACTGGCTGCCCTTCATCAAGCACCGGATTTTTCTCAGGTACAGAGCTGCCAGGCGTAGGTACTTCAAGAGGAGACTCTATAGTTTCGGCATATGTATTCATACTCAAGAAGAACGTCAACATTACCACCAAAGTTTGTAGGTACTTTTGCAATAGACAAGACTGGTTTATTAAACATACTTTCATTTTGTTGCCTTTTCGTTCAAGTAAGGTAGTCATTAATATTCAAACGTGACAGATGCTCGCGTCGCCCATGCGTCAAATTCATATAGTGGTTCGGAGCCTGCAGCTGCGGTTACGTCAGCGGTCACATCCCTGAAGTTGTCATATTCAAATTTTAAGTAATCAACTAATAGCGTGAACTTAAATCGGTCAATATAAGGAATGACTCCCTGGCCTAACTCATAACTAACGCCAGCCCCGAATGTTTTACCTGTGAATGTACTTAATTCTTTATCGCGCGCCAAAAACTCCTGAGATGCTTCGAACGGA
>ENA-OSET01004789-OSET01004789.1-sediment-metagenome-genome-assembly--contig:-NODE-4789-length-11786-cov-4.914681_pt1 | contig 11786 bp, 10 predicted proteins | sample MGYA00237882_ERZ534229 | MGnify/ENA primary metagenome ERZ534229 (study PRJEB26408, sample SAMN06266212) | sediment metagenome | isolation source: Hudson Canyon methane seep mesocosm | place...
CCACGAAGGCGGTATATCCAATAAGCGGCTTTTTACGCCTAAAGCCGAAGCAACTCGCACAAGCAACTCGCGAGTAGAAACATCGTCATCATCAGACACTAAAAACGTTTGATTCGCCGCTGCAGGGTGTTCAATACACACCTTGATCAAATCGACCAAGTTATCGACATACACCAATGAGCGCTTGTTGTTCTTAATACCACCCAAGGGCAAAGGCACACCGCGCGCAACCCACTTCAGCATGGACAAGAAGTTTGCTTTTACGCCAGGACCATATACTAATGGAGGGCGAATGATCACATACTCCATTCCTGTGGTGGCACAAATCGACTTTAACGCTTCCTCGGCGAGGTATTTGCTCTCAGAATACGAATTATGAGGCGCTGGGGTAGAATCAATAGAAAATGAACTGTTGCCAGTTTCGTTCCCATTGACACCTATTGAGCTAAGGAAAATGAATCGCCGTACACCATAAGCAGAGGAATCCATAGCAATTTTATAGGTTGCATCGACATTAACTCTCTCAAGCTCCTCAAAAGAGGCCTGCTCAGCTGCCTTGTGAGCTAAAGCAGCAATATGAATAACAACATCAACTTCCGTTACAGCATCAGACCAGTCAGTATTCGAATCTAAAGACTCAAACACATACTCAGGGTCGCTCCCACACGATCTGCGAACGGCGCAAGAAACAACATAATCTGTAAGAAAATTATTTAGCGCACCACCCACAAACCCTGAACAACCTGTTATTAAAATTTTCATATCCGAAAGTATGAACAATCTACCATAAAAACACCCCTAAATTTTCGGTAACAGCTCAATAGCTCCGAACATTCTCGATTATATTGAAGTCTTCCAAAATCGAAAGCGGCGATTCAGAGATTAAAATTCCGACTTGTTTGCCCCATGTACAGTAAAATATTTTATAATTGCGCTAAACGGATCGCCCATCGCCATAAGACTTGAAAACTAAGGCAGAGAATTGATTTGGCGTTCACACAACAGTAATCACACGTAATATAGGCCTTTGTATTGTGACGGAAGATACTCCTCTCATTAGCGTTATCATTCCAACCTTAAACAGAACCGGCATGTTAGCTCAAGCAATACAATCAGTTGTAAATCAAACCTATCCAAATATAGAGATTATTGTTGTAGATGATGGTTCGGTAGATAAAACCGAAAAAGTTATGCAACAGTTTAAAGAAAAATATTCATTTGTAAAATATCTAAAACATGATGAGCCAAAAGGTGCGAATGCTGCACGAAATTATGCGATAAAAGAAGCAAAGGGGTATTTCATAACAGGATTGGACGATGATGATGAAATGCTTCCAAACCACATAATAGAATTAGTTGAAGCATATGACAAGAGATACGCATATGTTTTTGCCGCATTTAATGTGTTTGAAGATAATAAAGTATATATACGTCGATGTAAATTTGATCACATTACTTTAAATGATATGCTCTATAAAAACTGGACTGGAAACCAGGTTTTAACGACAAGGAAAATGTTTTTTGATGCGGGGCTGTTTGATGAGTCACTTCCCGCTTCTCAAGATTATGATATGTGGTTGCGAATGTTGAAACTGAAGCCATTAGCTAAGTTTTTAAATGAACCAACATATAACCATTACGCAACCTCCCATAATAGAATTACAACCTCCAAGAAAAGAAAAAAGGGATGTTTTCAGTGCTATAAAAAACACAAAGAAATGATGTCAATTGCTCAACGACAACAAAATTTACGTTATCTTCGTCATATTGATGGTAAAAAAAATAGTTCCTTTAAAATGATTCACACGCTAAATAGCATACAAAAATGGCCTCGATTATATCTAGGCCTCATAATAAGGCGTGTTATCAAAGTTATAAATTAATGATCTCTTTATTAGTATTAATGGCAGATAAAAATGATGATAAATTTATCTACTGTAGACCCTTTAATCCAGGCTATTGAATGAAAATACTCTTTTTAGTTCAATCTTATATTCCAGCAGTAAAACAGGAAGAATATTTAAGTATTTTAACGGATACCATCGACTCTATTGCAAGGCAGTCAGTTTTAGATGGTTTTAATGTTAATGTTGTTTTATGTGATGATGGTTCTGATTATTTAGCTGATCTTCAAGGTGATGAGATACAAGAAGTTGAGGATAAGCAGCTTGATGTTATAAAAGAAAAATTCAAACTAAAAATTAATAATTTGTTTATTTCTAAAAAGTCTAATAACTATCAAAAAGCGGATTTATTCCGATATGTTATTGAACTGTATCTTTCCCAATATGAGTTGTTTATTTTTTTAGATGATGATCATAGCTTTGTTCATGAAAACTCACTACTTAAATTTGTTCAGCATTATAATCAAGGCTATGAGTTTATTGTTGGAAAGCTATATCATCCAGTTAATAGATTTAGGTTTTATACTGACTATAAGGTTCAAGGTACAACCTTTGCTTTAAGTAAACAAGCATTAATTAACGGACATTTTTTTACTAAATATATTGCTCAATGGGGGTGTGGAGAAGATTCTGAAGTTTTTTTTAAGGCCTATAAATTATGTAACAATAAAAAACTCAAGGCCATTTATGATAGTAATATCATTACAATTGATAAAATTACTGGGCGTTGGTTGTATTGTCAAAATCAGGTAGGTGGTGTCGATATTTTTAAGAAAGGGTTTAAAGAGTTATATGGAGTCGATCCTCATAATAACCCTTCGAGAGATAAAAAAAAATGGATGGACTTTCTCCCGTTAGAAAATGGTATAAATGAAAAGTTATCAGTGTTTGTTTCATTATCAGAATACTTAACGTATACAAATAAATCTTTATTCGTTAAATATCTATGGCAGATTAAATGGCGTTTTTTATTTTTAATTAAAATGTTAAAAGGTATTTTGAAATATTTATATGAACAATTTATCAAATAATTTTGTTGCCCTTATTCCCCTAAGGGGCGGCTCTAAGAGTATCCATAAAAAAAATATTAAGTTAATTGCGGGTAAGCCTTTATGTGCCTGGACATTGGAGGCAGCCCTGGCTTCTGAATTGATTGATCAGGTTTATGTTTCAACTGATTGTGATGAAATAGAAGATACTGTTCAATCAATTGATTCTGGTGTTCAAATTATAAAAAGGCCTGATGAATTGGCAACTGATACTGCTTCAACTGAAGCCGTTATGTTACATTTTGCCTCACAAGTTGATTTTAATAATTTAATTACTATTCAGGCCACTTCACCGCTATTAGAAGTGCTAGACTTAGAGCGGGCAATTTCTCAATTTCAGGTCGATTTATGTGATTCTATGTTAAGTGCTGTCCGTTGTAAGCGTTTTTTCTGGCAAGAGAATGGGCAAGCGATAAATTACAACCCTTTAAAGCGGCCAAGAAGACAAGATTTTAAAGGGATCTTAATGGAAAATGGTGCGTTTTATATTACCAAACGTGATTTACTACAATCGAGTCGTTGTCGGTTAGGCGGTAAAATAGGAATTTATGAAATGCCAGATACTACCGCAAGCGAAATTGATGAGCCAAATGACTGGTTCATAGTAGAGCAACTGTTACTTAATAGATAATTTATATACACATCATGATTGTTGAAAAGAATTTTTCTGATTTTGTTATTTTTTCTGAGGATAGTGTTTTAAATGCCTTAAATAAAATAAACCAAAATAAAGCACGTATTATATTCGCTGTCTCTGAATCTGGTATTTTATTAGGGGTACTTTCTGATGGTGATATAAGGCGATGGTTGACTTCTATTAGCAAAATTGATCTGAATGTTTCAGTCTCAGAGGTGATTAATAAAGAATTTGAATTTGCTTATATTGATGATGAAATATCAGCAATTGAGGAAAAGTTAAGTGAGAGAGTATTGGCTGTTCCCCTATTAGACCATAATCAGCGATTGGTTTCAGTTGCCTTGCAATTTCATCGAGATATTGAAATTGGAGGGCGTGTTATAAGCGCTGATTCTCCAGCATTTATTATTGCTGAAATTGGAAATAATCATAATGGTTGTTTTGAAAATGCAAAAAAATTAGTAGATGAAGCCGTTCGAGCAGGTGCCGATTGTGCTAAATTTCAAATGCGTGATTTAAGCTCTCTTTATGTGAATGTTGATGATGAAAACGATGTTTCACAAGATTTAGGCGCTCAATATACATTAGATTTATTGCGACGATTTCAGTTGTCGGATGAAAATTTATTGCGTATTTTTGATTATTGTTACCAGCAAAATATTCTTCCACTTTGTACGCCATGGGATATTTCTAGTTTAAATAAATTAGAGCAATATGGCATGCAGGCTTATAAAATTGCTTCGGCAGATTTTACAAATTATGATTTAATAAAAGCGGTTGCCAAAACGGGGAAGCCACTGTTGTGTTCTACTGGAATGACGCAGGAACATGAAATTAAACAAGGTATTACATTTCTACAATCATTATCGGTTCAATATATTTTATTACATTGTAATTCTACTTATCCAGCCCCATTTAAAGATATTAATTTAAAGTATATGCAACACCTTGAAGAAATCACTGGTGGCTTAGTTGGATATTCTGGCCATGAGCGTGATATTCATGTTGCTGTTGCAGCAGTGAGTCTAGGGGCTAAAGTAATTGAAAAACATTTTACTTTAGATAAAACTTGGGAAGGTATTGATCATAAAGTTAGTTTGTTACCTTTTGAGTTTGCAAAAATGGTTGAGGGTATTCGTCAAGTAGAATCGGCCTTAGGTATAAAAGTTTCACGAACTATAAGTCAAGGTGAATTAATGAACCGTGAAATGTTGGCAAAAAGTTTGGTTGCTTCGGTGAGTATTAAAGCTGGTGAATGCATTACTGAAGGAATGATTAATGTGAAAAGTCCAGGTCAAGGGATTCAGCCAAATCGAAAAAACGATTTGATAGGGACTGTTATTCAAAGAGATATCCAAAAAGATACTTGCTTTTATCTGAGTGATCTTGAACAAAGTACAGGGGTATCGAGAGATTACAATTTTACTCATTGTTGGGGGGTCCCCGTTCGTTATCATGATTTAGCGGTTATGCTTAAACAATCAAATATGGATTTGTTAGAAATTCATTTGAGTTATAAAGATATGGAACTAGATTTTCGTGACTATATAGAATGCCCTTTACCGTTAGAGTTGGTGGTCCATGCACCAGAGTTGTTTGCAGGTGATCATACATTGGATTTATGTAGTGTTGACAGTGATTATAGACAGCGCTCGATTAAAGAATTGCAGCGTGTGATCAACCTTACACGAAAGTTAACACCTTTTTTTCTAAATACAGATATTCCTTGTATTATTGTTAACGTTGGTGGTTTTACTAGTGATAAGCATTTGTTAGAATCAGAAAGACAGGGCTTATATGATGTTTTGGCTGAAAGTTTAAGTCAGTTAGATACTGATGGTGTTGAGCTTATTCCTCAAACTATGCCTCCTTTTCCTTGGCATTTTGGGGGGCAGCAGTTTCATAATTTATTTATGGATGCAGAAAGTATTCAATCCTTTTGTGAGCAATTTAATATGAGGATTTGTTTAGATGTATCTCATTCAAAATTAGCATGTAATCATTTTAATTGGTCTTTCACTAAGTTTTTAGAAATACTCGCTCCCTATGTTGCACATTTACATTTAGCTGATTCAAAAGGCGTTGATGGTGAGGGGCTACAAGTTGCAACGGGTGATATTGACTGGGATACTTTAGCCAGTATTGTTAATGAGTCTATGCCTAATAGTAGTTTTATTCCTGAAACTTGGCAAGGACATAAAAATAAGGGTGAGGGGTTTTGGCAAGCCTTGGAGTTACTGGAAAGCTATGCTCTATGAGTGAGCAAAAAAATGTCCATATATTTCTAATTAATAGTGTTTGGCATTTATTTATTGCTCAACTGATGGTGATTGAAAAAAGTAAAGATGATGAATTTTATTTATGGATAGCTGAAAGAGGTGAATTGGTTCACAGCTTAGCCGAAAACCCAATACTTGTTAGAAGCTTATGGAGTAAAGTCGAATGTTTTACTAATGAAGATGTATTTGGCGGATTTAAACTAGTTAATGTATTAGGTTTTAAACATATATCAGATTGTTTCTATGAAAAACATTTAATGCAATATAAATTAGATAAGTTTTTTAATATAAATTGTTACTTATTTAATGATGTTAATAGATCAACACAGTTTTTTTTCAACCATCTGAGTTATTCTCATAGTGTAGTATTAAATATAGTTGATGAAGGGTTTAATAGTTATCTTCCTTATACTCTAAAGGCAAGGCATTCTGCATGGTTTATCACCTTAATAAATACAATAAAAGCTATCTTAATTGGAAAAAATAGCCCTGCAAATGTCTTTAAATTAGAAGAGTATGTTCCAGATAATTATTTGATGATTTTTGATGATGTTTACTCTCAACTATATAGTACAAAAAAAAATATATTTTCATTGAAAAAATATTTAAATATAAAAAATATTTCTGATTTGTATTTAAAAAATAATGCGATAAACTCATTTGACTTTGGCGTCAATAAGCCATTTTTATTATATTTAACTCAACCTTTATATAATGATGGTCTTATTATAGAAAAAGAAGAAATTAACTTGGCAATAGAGTTAAAGCACTTTTGTAAAAAAAATGACCTATGCCTGATAATTAAATCCCATCCCCGTGAAAGCAAGGAATATATTAGGGAATATAAAGAACTAGAAGAAAAAAATAATTGTATAGTGATTGATGAATATTATCTGCCTATAGAAATTTTAGTGTGCAAGAATAAGCCAACGATCTGTTGTGGTTTTTTCTCTACATCTTTATGTAATGTTCCTATTCTTACCGGTGCCAAAAGTTATAGCTTTTTACCCTCGTTATCAAACAAAACAAGTTACAGGTGGCAAAGAAAGTTTAGTAAAACTTATGAATTATATAAGCACTTTAATGGTTATGTAGAAATGATAACTGATATTGAACAAATACAAATATGACTTCGACAACATATTTAAAAAATAATAAAGCAATCCCTGTAAAAGTAGAAGTTCCTATAGGCTGGATGAAGTCTAGGCGTGATGGTGAAAGAAATCGTTTGATGTTTGAATCACTGAAAAAGGGGCTTGAACGCTTCAATTTTGATGTCAGCTTTGAAGAGATTCCTTTTGATATTAGTTTTAGGTCACGCACTGCTCCCGAGGGTGGTTTTACTTTATCGTATCATTCTGTGGGTAATGTGACTCATGTCTGGCGAATAAAAGAAACACCTGTACAACATTATTACAGTTTTGAACGATTTGGATTTTCTGGTTGGTCAGAGCTCTCTATGGCCCAAGATTATCATTGTCAGTATATTAAACGAGTTGATAGTAAATTAGCAGAAACATTTACTCAGCAGTTAAGAACTCAGTTGATAAGCAGTAACCAGTCTAAGTACAAACAAAAAGATACGCCTTTTACATTGGAGGAGCCTTTTGTTTTTTATTCCTTACAAAAACCTGGGGATATTGTGGCGAGTTTATATCGCTTAAATGCCTTTGATGTTTTGCAGCAGGCAGCTTTTTTGGCTAAGAAAAAACGGATAAAATTAGTGGTAAAACGACACCCCTACTGTTTGGATCCTCGGGTGAGCTGGGCTTTGTTTAAGGCCACGTTTAATAATCCTTATGTAATGATAACATCAGCCTCTATTCATAAAATACTCCCTTTATGCCGCTCTGTTTTAGTCGCTAATTCAGGTGTTGGTTTTGAAGCATTGATACATGGCAAACAAGTTTATTCTTTTGGTCATAGTGAATATGAATTAGTGACTAATTCTTTAAATTCAATATCAGATGTTGAGCAGATATTTTCAACTCAGACTGTCATTAGCCCCGACTTGATTAATCGGTTTATTTATTATTTTTTAAGGCAGTGTTGCTTTAATGTAAAGGATGCCAATGATATTGATAAAAAATTGCAAAAATCGATAGATGCTTTGATTAGTGGTACTTGGCTGGAACCGCAAAGGGCTGTGACTTTTCCTAAGGAATGAAGGTTGATTTATGAGAAATATATTAATCTCTTCGCATAAAAATTATGTCTTTCCAAAAAGCTCTCTTTATGTGCCTATACAGGTAGGGAAAGGTATAAATTCTGAAGCTATTAGGGATAATACAGGCAATAATATTTCCAATAAAAACAGTACCTTTTGTGAGTTAACAGCTCTCTATTGGGCGTGGAAAAATAACTTTTTTAAAGACAGTGATTTTTGTGGATTAGTACATTACCGGCGTTATTTCAAAGGATCGGGCGAGCGGATTAAAGGTAAGGCAATATTAGAAGAATCAGAGATAATTAATTATCTTAAGGAGTACGATGTTTTACTGCCTAAAAAAAGACGTTATTATATAGAAACAGTTGCAAGCCATTATGCTAATGCACATTATCAAAAAGATCTATTATTAACCAGGGAACTACTCGAACAACAAGAGAGTGAATATTTGCCTGCTTTTGATAAGGTGATGCAAGGTCGAAGCCTTTATTTGTTTAATATGTTTGTGATGTCGCCAAAACATTTTGATGATTATATGAACTGGCTGTTTCCTCTACTATTTAAACTCGAGCAACAGATTGATACTAAAGATTACGATAGTTATCAAAAACGTGTTTTTGGCTATATTGCTGAACGGTTATTCAATGTCTGGATATTAAAAAACAATTTGCGTATTAAGACTTTGGCTATTCAGCATCTTGAAGGTGAAAACTATCTATTAAAAGCATGGGGGGTGTTAAAGAGAAAAGCATCCCATAATCCTGGCTAATTTTCCAAAAATAACAAAATAAATGAAATTCTCAATCGTAGGGGCAGGTTTTACTGGTGCTGTATTAGCTCAAGAACTTGCCAAAGCTGGTCATCAAATTGATGTGTTTGAAGCAAGAGAGCATGTGGCAGGAAATTGCTATTCAGAAAGGGATGTTGAAACAGATATTCTACTGCATAAATATGGACCGCATATTTTCCATACCGATAATGAGCACGTCTGGCAGTATGTTAATCAGTTAACTGAGTTTATACCTTATATTAATCGGGTTAAAACAACCTCTCAAGGTCATGTGTTTTCATTGCCGATTAACTTGCATACTATCAATCAGTTTTTTTCAAAGACACTGAGCCCTAGCGAAGCAAAAGCATTTATTAGTTCTATAGCGGACAATAGTTTTGATGATCCTCAATCCTTTGAGCAACAGGCACTTAAGTTTGTGGGTAAAGATTTGTATGAAGCTTTTTTTAAAGGCTATACCATTAAACAGTGGGGCGTTAGCCCGACAGAATTACCTGCTAGTATTCTTAAGCGACTCCCTGTCCGATTTAATTATGATGACAACTATTTTAACCATAAATATCAAGGGATGCCTAAAGAAGGTTATACCCCTATGGTTGAAAAGTTATTGGAACATGTAAATATATCTGTTCATTTAAACGCCCTGTTTAGTGCCAGCAATACTGATGACTATGACCATGTTTTTTATACAGGCCCTATTGATGCCTGGTTTAATTACGAACAAGGTAGATTAGCTTATCGTACACTGGATTTCGTAAAAGAAATCCATGAAGGTGATTTTCAGGGCTGTGCGGTGATGAACTATGCTGATCAACAAGTGCCATATACTCGAATCACTGAGCATAAATATTTTTCTCCCTGGGAGAATCATAACAAGACTGTTATTTATACAGAGTACAGTCGTGCTTGTGAACAACAGGATATTCCCTATTATCCTATACGCCAGGTTAATGAAAAAGTCATGCTAAATGCTTATTTAGAACAGGCAAGAAAGCTAAAAGGGGTTAGTTTTTTGGGTAGACTGGGAACTTATCGTTATTTGGATATGGATGTGACTATTACGGAAGCATTAGAGGCTGCAAAGCAGGTATTGAAATCTATTAAGAAATGCGAAAATATTCCCACATTCTTTATTGATCCAGCATAATGACATAAAACTACTTGGAAGTGAGGTCTCATTTTGCTCTATGTGGGACTAAAGACTCTGCTAATGGTATGCTTTTTACGGTGGGTTCGTAATGCATGGTAAGTAAGTGTTTAAAATTATCCTAATAATTTAAATCTTTTTGGAAGTGAGGCTTCAGCCTCGCAAGCCCGGTTCAGGCGAGGCTAAAGCCTCACTTCCAAATGTTAGAATGATTATAGTTACCTATTTAGAAACTTAAATTTTGTCTTTAAATTGTTCTACATATTGAGCAAAGCGATTTTGCGTGTTAATTAAAAGGGTGACACTTTCAAGTGCTGTATCTAAGGCTTGCAATAAATTTTCGGCAGAATCCATATATTCATGTACCAATCGATTTCTGAGTGTTCTAATTTCGACCCAATGCTCAGAAGACTCAATCCAACCTAATTTTTCTGCACGGAGTAAGTTATCTAATTGAGAGCCAGTTGGTTCTAAACTTACGCGTAGAAGAGCGGGTAATAACTTATCGCCTAAGGTATCTTGTAAGCGACCGAAGCGAGAAACAAAAGCATCTAACATTTCACTGTATTCAATGTTGTTTTCAAGTGTTTCAATCCAATGTAAATTAGGTTCAAGTGCTTTAATTCTGCCGCTGGTCATGCTGAGGTGTTTCACTTCTTTTTCTGTTAGTAACAGTAATTGTTTAACTATAAACCAACGGTTTTGCTCTGGAGTCTGCTTCATAAGATAATTCCATGCTCAATAGCTTGTTGATGAATTGGTTTGATTGATGTAAGGCTATCTTTGATCAGTATATCAACTTTACGCCCACCTAATTTGATGTAAAGGCGCGCAGCAAGTTTACATTCAAGTTGAACCCTGTTTTCAATGATAATGGGGGATTCAATCAATAGATCAATATCTCCTCCAAGCTGATTATCATCTGTTCGGCTACCGAAAAGTAAAACAATGCAATCTTCGCCAACAAGGGTTAACACTTCAGTTTTAATGATTTTTTGTATTTTAGAGCTTAATCTCATTGTGAATTTGGTAGTGAATTTTTTTATTGAATTATACCCTGAAAATATAATACCGTCGCTGAAGTTGGCTCTTTGAGCTATGTGTAAATCACCAAGAGTGGAGCATATAACGTCCTTTTTTATCCTTTTCTAAGCTTAGTTTATCTATTTGATGTTTTATGCTGTTTATAGCCGTTTCATTTCCAGAGTCTGATATTAGTGCCAGGTACAGTTGTAAGTAATAAATGGGATCTTTATAGATGCCATAATACTTTCGATTCAGTGCACCACTAAAAACTTCAATGGCTTCTTGTTTTTCATTTAGTTGCATTAACACTTTTATGTATTCAAGGCGGGTATTTAGGCTGAAGGGGTTTACAATAATTGCCTGGTTAAATGCAGATTTAATTTTTTTGATTTTGTTAGGATAATCTTTTTCTGTGGTTAATAAATAAAGTTTGGCTGTATTAAGATAATTTAAGTGGACATAGGGGTTTTTATGAATGGCTTCTTCGCTGATTATAATACCTCTGCCTATTAAGAAGTTTCTGCCTTTATTAGTGATATCATTCTTTTTATTATATAAAAGGTCTACATAGAGGCTTAACTGCGTGGTTAAAATACTCGCTTCATAATTAATTAATTGATGACCATTTTCAGCTTCATCTAATGCAATTAAGTTGTTTTTATGATGGCTAAAAGCTTTTACTCTACCGATAATATTAATGCTTGCTTGATAAGTTAATATTAAGCCAAAAACACATAGTATGCTGAAATAGCGAGTAGATTTAATAAAAGTATCTGGCCGAAATGAA
>ENA-OSET01004791-OSET01004791.1-sediment-metagenome-genome-assembly--contig:-NODE-4791-length-11782-cov-4.486117_pt1 | contig 11782 bp, 12 predicted proteins | sample MGYA00237882_ERZ534229 | MGnify/ENA primary metagenome ERZ534229 (study PRJEB26408, sample SAMN06266212) | sediment metagenome | isolation source: Hudson Canyon methane seep mesocosm | place...
ACTCATAATCGGCAGGTCCCCAGTTCGAGTCTGGGAGGGCCCACCATTTTTCCGCCGTTTTGGAAGATTGGAATCCCTGCAAAAGAATAGTCTTGTCAGAATTAGTTTCTACTACCTGCCAGATCTTTCAATACCCACCAAACTATTAACAATTAGATATTTTGACATTTTACTCAAATGGAATTGAGCAGGTGCCTTGATACAAGGATGGTATAAATGAAGCGTATTAAAAAATTAATGTCTCGCATTACCAGTAAGAAGCCTACGCCTCCTGCTATTCCAAGAGTCGCCGCAAAGTCCAATTACACGGCGGAAGTGGCGCACCTAAATGTGGCCAGCATAGTAAGCGACGAAGTAGAAGACACTGAATTTGACGCTGCTCTGGCAAGCTATCTAAACAGTAAGAAATAGCAACATACAAATTTAAACGATAGACCTACGGCTCAGTCGATGCCCGTGGACCCAAATTTTTAGCCACCAAGCTGCACATGAGAGATTCGTAATGTCTGATAAATTCTTTTTCAAAGGTCGCCCAGGAAACAAGCCCAAGCATATTAACCATGCCTATGGCACCAACCGTGTGATCAAAGCCGGCACCGAAGAGCATCCGCTATTACTGACGGTGCCCACTGAAGAGCGCAAAACTGAAGTTGAAGCCATTGCGGCTGAGAATGGCCTATTTACGGAAGTGGCTGTCGATTCAGAAGTGGCTGAGAACATTGCAGAGCTCGACTGCGTACTCAACAAACCTGAATCTGTGACCGTAGAGAAAACACCTCAGCGGAATGACCCTTGCTCATGCGGAAGCGGTAAGAAATTTAAGAAGTGTTGCGGTTAATTTGAGCTGCACCACATATCCAATCAGAACGCCGGAATAACATCTGGCCTTCCTGCCCCCGTCCCCTGAGGTGTAAATGCCTATGAAATCAACAAAGTTTCTTATCGTATTGCTTAGCTTATTAGCACCCCTAGCCTGGGCGGATAAAACACCAGGCGGCAACAGTCTGAAATTGTATTCCCTAGATTGCGGCACTATTGATGTTTCGGACATGCGCGACCTTTCAAAATCAGGAAAGTACGATGGCCAATCGACGAAAATGGCCAACCCCTGCTTCCTAGTCAGGCACACTAAAGGCGATCTACTTTGGGACACAGGCCACATAGATAGTCTGGCCGACAACCCTGATGGAGAACTTGCCGGTGTTTGGCACTCAAAATTGCAAGTCAAATTGATCGATCAGCTTGATCAATTGGGTATCACACCTGAAAGCATTGAATATCTATCACTTTCACACGCCCACCCTGACCACTCTGGAAATGCTAACAAGTTCTCTAAGTCTACCTTTGTTGTAAATGCACTCGAGCATAACTATATGTTCTCCGAACCCACCAAATCCTATTTTGGTGAATTCTATTCGGCGCTCGAATCGGCAAAGACCATTACCTTTGAAGCCGAACATGATGTGTTTGGCGATGACTCTGTTGTCATTAAATCCATGCCTGGACACACACCCGGAAGCTCGGTCTTGCTTGTTCGATTGGAAAAGGCGGGAAGTGTACTACTAACAGGCGATCTGTATGTGCACGCTAGAGGCCGAGAACATGGAACGATGCATCAATATAATTCAGATAGTGAATTGACCATCGAGTCTAGAAAGAGATTTGAAGCTTTGGCTCAAAAGGAAAACGCGATGGTCATTATTCAACATGAGAAACTGGATTTTGACCGTATGCCTAAGCCCCCTATGTTTCTTGATTGAATAAAACACCATGGCCAAACCTCAAAGTAAGACAGAGAAAAAGATCGACAACAATGTGCGACTGGCACTGACCTCTGCCTGTGAGCAATTCCTGGAAGATGTGCCTGGGTTTCAGTGGCTAACCCACCAAGCTAACTACACGAACTTTCCGGCTACCCTCTTGATTACCTGTGTATTTGATACGCAGGAAAACCAAGAACAGGTTGATGTAAGTGCGATTCACAAGCTGCTGCAATCCAAGATGTTGAAGATTGGTGTGAAACTCAAGGCTCCGAAACAGCAGGTGGTCTTTGATTCTGAGGAAGCTTGTGATCGAGAGCATAGTGGAGATTGGGTACAGCGTCTGGCGAGTCGTGAATTGCGCAGCGTGGCTAAGAACCGACCAGAATCGTCATTTTGTCTAACTTATCGAGTAACAAATTGACGTAAAGGGCTAGTTTTGTCGATATGACAAAGCTAGCATGGAGTCCTGACTGGAAGGAATATCGAAAATATGCAAAATTTGGCCAAAGAGAATAAGCGTGAAGCAATACTCAATACTGCCTTCACAACGTTCAAACATCTCGGTTATCGCAAGACATCAATGCTCGATATCGCAACGGCGCTTGGTATTTCGAGGGCGTCACTGTACTCATACTTTGAAAGTAAAGAAGACATATTTCGCTGCGTAGCAATATCCATCACTGAATCTGCATTAGATGAAGCGAAGCGATGCTTAGGATTAGCTGCTTTAGATCTGACATCAAGAATCGAGGCTGCTTTGCTTGCAAGATACCTCCCCTTTCACCAGATGATGATTGAATCAGCGCATGGCCCTGATCTTTATGAGGCGTACCGTCGCCTTTGTGGCGACATCTTTACGGACTCATTCACGCAATCTCAGGATATATTCGCAGCTGCGCTGAAGTCGGCGAATCGCAAGAAAGAGATAGACTTGAAGGCCGCTTTGCTTACTGCGTCTGCAGCCTCTGAGGTTTTGAATCTGACTATCCTGGGCCTCAGGCACTATACAGCGGACGTAGAAATCTACAAAAAGCGTGTAAACAGTTTTGTGGGGGTATTTATGCGCGGGCTGCGAAGTACTACGAAGTGAAGGTTTGCCTAGGTAGAAATGCACCACACGAATGCGCCGCTGGAGGTTTTGTGGTAAAAAAAAGCCCACAATAAATGCGGGCTTGAACAATAAGCTAAGAGTTTATCAGCGCCTAGAAGTCATACTTAAAGCGCGCACCAAATACAGCACCTTCGTCAATGAACTTGAAGTGGGAACCGGCCAGTACGGGAATGTCAACACTCTGAGCAAACACTTCCTTGTCGAAGATATTACGCCCATAGGCCATCACTTCCCAACTCTCACTGCGCAAACCTAAACGAAGGTTGGTTTTGCTGTAACTATCGATACGATCTAAAGGATCGTTGTCTCCATCAGGGGAGAATTCATCGCTATAGTTGAGTTCACCGCCAACGAAAAACTCCATGCCATTGCCGCCCACATCGGCAATGTAATCAAAGAAGAGAGAGGCGGTGTATTCCGGCGCATAGGTGGTCTCCTGCCCTGACAAATCATTGTTGGTAAAGCCAACGGGTGTACCACATGCTTGGTCTACATCAAGCTGGATCGCGGTACATGGGGCAGTGGGGTACTCATCAAATTCAGAATCCAACCAACCGCCGCTGGCACCCAGGCGCAGATCATCCGTAGCCTGCCAATTGAGATCAACCTCGATACCCTGCACTATTGTAGAGGCTGCATTGGTCACACCAAAGCCCACGCCCTTAAACACCGATACTTGCAGATTGTCATACTCGGTGTAAAAAGCCGCCCAGTTTAAGGTCATTCCGCCATCGAGCAAGGTGTGTTTGCCACCAATTTCAAATGCATCCACTTCTTCATCTTCAAACTCAAACGCATCGGCAGAATCGGTAAAGACCCTGTCGGTAGGGTCCGGGGCCTGACCCGCGATATAACCGGCCGGCTCGCCATCATCAGCAGAGGTAAATCCGCCGCTTTTAAAGCCCTGTGAATAGCTGAAGTACAGCATAGTGTCGTCAAGGACGTCCCACTGCACATTAAGCGACGGCAGCCATTTGTCGGTTTCACGCTTTTCCTTGAAGTGATAGTTGTACGAGTTAAAGGCTTCCGCCCAAATAGTCGCCAAAAACGGATTCAGACTCGGAGTACTCATCCCAGTATTACTATCGGAAAGAAACTGACTGGTATCCACCTCTTTATTTTCTTCGGTGTATCGCAAACCGACGGTGACTCGAAGCGAGTCACTAAGATTAAAGGTGCCTTGGCCAAATACAGCCCAGGAATCCGAGTCCACTTGATAGGCGTGACTTCGAGCTATCTGGTTGGCCGAATACTGACCGCCACTCAGAGCTATCATTAAGTTGTCTATACCAATGAGTTGAGGCGTAAGACCACCAAAATTGGTGTCAACATCCACTCGGCGGTCAATCTCCAGGTCACTTTTTTCGTAGTACAAGCCGGCAACATAATCAAAAAATTCGCCGCCCGGAGATGTAACGCGAAATTCCTGGCTAAACTGTTCGAATTCCTGATCATCATCGCGGGAAATAAACTGCAGCGGCAACCAATCGACATCAACACCGTCGAGAGACTCATAGGACGACCAGCCGGTGATCGAGGTAAACAGCATGTCAGCCACATCCCAATCGGCTTTTAGTACCAGGTTGTCTGTTTCATTCTCACTGATTTCGGGATTTTTACCAATTTGCGCCGTTTTACCATCAAAGCCCAGATTGTTGTCCTTGTAGGTTGTAAATTCTTTTTGTGTGGCCGCTGCAAAATCAGGGAAAAAGTTATCTATAGCAGCGTATGCAATACCCGCAAAGGCACTCGCATTAGGCACGTCCCTCGCTCGACCTTCAGCATCTAAAAATAATTTGGCTGTGGAAGGCGCACCCACTCGGTCGTACTCGGAATGGCTGTATTTGAAGTTGATGTCCAGAGTATCGGTAGGTTGCCAAACTGCGGTAAAGCGGTACAAGGTTTCTTCTAATGCAGGTTCATCGGTATGCAGAAAAAGGTTTTCCAGGTAACCGTCTGTTTCACGCCACTTACCACCAAAGCGCAGGGCTAAATTGTCAGTGACCGCGCCGCTCACATAACCTTCAACAATCTTGCCGCCGTTTTCCTCTGCTGCAACGGCGATGCTGCCATTAAGGTCTTCACCGGCATCGGGTGACGCCGTAGTGACATTGATTGCACCCGCCACCGTGTTTTTACCAAACAAGGTACCCTGTGGGCCGCGCAATACTTCGACACGCTCTACGTCCATAAAAGGTGATCGGTACTGTCGTCCACGGCCCATGTAAATGCCGTCGATGTACATACCTACAGATTGCTCAAACGCCTGGTTGTTACCAGAGCCCATGCCGCGCATGTAAATACTGGTATTGACCGCCGCGTCCGAGATGAAAAGGTTAGGGACATTATCTGCCAATGCAGACATATTGGCGATGCCAGCGGACTGTAGTTTATCGCCTTGTATAGCCGTTACTGAGATAGGAACATCCTGTAGGCTCTCAGTCCTTTTTTGCGCGGTAACAACAACTTCCTCAAGCATTTGGGCTTGAGTAAATGATGTGGCCGTCGCCAGGGCGATTGCGGCAAGCAGGGGTGCTTGTTTGAATATTAGGGGCATGTAGGATCCTCGAATTTAGCAGTTTTTTTCATAATCGCAGGGTTATCTGGATAACGTCGAACCCTACGGCTGCGCGCATTGGCGTATTCACGCGGCTGCCAAAATGACATACAATACATTTAATGTCAATATGATGATCCCCGCATGAGGAGTTGATAGGGCGACTTACCGAAAACATGCAAAATTCAGCCAAAGATAATGAGCGCAAAGCGATGCCTGGGTTAGTGGCTTTAGATCTGACATCAATAATCGAGGCTTCTTTGCTTGCAAGATTCCTCCCTTTTCATCAGGAGGTCATTGAATCAGCAAATGGTGCTGAGGTTTATAATGAGCACGGGCGCCTTTGCATTCACACAGTTGGATTCTTTTCAAAAGCAGGTAGGCTCTCATCCACCGGCGACCAGGGCTGTGCCGAACAACTCCAGTAGCTTGAATCAATCGTAACCCAGCTGCTGTCTTCCAGCGTTCCGGCCTTCACAAATCGAATGGCAGGCATTTCCTCGACATAACTCATTGTTTGGCAACCGCACGTTGTGCAAAACCCTCTCGTAACATGGGCGCCATCGGTACCGATAACCGTATAGGTCTTGAGCTCGCCCTGCGTTTCCAGCGCTTTCGTCGGCACAATTACTACCGTGGCCTTCCCGCTGCCGGTCATTTTCTGACAATCCTTGCAGTGACAGTGGTGAGCGGAAACTACCTGTTCGCGATCGAATTGATAGCTGGAGTTGCCGCAAAGGCATGCGCCCGTAGCAATTTTAGTCATAGCCCATATTCCCTGAATGAAAGAGTGTAGTTTCGCTAGAGTCTTACGTAGAAACGTATTTTTTGATTCAGCATTTTGCCGTATTTGCCATATTGACACAAAATGACCGATATGTCATATTGGTGACACTTTGGAATTAGAAAATGAAAACTCCTACTAGGCGATATAACGGTAGTGGCAAATTAACTTTTAAGGATCAACGCAATCCGGCCTTGATTCTCATGCCACTGCCCTACGCCATTCAGCGAACGCACTTGCCCTGAGGTTACTCGCGGTGGGATTAAGGTTCGTAGGGAGACTGCATTCATTCCTGATGGTGAAATTGATTTTGTCGGCTTATTGCAGAATACAAGGAGGGCGCATTAATAAATGACTTGATTGCGAAGCATAAAATGCCCTTCTCTAGACTAAGGGCATCACTAGTTAAGTGCGGCGTCAGAATGTGTACAAAAGGAACTTAAAGCAGCATAACCCACATTGGTCTCCCCTCGCCCCATCCTAGTCACAGGCTCTGGGGCTTTTTAGGTGCGGCAAATGAGCTGATCTATAAACAACAGAGGACGGCTACTGTGCCTAACTCACAAAATATTGACGAGTCGAAAATTCTTCTGCGGCCACCTCTTTCGTGGTCTAGCTCATGCTTTTGATATAGTCAAAAAAAAGGTTCTGCCAAATTACCTTTTGGCGATCAACGCAATCCAGCCTTGATTCCCAAGCTACTGCCCTACTTCATTCTGTAAACGCATTTGTCCTGGGGTTTCTATGGTGTTGAGCTTTGACCAGATGACGGCCCAAATTTTATAGATTATAAACAGCTGCATGAGCATCCAAAAATCGCTGAGCCGGCCTAATAGATTTAAATTTTGCATTCCTCGCTCTCTTACCCTAGTCGGTTCATTGGATTGCTCTGCTCGATTGTTTTCATACTGTTCGGGCAGAACATCACAAAAAGGGGGCACAAAGGCCTTAATGGACCAGGTGAAAGCACTGCACGGTGACCTGGAAGTCGAGGTTTTTAAACAAAATTCAATCGCCCGTCGGTTTTACGCAAACGACGGTTTTGAATTATTAGAAGAGAAATTATATGAGCTTACTGGACAAAAAGTATTGGACCTGAGCTTCACAACTAACAATTAGTGATAAATAAGGAACTAAACCATGTCGCAAAGCACGCTTTTTAAGGCCCTGGTCGTTGAAGAAACGGCGCAGAATACCTTCAGCAAAAGCATTTGTCAGAGGGATATCAGCGAGCTGCCTGATAATGAATTATTAATTGAAGTGCACTATTCCTCGTTAAATTTCAAAGATGCCATGTCTGCCAGTGGTAATAAACGTGTCACTCAGAATTTTCCTCACACGCCGGGTATCGATGCCGCAGGTGTCGTGGTGAGTGATAAATCAGGTACCTTCAAAGCTGGGCAGCAGGTATTAGTCTTTGGCTATGATTTAGGTATGAATACTGCCGGTGGTCTTGGCCAGATGATCTCTATCCCGGCCAACTGGGCAGTGCCCTGTCCAGACACATTGAGCCTCAAAGAGGCCATGACCTACGGAACAGGTGGTTTAACCGCTGCCTTATGTATTCAAAAATTAGAGAAAGCGGGTGCTAAACCCAGTGACGGCCCGGTAGCGGTAACCGGCGCGACAGGTGGGGTAGGGAGCGTAAGCATCGCCTTGCTCAAGCAGTTAGGCTACGACGTGGTCGCGTTTTCGGGGAAACCTGAGCAAAGTGAGCATTTAAAGGCGCTGGGGGCAAGTGAAGTGCTGCACCGGGATGTGATCAATGAAGCTAAGGATATGCTCGTAGGTAGAGAACTGTGGGCCCATGCCATTGATACTCTGGGTGGCGATTATCTGGCCAACCTGCTTAAACAGCTAAAATCCGGCGGCTCAGTGTCGTCGTGTGGTTTGGCCTCCTCTCCGGCATTATCGCTGACAGTATTACCTTTTATCACCAGAGGAGTATCGCTATTAGGTGTTGACTCCGTGTACATCCCCTTGGCCGATAAGCAACACATTTGGCAGCGTGTCGCCACCGATATGAAACTGCCGCAACTGGATAAGTATTGCGAAGAGATCACTCTGGCGCAAACACCGGAATATTTGGACCGTTTTTTCCAGAGCCGAGTAGTGGGTCGTTACGTGGTTAATATGCGTAAGTAGTTAAGCTGAGTCAGCAGGTAGCTTGCGACGGAGAATCGATTAGCTGGAATGCAAAACAAAGCTTTGTTTTCATTACTTGTACTAGCGATGGATAAAAGTCGCCTAATCGCGGTATGTTTTTACCCGTCTAACGGTTAAAGCCTAAGCGACTTTGGTATCGTCCTTCAGAAAGCGCTGGCAAGCTCCAAAGCTGTATTGCAACGTCTGTGAAGGCAACCAGCATTCCTTCGACGTTACGCTTTGCTATGAAACTTGCCAGTGCTTTCTGAGTTAGCGACGCACTTCGTCTCGATAAACGGCTCAACCACTAGCCTGCTACGTAGAGTATGTTAGCTCTTGAATGGGGCGTTTGTTCTTCTTATACTCAACAGGTGACATTGACTGGAAGAATATCGAAAACATGCAAAATTTACTCCAACAGGCTAAGCGTGAAGCAATGCTCAATACTGCATTCACAACGTTCAAACATTACGGTTATAACAAGGCATCAATGAGCGATATCGCAACTGCCCTTGGCATTTCGAGGACGGCACTGTACTCATACTTTGAAAATAAAGAAGACATTTTTCGCTGCGTAGCAATATCCATCACTGAATCTGCATTAGATGAAGCGAAGCGATGCTTAGGGTTAGCAGCTTTAGATCTGACATCAAGAATCGAGGCTGCTTTGCTTGCAAGATACCTCCCCTTTCATCAGATGATGATTGAATCAGCGCATGGTGCTGATCTTTATGAGGCGTACCGTCGCCTTTGTGGCGACACCTTTGCGGACTCATTCGCGCAATCTCAGGATATGTTCGCAGCTGCGCTGAAGTCGGCGAATCGCAAGAAAGAGATAGACTTGGAGGCAGCTTTGCTTACTGCGTCTGCAGCCTCTGAGGTTTTGAATCTAACTATCCTAGGCCTCAGGCATAGTACAGCGGACGTAGAAATATACAAAAAGCGTGTAAACAGTTTTGTGGGGGTATTTATGCGTGGGCTGCGAAGTGAAAGTTTACCTAGAGATATGCATCACACGAATGCGCCGCTGGAGGAATAGCGCCGCCATCATCATCGAGCGCATATAAGCCGCAAGCCAATTGCAGACATGGTGCCTTTGGGCCCCTTTTTTTGCGGTAAAAAAAGCCCGCAATAAATGCAGGCTTGATCATTAAGCTAAGAGCTTGCCAGGGCCTAGAAGTCATACTTAAGGCGCGCACCAAATACAGCACCTTCGTCAACGAACCTGAAGTGTGAACCGGCCAGTACGGGAACGTCAGCACTTTGAGCAAATACTTCCTCGTCGAAGATATTACGCCCAAAGGCCATCACTTCCCAATCCTCACCGCGCAAACCTAAACGCAGGTTGGTTTTGCTGTAACTATCGATACGATCTAGCGGATCGTTGTCACCATCAGGGGAAAAACTTCGTCAGTTTTCAATGGAACAGGTAGAAGCAGAAAACAGTTTGCGGGAAAATCTTGACGTGGATTCTTCCTTTGAAGGGCCATGCAAAATTACTTGTTCCGGGTCGTTAGCAACACGGTTTTATCCAATGCTACTACAGTTGCAAAAACAGCATCGGAAGTTGCAAATATCACTAGAAGCAGCACCAAATGAGACTTCAGTAAAGCTCGTTAAAGAAAATAAATGTGATATTGGCTTGGTTACTTGCATTGTCGACGACACAGAGGTCCAAGCAAAAGAATTGGGTTATGAGGCTTTATGTCTTGCCTTGCCAATAGGGAGTTCTAGCGCGTGGTCCAATTTAATGAATTTGGGCTATATTGATCACCCGAACGGTGCTCACTATGCGGATCAAGTGTTGGGGCAAAATTATAAGGATGACTTTACGGGATTTAAACAGATACCTACCAGAGGCTATATCAATCAGCTTAATCAAATCTTGTTACCTGTGGCTCAGGGGTTAGGGTTTACCGTACTTCCAGAAAGCACAGTTGATCAGTATCCTGATGCAAATGTAATAAGAAAAGCTTCTTTAAATAACCAATGTCAGGAAACTTACTATTTGATTACAAAAAAATATAAGCCCCTACCCAGCAGATACCGTTTATTGGACAAGTGTTTTAAGCAACTATTCCCAATTAACATAGAGGACTAATCCCTCCAGATCACTTGCACTGTTTATAGGTATATTAATAATCTGACTTAGACACGCGACTGCGGTTCTTTTTGATGGTGCCTCGTTGGGTTTTTTTATCCATTCTTTTAAGTTTTGATGAATATGTTGGTTTTGTCGGGCGACGATTTTTGGGGACAATGGTTGCTTTTTGAATAATGTCAATAAGACGACTTTTTGCATCTTGCCTGTTTCGATCCTGGCTTCGATGGCTTTCTGCTGTGATGATGAGTACCCCTTCTTTGGTCAATAAATGGCTGGCAACTTGGCGCATTCGGTTGAGCAAAGGCTCGGATATGGCTGACGAATTTTTAGCATCAAAACGCAACTGAACCGACGTCGACACCTTATTCACATTCTGGCCGCCAGGGCCTGATGAGCGAACAAAGCTTTCCACGATTTCATCTTCGGAAATGAATATGTGCGGCGTTATTTGGATCATGACTCTAATATCTATTGGAATGAGGCTAACTGCAATAAAAAGGGCCCGACAGTGTCGAGCCCTTCTATAATTTCCGGTTTACAGCATCGCAGCCAAAACCCTATCTGGTGGGGTGTGTCCATCGATAAAGGTCTTGATGTTAATTAGCACCTTCTCTCCCATATCGATCCGACCTTCGATCGTGGCCGAACCCATATGAGGGAGCAAAATTACGTTATCGAGCTCCAGCAACTTCGGATTCACCGCAGGCTCCAATTCAAACACGTCCAGTCCAGCACCGGCAATGTCACCAGCCCGGAGCATACGGGTGAGGGCATTTTCATCGACCACTTCACCGCGGGATGTATTGACCACATAGGCATGCTTTTGCAACAGTTTCAGACGGCGTTGATTGAGCAGATGGAAGGTGCCAGGTGTATGCGGGCAATTGACAGACACAATGTCCATTCGCGCCAGCATCTGGTCTAGGCTTTCCCAGTAAGTTGCTTCAAGCTCGTCTTCCAAATAATCAGGGAGGCGATTACGATTGTGGTAATGAATAGACAAACCAAAAGCTTTGGCCCGGCGCGCAACTGCTTGCCCGATACGGCCCATGCCAATGATTCCCAGACGTTTTCCCCAAATTCTATGGCCCAGCATACCGGTCGGGGACCAGCCGGTCCACTCACCGCTGCGCATTAGTCTCTCACCTTCTGTAAGGCGGCGAGGAACAGCCATGATTAGGGCCATTGTCATATCGGCAGTATCTTCTGTCAAAACACCGGGGGTGTTTGTCACTGTGATATTGCGCTGACGGGCCGTTGAAAGGTCGATATGGTCAACACCGGTTCCAAAACTTGCTATTAGCTTCAAGTCAGGATT
>ENA-OSET01004792-OSET01004792.1-sediment-metagenome-genome-assembly--contig:-NODE-4792-length-11781-cov-7.202239_pt1 | contig 11781 bp, 6 predicted proteins | sample MGYA00237882_ERZ534229 | MGnify/ENA primary metagenome ERZ534229 (study PRJEB26408, sample SAMN06266212) | sediment metagenome | isolation source: Hudson Canyon methane seep mesocosm | place: USA:Hudson...
CTCATGAAACCACTCACGATAGGCTTTTGTGTTCATGATTCTACCCCCTTCATACTTAAATAAGACTGCCTGGGAAACCAAAAAGTTCAAATTCAACTACTAACGCAAACATAGCCCTATATAAGGAGAGCAAAAAACAGCATCATAGATCTTATTTAAATAGTTACAATAAACAATGGAGAAACAATATATCTCACTTAACCTAATCCCAACTTTTGTTTAAACACAGCAATTAAAAACAAAGGTGATGAAACAAAGTTTCTTTTCCATAACCTACCTGGCTCACGTAATAACCTAGGCAACCATTCCAAACCTAAGCTACAAATCCACTGAGGCGCTCTTTTTTTTGTTCCAGAATAAAAATCAAATACGGCACCAATAGCACCAATAAAATTCACATTTAACTTATCTTTATTCTGATAAATCCATTTCTCCTGCTTAGGTGCTGTCATACCAACCCACAACACATTAGCTTCAGCAGCATTAACAGCATTAATCATTGTTTGATTCTCTTGGTCAGAAAACTCTGTTTTAAAAGGGGGCGAATATGTTCCACAAACATTTACATTTGGAAAATTTTTCTTAACCTGAACAACCAAACTTTCTAACACTTCTTCAGTAGAACCTAAAAAGAACACATTAATGTTCTTTTGTTCATTACAAAGCCTTGTTAATTCAATAAAAAACTCAGTCCCAGCAACTCTTTCCTGAATATCTAAATTTAGAATTTTTGCTGCTAACAAAATACCTGATCCATCAGGCAACAAAATATCAGCTTGATGTAATGCCTCTTTAAAATCGTGATCACTGCCAGCTTCAACTAGGGAATGGGGGTTAGCACAAGCCATATATTTTGATTTTTGATTATTTTTAAGAAACTCCATCGCAGTATTGGTATCTGCTTGTATCCCAGAATTACTAATCGCATAATCTAATATATTAACCACACTCATTCTATCTCTCCCTTCTTTTCGTCAATAACTTGCTGATAGATTGCCCTCAGCATTTTAAAATTTGCATCCGCTGTATAATTATTATTAAATAATTCCTGAGCATTCACCTTCATCTTAGATAATAAAAAATCATTAGCGAACAACATATTAACCTTACAAGCCAAATCTATAGGGTCTCCAGGTGTAAATTTCAGACCTGTTTTACCCTCAAGAACCACTTCCTCTAAACTTCCTATTCTGGAAACAACAAGAGGAACGCCTAAAGCATAAGCTTCCAAAACAACCATAGGAAAGCCCTCATACCACTCAGAAGGAATAATTTGTAATTTAGCGCTAGCAATTACCTCAAGTGCCTGCTCATTTGGCATAAACCCCAGAAACTCCACCTTCAAGTTATTCTCTTTAGCAAACTGCTTCAACTCAACAAGCAAAGGTCCATCCCCCAATACCTTAAGAGGTAAGGAAGAAACATTGAGCCAAGCCTTTAATAAGGTTCTCACCCCCTTTTCTTCACTTAAACGCCCAACAAACACCGCATAAGACAAATCAACATCTATTGGCACAAAAGACCTAGCTGGTAAAAAATTAGGTTTTACTACCAGACTATCTTTCTCAAATCCCGCTTTAACATATCGACTCGCAGCAAACTCAGTCAATGCAATATACTTACTCACCTTTTTATAAGTTCCAGCCCAACGGTTTCTTGTAATCTGCCAGACATTAGCGCCTGTCGCCAACAAAGAATCTCGATAACACTTATGCACCAAAGACGGTAACAGATTAGTCCCCACACAATCTTCACAAGGTTTACCATCACGGATCAACATTGCTCCCGGACAGATAGGACGGTAATTATGCAAGGTATGAACAACTGGTACACCATGATCAAAACAAGCAGCATAGGCACTGGGGGAAATCTGAGGAAACAGGCTATGAAAATGTACAACATCAGGCTTAGACTTTTTAATCAGCTTAGACAACTGTTGATAAGACTCAGAAGACCAAGCACTATCCAAAGCAATTTTTACCCGCTTGCTTAAACTAGAGTCATCCAAATCATCGTTAAACTTTTCATAAGAGATAATTTCCACACCATTATCTTCTAAAAGTTGTCGTTCATTTTTATACACCCCATCTTCCCCACTGGGGGCCGATGATCGATAGAAGTTATGTCCTAGTAATATTTTCACTTAACTTCCTGTACTCGTAAAACGAAGGCATCTCCCTTTTTAATATTTATGTTTAAACTTTTAAGTTCAATTGCATCAAAGACCTCCTCTCCATCAGCTTTTACCATTAAACTAATAGATTCCAAATCAATTTTATTGATTTTGTATAAACCGTCTGGAGCATTCAAATTAAAGCCTACTTGATAACCTTTATTTTCCCAATTTAAACAAAATAATAATTTATCATTATTTCTAATATGTCTATGAACGGTACATTCAATATCATGATCTGAAGCATTAACCGATAAGGTCAACTCTCGCCCCAATGCATTATCAACGGCAGTCATTAACTTATCAGAAACAATTTCATAGTTTGTATTATTAAAATCAATTTTTACTGGTATAAATTTATCGGTATTAGCTAACAAGGGATAGTCATATAGAACACCTAACTCATCAACCTCTCCTTTCTTATTTACAACCAGAATTTTTGCTCCATTAAGGGCTAGTTGATTCAATTTCTGGTAACTTTGAAGTGAAATAGAATACGGAAAAGGTAATATAACAACCCCATACTGGTCAAGATTCTTTAATAAATCAGGCTGATCCAAATAAAACAAATCAAAAGGAACTGACTCCTTAAATAAAACCTCCATCACCCCATTTTGGGTCAAGTTACCAAGCAACGACTTATTTACTTGTTTCTTATATTTTAACTGCCACCAGTCTTCACTCGCTCTGGAGTATAAAAGCGCCACATCTTTTTCAACACTAAAGTCATTTAAATTAATTGATTCCAAATATTTAGTAAATGTAAATACCTTCTTAATGGTAGGAGCTGCACTTCGAGGTGTCGCTACATTTAAATAATCAAACTTATAATAATTTATTCCCTTAATACCATGCATAATTGAAGCAAATGCAGGCCCATAAACCATTAAAGGGTTCTTATAACTTTTAGGCTTAAAAAATGGAGTGGCTTGCAAAGTTATCGTAGCCTTTCGATTAGCATTGGCCCCAATAAGTTTTTTTGTCTCATTTGAAAAAATGAAATGTCCCAAATATGAATTTTCACTCCAATAAGGGTTAGAAGAAAGCTCATCAATATTTCCTGCTGCTCCCAGTACATCATAAGCAATACCATACCCCACACGATTTTGCTCGGCCGAGCGAAATAGAGTAGTAGAAATTGCACTAGAGTCTACCAGCTTTATCATCTTATTATATTCAGAAAACCAGTTAGCAACCTGCTGATACTGAAAAACAGTCCATTGAGCTGTTAATTTACTAAAATTATTCTTGATTTCACGACTAGGATAAAAATGATATTTTTCATAAAATAAATCTTTACACTCCGGTTTACAAGCTGACTTCTTAATACCATCAAAAAAACAGATTGGTGATTCAGTAGATTCAGAATCTACCCCTTGATAAATAAAAAACTCATCACCACCCAAAGATAAGCCATTAGCTCCACCACGCATTAACTCTTGATATAACTGAGATGATTTATTCTGAACAAAATCCGAACATAAGGACGGATATTCTTTAAGATTATTGACTCTAGGGAAGTCCCAACCCGATTTCCCATAAGGCAACATCATTTCATTAGCAATCAGCCCAATATTATTAATATTAAGGTGCGAAGAAAAATCTCGCAAAATATCTTTCTTGTAGCCCATAGAAACTTCACTAGGAAAAGGTAATATTTTTATTGATTCTTTATTCTCATTCTTACGATTTAAAAAATAATTGACTGTTTCACTTTCAGGCTGATGTACAAATTCTTTTTCTGGTTTTGAATAGGCTCCCGCATACAACCACAAACGGTTAGCTCCAAGTGCCTTCAATCTATTCACTTTAATCTGCTGTTTTTGTAGCTCATAACCTTTTCCTGGCTCCCAAAAATACCACATAGAAGCAAAGACACCTCGTGAAAATTGTTCCTTCCATGACTTATTATTTACAGCTATTACCTTTTCAACTAACGGTCTTATATCTTTAACGAACAGTTCATCTAAGACCTCAGAAGGTTGACTAACAGAGTTTATATCTAAACCTATATAATCCGTTGTATAAATTTCAAATTCACCCAGCACAGGCCCGCCATAATTTGTACCTTTTCCACTAGCCAACATCTTAGTTTCGAAACACACATGGTATACCACAGGATGAGATGAAAAATGAAACTCTACCCATTTCTCAGGCACACCATTTTTTTCTTGGGTTAATATGGTTTCACAAATAGCATCACCATCCAGATCAGCAGTAATCAGAAAAGACTTAGCCCAGCCTCGACCAGCTAATTCAAATTGATATAGCCTGACTTTTAAAACAGGCATAGGTTCAGGGAAACCAAATTGATAACTAATTACAACCGTCTTACCTAGTTTTATAGGAAGCGGTGCTTTCAGCAACATGGTATTTTCAATCTCCCCTAATCGTTTATCAGTTAGATAATTTAACGAAGAACCAATATAAGGTGAAGATGTGACTTTAAGGCTTGCAGCAATATTTATATCAGCAAATACATATGTAAAATTAGCACATAAAATAAAATAAACAATTATTTTCATATCCTTAAATTCCCACCTTTTACCTTCTTATCACTTAATAAAGCCTTCTTTAAAACTCCCGTGTATGCAATTAAAACCAATAGAAGCATAAATGTATTTTCATGCATACTTGCTCCAGAACTTGTACCACTTCGTATCCCCACCAATACAAATAAACCAATCATTTCAGCATGAATATTCCTTCCAATACCACTCTCCATCCACGGGTGTTTAATCTTTCGCAACCTATATATCCCTAAGACACTAATTAGTATTGCTGTTAGCCATGGAATCAGCCCCACTAGCCCAACACCTACCATCACATCAAAAACTGCTCCATGCAAAGTAGAGGCTCCTGAAACGCCTAATATTTCAGTCCTAGCAGCAGCAGCAAAACCACTACCAAAAACAGGATTATCCAAAAAAGAATGCCATGCAACTTGCCATCCATGAGTTCTTCCAGACATCGACATGAATAATTCCTTTGACTGACTTCGCATAAAATAATCAGAAAAAAGAGTTGTAAAGCCAGAATAAATTATAGCTGGAGAGCCAATAACGGCAACCCATAATAGATATTTTTTACGCTTATCAAAATAGAAAAAAACAAATAGTGCAACAAAAAGCGCAACAAGAGAGGTTCTTGATTGTCCCAAAATAAGAGTGATAAAGGCCGCACTTATCAACAGAAAATTCAACATTCTTTTTTTCTTTGTTCTAAACAACTGACATACTCTTGAAAAAACAACCAAAGCAGAAACAAATGCCAATGAATTACCATTTTGCAGGGGATAAGAGCCTTGAATGGTAAAAGGTATAGAGCCTCTTGATGGCAGAAATGCTAATGATGGAGTTAAAATTGCCCCGACCCATGCACTACATAATAAAAAAATAAAAAAACCAATAATAATCCTATAAGCCTTCCATATTGCATCTAAAGGACGCTTTTCCCCAACAATTGCAACAACAATCAGCACATCTAGTATTACTTCCATGGCTTTCCACATCACATAAAAAGCATGCGTTGGAATAAGTTGCGAAGAAAAAAAAGCAACAGTACCGTAAACCAACAATAACCAAATAGAAGCAGGCGTATTACGCATGGCTGAACTACTGTTCTTGCCCAGTGCTATCACAGTTAATGCCATCGCTAAAAAAACAAACCCCATTCGATACCAGTTACCCGTATTACCTAAACTACTAGCATTATGAGAACCTATACCGACACCCCAAATTAAGATGGAAGTGAACATACACATCCAGGCATAATGAGCCAGCTTTAGAGGACTGGTTAATCGAATGATTTCAGTTTCTATACTCTTACTAACATCTTGATATTGTTTTGCAATCACAGTTTTTTATTTACCAGTAATTTCAGAATATTTTTCACTGCTTAAAACAGATTTAGCCTGCCACAACATTTCTAACTGCACTTTTTTGAGTGCCCCTGCGGCTAATCGTACCTGTAACTGCTCGTCTGTTTTCAATTGAATTAATGCTTTTGCAAGCGCTTCAACTGTTGCTTGCTGTCTCCCAATTTCTACTTTAAAGCCGCAACTCTCATCAACTACAGCAGCGGGTCCACCAAAATCTAAACACACCACAGGCACACTTAAGGCCATTGCTTCTAATACCACCATTCCTCCTCCCTCCATGCTAGGGAAAAGAAACACATCTGCTTGAGCCATTAATGTAATTGCCTGATCACGGGGTAACCAGTCAATAAACTCAATTTTGTCCTGCAAGCCATGGCTTTTTACCTGTTGCTTTAACCTAGTTAATTCTGCCCCTTTACCAACTAAAGTAAAAATACAATCTGGCTGTTGTTTAACAAGCAAAGCAAAGGCATCAATTGCTAAGTGAGCTCCTTTAATGGGTATAAACCGCCCAACAAATAATACCCTAAATTTATCTCCAGTTTTTTTAACAGCTGGTAGATCATTGAATGGTTCCACAGCAATAGCAGGATGCACTTCTATTTTATCTTTAGCAAAGGGCCTCAATGGAAATACCAATGCTGTTTGCTTATTAATAGCTAAAATCTTACTTGCTCTAAACATAGATAGCCAATAAAAAGGATCTATACAGCGCATCATCACCTGAAAAGAAAATCGCAGTCTGTCAAATTTACGTGACTGGGCATCTGGCAATAACTTTGCTGGCGCTTTAGGGTGGCTTCCAATAGGTCCCCAAATATAAGGCAATGGCATTAAAGCGAAAAAGGTCCATAACCAATCATTTACAAAAGTTACATGATGACCTAAATCGAAATCGACTGATTGATTAAGCTGTTTAGCCTTAAATAAAGCAGCAAACTGCCAAAGATAGTAATAAGTGCGCACTCCACGCTGCTTTTTCTTCCAAAAAGAAGCCCACTTTGGCACTTCAACATATTCAAAATGCAAATTAGCATTAGGCGACTCTGCTAATTGCCGCTCTATACTTTCTCTATTGTTTTTTTTGGTAATGACCCAGGCATCATGCTCCCTGCTGATTTCTTCTACCCAATGCCAGCCAACACCAGGTTCAGAACCTTGGTCAGGTTCACAGGCATAAGCACCAACAAGCACTTTTCTCTTATGTTTTGGGTGTTTGGCATGCCTTAATATTTGTACTAGGCACTCAATAACAAAATCACTCACACCTGTAGAACTTTCACTTTCTCTACTGGCAAGCTCAATCAAATAGAGCAAAATATAAGCAGGAGCATGCTTCTTAGGAATATTTAAAGTATTTATAAATGTTTTAAAAAGTGCTTTGTCCCAGAGAGACAATAACTGTTGTATGCACAGAGCAGAGCCTTGCTTAGCGACTAACCGGGCAGGCATTAATAATCGATGCATGCAATCGACTAAAACAGGGCTAACGTCGTTACCATACTCCCAATCAAACACATATAAATCGCCATTTTCCAGCAATAAAGTATTCCAAGGCGCATAATCACCATGAGAATAAGCACACCTAACACCCGCATCTCCCAATTGTTGATCTATGATTTCTTTAGCTTGTTGCCATAAATCCTGATAATTACTGTTGTTTTGCAAATCATCCAATTTACTTTGATAACCATAGTCCACAAACAAAGCATCAATAGTAACTGACCTTTGCCCGTATTCAGATAAAGCTGTCAAAAAACCAAGATCAGCACTATCAATTTCAACACCCCGCTGCCTGCCTTGTTGGTTATTTGCTGTTTGAAACAAGTACCTTTCATCACTGTTTTCAGAAAAGTCAATCAATTGAGGTATTACGACACCCTCAATATGCAATGCCTTCAGTGCATTTAAAATACGGGCTTCATTCGCCAAAAGAATAGAAACTGGTTTTTCTGCAATTTTCACATAAGCAATGGCTTTATCTTTACTAACTACTTGTGCTGTTGTTTTTCTATGAGCTCCTGGCGTTCCCGTCGAATAGTTAATCATCACGTCTGGCTGCTGCATGATTGAGCGAATATAATCCATTCGATTATTTAGCAGCTGATTTTCCACAGCACCTGATTGACTAGAAAATAAACTCCGAATAAATGAACAAGGTAACAACTCAGTTGCTATTTTTACTACTTTACCAACGGTTGAATAAGGATGATATAGATTAAATGCAGTACTAAAAGATGACCGACTGTCAACCCATAGCTTAGGGTTTTTTGCGGAAGGAAAGGCTAACCACTTTTGATTTTCTGACATTCGACTTTTTGTTTGTCTAGCCGTCTCATCTAAAATAATATTTTTCACCTGAAAAACCACATCATCAATACCTTTTGAGGTGTTGATGACAACAGGGTTCTTCCAATGCGAAAGTTCCTGTTTATATTTAGCCAACAACTCCGCAATTTTCTCTACAGTTAATTCATCTTTACGGGCATTAATAGCAACTGGATCATCTTCCAGTAAAATAACCATATCAGCTTGTGGCACCCATTTTGCTGCTAAGCGCATCATCCATCTTGGCACATCAAAACCATAACGCGCCGGGTTTACCAATACATCAGGAAAATAGCGTTCTCCAATAACCAGTGTCGTTTGCGCCTTTATTGGATAAATTTTAAGCCAATAGCCTAAAACAAAATCCAACCAATAATACACAAAGCGAATTAAAGAGATACCACCCTTATATTTTGAGACAGTAGGAGGAGCCAGATCAGGACTTACCTCTTGAACATTACTATTTCCACTGTTACGCCCTAATTTAGGCAACAACCCTGGCCGCCAATGAAACTGCCTTATTTTTCTATAGCCTCGTTGTAACTCCAAAGATAAAGCATCTGTTACCGTTGACTTTCCACAACCATCAGGGCCTAAAATAACAACAAAAAAACCGCTGGGTGTAAAAAATCGCTTTAGCTGTCTATATTTAGTCCAAACAATAGATAACAAAAATCGATAAGAATGGTTCAACTTAAACCGACGCTCTAAAATGAGTCTTAAGTGCTTTAGTATTGGCTTGGCTTGCTCAGAGTCAGCAACCAATAATTCTTGTATTTTTTGTTCGCCTTCATCCCCATACCATTGTTTTATAATAGGATCTAGTTCTTGCTTATGTTGCTGTAAAATTTTTTGCAGGTAAATTAAACGTTCACTATCTATGCTACCTTTAATCGTCCTTTTCATTAACAAATAAATTGACTCAACAATTGGGCTTGTTTGTATTAACCAATCTGTTTTTACGGCTCCCTGTAGCAGTTCTGATGTCTTTAAGTGGTAGCGGTTAACACCAGCTTCATCATATAAACAATCCAGATGCAAAAAACAATTCTCAACACCTAATATTTGCAAAATATAATAATGTCCATGGGATATTTCATAATGTAAATTCTGTATTAATTTAACCTCACCCGCTTCAATTAAATGAGAAATGATTGGTAGCATTACTGCATCGGGGTGGCGATCTAATACAATATCTATATCACCTGATATCATATCCTTAATATCTAAAGACTGATGAATCAAGGCAAACTGACATCCAGAACCTTCAATTGAACAAATAATTCTTTTTAGTATATTTTCTATCATTAAGTCTAATTTATTATTTATTTAAATTCTCGTTATAAAACACCAACATGCCTAGCCCTTTATTCCCCTTTTTACGAATACTTTTGCTGGATTTCCTGCTGCTATAACAATTTTAGGTATACTTTTAGTTATCACAGATCCTGCCCCGATAACTCATTTGTTACCTATAATCACACTAGGAAAAATGATTACTCTTGTACCAATCCAGACATCATCACCTATAGCAATTTTGTTTAACAAAAATATGTCACCCGACTCTTCTACAGTTTTGGCTACTAACCATTCACGTAACTTATAACCTACTATTGGTTGTGCTGGAAGTCGAATGGCTAATAAATAGGTACTTTTGTTTTATTGTTTTTCATATTTTACAAAAAACACTAACAAAAAATTATCTTGCCTTTAAATATTTGACCCTTGCTCTATACCTAAGAAAAAGCATTATCATAATCATGCCATTCATAACACACAATACAAAAAGTGCCCCAAGCACATTATAATTACTAATCGCCCAATATCCACAAGTCATGGCTATCAATGGGTTGATCATATTAGATATAAAAATACCTTTAGTATCATCTAATACTTTTAATCCAGCATTTAAGGGGCGATGAAAAAACCCAATAAAATAGCATAAAGCCCAGCCATATATTATCCAGGAATAACCAGAAAACTTATTATCATACAAAAGAGACATCCATTCTTCGGCCCATACACAGGCAACAATTACAATAGCAGCTGTAAGCCCTCCGCCCACTAAAGATACTTTTACTAAATACCTATTCAGTCCATTCAGCCCATAAACTTTATATAGTTGTGTTGCACGCATTGGAACAATATTTTCTAATGCTAAATAAAGAATATTAGTGACACCCACTACATTAAGAGCTGCATTCATTGCTCCAACAGAAGCCACAGAAACTAGGGCTGCAACCATATAAATAACCAATTGATTACTTCCCCAATAACTTAAATTATTGGCTATTAACCATTTTCCAAAATGCCATTGCTCAATAAATATTGCTTTATAGTTCCTGACATCCTTTGTATAGCCTTTTGAAGTATAAATACTTGTAGCACCCACTACAAAAGGAATAAAAGATGAAATTACTAATATTCTAAAGGCCAAATCACTATTTAATTCTAAGTAATGACCAATATAAACAAGGCTTATAACTCTGAAGCCATGAAATAAAATATCATTAAAAAGAGCCACACCACTTTGATGGTTTGCTATAAAATATCGTCTAAAGTAATCTTGAGTTAAAAAACAAATAGTTGCCGCGGCCAATGGCATTGCAAGACCTGCAATATTCCATTCAGGGTATATATCTCCAATAGTGCTTCCAAGTAAATAAACACCACCCCCTGCAATAAGATTAAAGATCATTTGTAAGGTAAATAATGACCTGTAATAGGCTTTACTTTCTTGAGCTTCAAGTTTTGGCCCAGTTATCATCATTGGGGAAATAACTACCGCTACTTGCAGACCAGAGACAAATAATAAAAACCCATATGCCAATACATATTGCCCATAACCTTCAGCACCAAGAAATCGAGCCAACAAGAACCCTGTTATAAAATTAGATCCACTCACCACCAGTTGGTCTAACAAAACAATAAGTGTATTCTTACGCCCACTTAAATTCATTTATCAACTGCTTCCATAACAGCATTCCTCAAGTTCTACTGCTTTTTTCATCTTATCTGCTATTGTAGGTGTTAAAGCTTTAACATGGCCATATACAAACCACAGGCTAATAATTCAAAGGCTTGTAGGGTGGACAAACGGCTTTATCGTTAGCCCACCTTTTACCCTTAAAGTTTGGTGGGCAGAAAAGCGTTGCCCACCCTACAAGGCTCTAGGTTAGGTAAGCAGTGTTACCCTCAATCCCCCTTTTCCAAAGGAGAAGCTTAAACTAGAGTTATGACATAATTTAAAAATTATCCTGTGGTATGTTCACAGCTATGTGAATTTTTTAATCTTAGGAGCCTCTTGCAAAACCCGTTAAAGTGAATGAATTTCTAGCTTGAATAGCTAAAAATAAAAAACTTACTCATAAATGATAAAATAGGAAGTGACAAAACAATC
>ENA-OSET01004794-OSET01004794.1-sediment-metagenome-genome-assembly--contig:-NODE-4794-length-11779-cov-10.421125_pt1 | contig 11779 bp, 12 predicted proteins | sample MGYA00237882_ERZ534229 | MGnify/ENA primary metagenome ERZ534229 (study PRJEB26408, sample SAMN06266212) | sediment metagenome | isolation source: Hudson Canyon methane seep mesocosm | place...
CATTTAGAAAATGAATCTTTTAGCCTGGCCGATATTGATGTGCTGGTTCTGGATGAAGCTGACCGTATGTTGGACATGGGTTTTCAGGAAAGCGTACTGAATGTGATGAAGTATTGTCCGCAGCAACGTCAGACGCTACTTTTCTCTGCCACCTTACCGAGTGCGATTCGACGTTTTGCCGAAGAAATTTTGGTTGAGCCTGAATCTGTACTGGTTCACCACCACCGAGAGAAGCACGATAATATAAAGCAGCAAGTAGTACTGGCCGATGACGTAAGCCATAAGGAGAAACTACTACAGTGGCTGTTAGCCAACGAGACTTACGAAAAAGCCATTGTATTTACCAACTCTAAAATTCTGGCTGCTCGTCTTGATGGTTTAATGCGTTATCACAAGTTTAGAGCCGCCCAATTACATGGGGATGTTCAGCAAAAAGGCCGGCAGGCGACTATTGAGTCATTCCGTAGTGGTAAGGTCAATGTACTTATCGCAACCGACCTTGCCGCCAGAGGTTTGGACGTAAGCGGTATTGATTTAGTCATTAACTTTGATGTGCCTCGTAAAGGCGATGCCTACGTACACCGTATTGGGCGTACGGGCCGAGCGGGCGCTGCAGGCGAATCTATTTCACTAGTTGCCCAGTCTGAATGGAATTTAATGTCCTCTATTGAGCGATATTTAAAAATTCGCTTCGAGCGTAAAGTGATTAATGAGCTACCTGCTACCTATAAAGGTCCCAAGAAATTAAAAGCGTCTGGCAAAGCGGTAGGTAAGAAAAAGAAAAAACCAGCGGGCAAAGTTAAGCTGAAAGCGAAAAAGCCTAAAAAAGCAAAGAAGAAGAGCTAAACATTAGACAAAAGAAAAGGGGCATCTCATTGAGATGCCCCTAAAAGAACTAAAAATAAGAGAAGGACTGAATAAACTTAAATAAGGTCGGATTTGGATTCCCAAAAAAAACAGCAGCGGTACAACTTAACCCGCTGCTTTAAGGGGGATACTACTCAAATCCACAATTAAAGGATAAGTGAGAAACAGCGAATCTTCTATGATAAAAGAGTAAAAGAACGTGAGGAATTGCTAAGGCGTGTAACGGGATGTATCGCAGGAGAGAATGTAAAAAATATAAACTGTAGGAGCAGCTCTAAGCCGCGATAGGCTTTCAACACTCCTACAGTAGATGTATTGGAGGTTTAATTAACCAACAATAGCTAGTAACTCAACATCAAATACTAATGTAGAGTATGGACCAATCGCACCACCTGCACCTTGCTCACCATAAGCTAGGCTGTATGGAACGGTTAAGCGCCACTTAGAACCAACACTCATCATTTGAAGTGCTTCAGTCCAACCAGCGATAACGCCGCCTACTGGGAATTCAGCTGGCTCGCCACGATCGTATGAGCTATCAAATACAGTACCGTCAATTAATGTACCGTGGTAGTGAGTACGTACTGTTGAAGCTTGGCTTGGCTTCTCACCCTCGCCTTCAGTAATAATTTCATACTGTAAACCAGACTCAGTAACCGTTACTTCATCACGCTTTGCGTTTTCAGCCAAGAACTTATCGCCTTCAACAGACAACTCTTTAGCTTGTTCAGCCTGCTGTGCTTGCATCTTAGCGCTGATTTCCTGGAAAGCCGCTTCCATTAATTCATTTGGAACAGGGCTAGCCTGACCGTTTAATGCGTCAGCTAATCCGTTAAGTACAGAATCGATGTGTAACCCGTCAAAAGGGTTACTGGCTAACTGATCACCCATTTGACGACCGATACCGTAACTTACGCGTTCTTCTACTGAATTGTATTGCTCAGACATATTGCTCACTTTTTAAAGGGAAGGGGAATTAAAAACCGATGCAGTTTATCACGTTATTCTAGTTAATTGGAGTAAGTACTTTTTCGGCTTGTGCTTGAAGTGCTGTAGTTAATTCTCGACTCAAGGCTGTTCGTAAATTCCATATATGCCAATAGAGTGGGACATCAATGGTATTACCTTCAACCAATTCAACGACTTTACCTGATTTAAGCAATGCGTGGCTTTGTACGTCGGGAGCCATTCCCCAGCCATAACCTCTTGCAATAAAATCATTGAATGATTCAGCTGAGGGAATTCTATGTCTTGCAGCTGGATACACTGCATCAAAATAGCGGGATAGATATTGCCGTTGAAGGTCATCTTTATGGTTGAATTCAACACAAGGTGCAGCCATCAATGAATTAATATCAACACCTTCTGAGAAATGTTGCAGCTTGAATGAGGGAGAAACAAGGCAGCGATAGGTCATAATGCCTAAAGGGATGCAGTTACACCCTTGTATAGGTTCTGAGCTGGCACTGATACAGCCAATAACATCTCCATTTCGTAATAAATCGTGGGTTTTATCTTGGTCATCCACTTTTATTTCAACAAACAGCTTCTCCTGTTCAAGCAGTGGTGCCAGTGCATCGAGTAGCCAAGTAGCTAAACTATCTGCGTTTGAACCAATTGCAATGGTCGTTCTTTCTTCAGACCCACTACCAGCCAATGTATCTAAAAAATCTTGCTGTAGCAGGCTGACTTGCCTGAAGTATTTTAGGGCTTGTACACCTGCCTCAGTGAGTGTTGGTGGGTTTGTACGAATGATTAATCGTTGCCCAACTTGCTTCTCTAATTGTCTTAAACGTTGAGAAATGGCTGATTGTGTAATGCAGAGGCGCTCGGCTGCTTTCTCAAAACTTTGAGCATCTATAATTTGCGCTAGGGCTTCTAATTGTGGGTAATCTATATTCATTAGTTTTGCTTATGAACTACAACTTTAATTAATTTCACTTATTTTAGCTTAGTTATTAGACTTCTTTTCATCAACAAATTACGAGTTTTTCTCTGAATTAGGTTAATGTTATGCAAGAATCTGCTTTGCTTTTTTCGACAACGACTTTAGCTATTTCGCCCTTGATCCTTGCTCCATTACTAAAAGGATTTGTAACCAGTGGAAGCTTAATTATTGCTATTGGTGCGCAGAATGCCTTTGTTTTATCACACGGCTTAAGGAAGCAATTTAATGGCCTGATAGCGATGACCTGTTGTAGTTTAGACATCCTTCTTATTTTTGCTGGCATTGCAGGAATGGGGGCATTAATTGCTAACTCTCCCTACCTAATGCTTGCAGCGGCTGTATTTGGTGGTGGTTTCCTTACGGTTTATGGCGCCATCGCCCTGAAATCTGCTATTACACCCAAACAATTGAGAGCTGAACACTCCCCACTCGACTCCAGAAAAGCGGCCATTCTTACTACCGTGGCGATTTCATTATTGAACCCGCATGTATATTTAGATACGGTTGTTCTTATTGGAAGTATTGGTGGACAATACCCAGTACCAGAGCGGTGGTGGTTTGCTGCAGGAGCTGCTTTGGCTTCAGTGGTTTGGTTTTTTTCGTTAAGCTGGGGAGCAAAAAAACTAGCACCACTTTTTAGCAAACCTACAACCTGGAGAGTGTTGGATGGTGTTATTTGTTTAATGATGTGGTCTATTGCCCTATCTTTGTTTTCAATGGCTTTTGAAATCCCTTTATAAGCACCCTGACCCACTGCCATCGATTAACCAATAATGCTGAAAATATAAGACCACAGCCTACTAACTGGGTTGTGGTCATTTGTTCTCCAAACCACACGCCGGCTAATAAGGTTGTCCAAATGGGTTCGATGGTTAATATTACGGCTGCATGACTTGCTGGTGCCAAGCCTTGAGCGAAGGTCTGAAGAAAAAACCGCAGACTGGTCGCGATAATAGCGCTGGCCAGTAGCCATCCCCATATGTCTCCCGTCACTGCCTGAGGCCACTCTTCTGCTAGCAGAGAAATAACGAGTGCTACAACACCTACAACCATCAATTGAAGCGAGGTTAGTACCAAGGCAGGTACCTCTGCAACCATACGTGTATTGAGGTTAAAGTGGAGGGCAAAAATAACCGCTGCGGATAAAAATAGCAGTTGGCTCGTTTCGAGATGAAAGCCATTATTTCCAGATAAGTCTAATGATAAGAAAGCTAAGCCAGTCATAGCGATGGGCAGTGCTAGCCATGTGCTTAAAGCGGGGTGTTCACCAAAAATCCAACGAGCCATAATAGGAACTAGCACAACAGCGGTGCTGGTAATAAACGCACCTTCTCCTATATGTTCGGCATTAAATAGCCCCATAATCCAGCAGACCATCGCTATCGCAAAAACAGCGCCTGTCATTAATGAGCGCTTTAGGCCTTTAGCTGAAAGCTTTGCGAAAGATTTATGCCCCAATAAGGCTAATATTAATCCTGCAAGTAAGAAGCGAATGCCAATAAAGAGAATAGGAGGAAGCCCCTGAAGTGCCTCTTTAGAAAAAATCCAACCAGCAGCAGCCAGTAAGGTTACGACTACAAGAAGTAGGTCTGCTTTCAGGTGGTTACTATTTTTTAGCATTTAGGCTGTGTTGGGTGAACTGGTTATTTATTTGCTCAATGCTTCCATCTTTCCGCATTTTTTCGATTACGCCATTAAGTTCTGTAACAAATTTCTTTTTAAAGGGGTAGTAGCTGGCATTCCTTGAATATCCAAGGTGCCCGTATTCACTGGAAATGGTCGCCTTCTCTTCAGCATTAGAAAATTGCATATGGAAATACTGCTTATCTTCACGAATTTTTTTTAGTCCCCATAAAATAGAGCCGCGATCATTAATGTAGCAATCGATTCTACGCAACAATAGTTTGAGGATGTTTTGCTTATTTGAATTTGTGGCTTCCACGGCAATTTCACCACGTCTAATCATGGTTCTAAATTCTTCTCCTCCAGTAGAGAAGCCTTGATTGATACCAATAGTGAGCTTACGAAAGCTTGATGGCCAAACAAGATTGTCTGTATTTTTGAGTGTGTCGCTACTACAAAATACGACCGTCTCTTCTTTTAAAATAGGCGTGGAATAAGGTTCAATATAGGGCCTTTCCTTGGATCGTTTATAAGGGGGATAAAGTGCAAAGCCAGCGCCTTTTTCTAGTAACTTTAGACCTCTTTTCCATGGGACTGGTTGAATGGTTACTTTGTAATCGGGCATTTGAGAAAATGCTTTTAATAATATTTGATAATAAATGCCTTTTGTCTCACCCTTTTCAGAATACGAATAAGGTGGGTATGAATCATCAGCATAGATTGTCACGGCTATTGTTTGTGTCTGGCCATAGGCCGACAGGCTAAGCAAGCCCAGCAACAGGACAATGAATCCCCTTTTGATGATCATGAGTCCTTCTCTCCTTGAGAGTGACGTTCCATAGTGAATAGATTGATTACAGTATAATACTAAACATTAATGATTAGTGGTCGCTATAGCAAAATAGTAGATTCTGTTACCCTAGGTGGACGCTATGATCTAAACTCATAATTCTCAAGCTAACTATTGAATGATATAACAATGTGAATAAGCGCCCTACAAAATCAGATATTCGAAAAGAGCTGGATTCCCAGGTTCGTGACTTCCTTGAACACGGAGGGGAGCTTGAGCAGGTTGAAAGGGGGGTCAGTGGCCGTTTTGATAAAAACGGACCTATTAAGTCAACCTCAATGGCATTTGATGAACCTAAAGAAGGGAGAACACTGGTTACAGACGTTATTGCTAATATTGAAGCTCGTAAACATCCCGAGCCAGTTACAAAGAAAGTAAAGCCGACAAGACAAAAAAAGAAGATGATCTATGACGACTTTGGTGAACCACTTCGTTGGGAGTGGGTTGAAGAGTAACTTAATAGAATTACATTGAGTAAATCATCGCTTCTTTAGTGCGCGGCTCTGGTGCAACGACCAACGACTTTACTTCCTGAGCCTGTTTGTCGGGAGACAATTTCAAAAATACGCCCAAAGCAGCCAATAAAAAGGCGGAGCTGATAATAATGGCTACGGGGTAATAAAGGTTACCTGCTAAGTCTAGTTGGCTGTATTTAATAATCATGATCAAACCTTCCAAAGATAAGGCCACACAAACTGTGCCGACAAATCGTGGCAAGGTTCGGCGCAACATCACAATGACATCATTCTCTTCTTCATGGCCACCGTATTCTTTATTAATAACCATGGCTAATTCAAAAACCGCTAACGAAATTACCCCTGTATTTATAGCCTTTAGACACGCATGCATTAATTCTTCGCCATCCATGAGGCCTTGAGCCACCATAACAAAGGCAGACATTGCCATGGCAAAAGAAATACCAAAAAAGATAATGGAAAATATACTGGCGAATATCGAACGTATCGAAAAGGTCTTAGGTAGCAAGCTCATAGTAATCCCTGTACTAGTTCTATTTAATTAATAGAATGCATAGTACCTAATTGTTACAAGCTAATTTAATCCGTAGAAGTACCTAATTTACAGCTAGGGCATCTTGCCAATGGAGAAGGTTCCGTCCTGAAAAAATTGAATAGCTTGTTTTTTCTTTCTGGCGATTAATAGAGGAGAGTCATCGAAGAATAAGAAATTCTTCCAGTTTCTTTTAAAAACAGCCCATGTTGTTTCAATGATTTTATGGCTTTCATAGCAGAAAAAGACGCTTACGTTATCAGCCCAGTCTATTTCTTGAGTAATGAGTTCTGGCAGGTCTGTGCTTGCTGAATCCCAAGCTTTTTGCCACATATCCTTGTGGAGCCAGGTGTCTTCTTTTGCTGCCCAGTCGTTGCTCTCCAAGTCTGATGGGTGGTTGGCTTCTTTGCTTACACGCTGTCGCCAAAGCTGGAATGCACTGGATTCAGTCAATGGCTTGATGAGTTCCAGGTCTTCTGGGCTAACAGGCATGTCTTTGTGACGAAAGACCCAAGCATTGCGATATTCAGAAAGACTTATGTGATTCATCTAGATACTCGACTGATAATGAAGAAAATGTTGATTAATTGCGTCTAGCCTTGTTAAGACTAGACGTAATTGTATTCAAGCTAGCTTCTACAGTAAATATCTAAGCCTAACTATCGGCAGAATCAAACTTTTCGATAGCTTGCAAAAGCTCATTAGTACGTTCTTTCATTAAGGCTTGGTTTCCTCGAGACTCAACATTTAACCTAACTAAAGGCTCCGTGTTAGATAACCTCAGGTTAAACCGCCAATCTGAAAAATCCATACTCAATCCATCGATAAAAGCCACTTCTGAAGCGTGTTCCGCATAGTGTTTCTCAATGGATTTCAGTACCTGTTCAGGGTTCTTTAGGGTGCGATTGATTTCTCCGCTGGCAGGGAATGCCGCCATTCTTTCTTCTAATAGAGATGAAAGAGATGTACCGGTACGGCCTAGTAATTCGGCGAGTAGTAACCATGGAATCATGCCGCTATCGCAGTAGGCGAATGAGCGAAAATAATGATGAGCACTCATTTCGCCACCATAAATCGCATCCTCTTCACGCATTGCCTGCTTAATGAAGGCGTGCCCAGTTTTACTTTCTATGGGGGTGCCACCATGGTCAGTCACTACGGCTTGAGTATTCCAGGTTAAGCGAGGGTCATGGATGATTTTTTCACCTGGGTAACGGCTCAAAAACTGCTGAGCCAGTAAACCTACGATGTAATAACCTTCAATGAACTCACCTTTTTCATCAAACATAAAGCAGCGGTCAAAATCACCGTCCCAGGCGATGCCGAAGTCTGCGCCATGTTCAATCACTGCTTCTCTGGTGCTGATTCGGTTCTCAACCAAGAGAGGGTTAGGGACGCCTGCCGGGAATGACCCATCCGGGTTATGGTGAACCTTGATAAACTCGAAAGGTAAGTGTTTTTCCAGTTCGTCAAGTACTATGCCTGCACCGCCATGGCCAGCATTAACCACAATTTTTAATGGCTTAAGGTCTTTTAGGTCAATATACCCTAGCATATGCTGGATATAGCTATCCATAGAGTCTAATTTGTATTCCGTGCCTGTTATCTCTGGAAGGTTGTCACAGCCACCCGAAGCAATCATCTCTTTGATGTTATCGAGGCCAGTTTCACCATAAACCGGGCGGGAGTCTTTCATCACCATTTTCAGGCCATTGTAATCTTTTGGGTTATGGCTCGCAGTAACCATAATTCCACCATCCATTTGATAATGAAAGGTAGAAAAATAGACTTGCTCTGTGCCGCCCATACCGATGTTATAAACATCGGCACCCGCACATCTTAAGCCTTTACATAAGGCTTCAACCAGCTCTGGGCTGGATTCGCGAATATCATAACCTACGATGACTTTTTTGGTACCGAGAACACTGGCGTAAGCAAAACCAATTTTTTCAGCTAAATCTGCATTTAACTGATCAGGAATTCTGCCTCGAATATCGTAGGCTTTAAAGCAACTTAGATCCACGTTGTTTCCTCCTTAGCGGGCTTAGCTTAATGTAGGGGCTGAAGTTGCCGTCTTGTCTTCGCTTGCTTGTGCTGTGTGTGTGTCAACACGACCGTAAATATCTTCGAGACGAACAATGTCATCTTCTCCAAGATAGCTCCCTGATTGCACTTCAATGATTTCTAAAGGGATTTTACCTGGGTTAGCTAAGCTATGCACTTCGCCAATTGGAATATAAGTAGACTGATTTTCTGACAGTAAAAAGACTCGATCACCACAGGTTACTTCTGCTGTGCCACTAACAACAATCCAGTGCTCAGCACGGTGATGATGCTTTTGTAATGATAATTTAGCACCAGGGTTAACGACAATGCGCTTCGTATGATGTCTGCTTCCCGTATCCACCAAATCATAATGCCCCCAAGGGCGATAAACACGACGATGGATATCTGCTTCAGAACGATTTTGTTGTTTTAACTGATCAACAATGGCTTTAACATCCTGAACCCTGTCTTTACACGCAATCATCACAGCATCAGGTGTTTCAATAACAACTAAGTTAGATACACCCACAGTAGCGATTAAGCGGCTACCCGAATGTAAAAAAGAATTCTCAGTATCAATACTAATAACATCACCATTAATAGCATTGCCAGACTCATCCTTATCCATCACATCCCACAAGGCAGACCAAGAGCCCACATCATTCCACTCAGCATCTAAGGGAATAACAACCGCCTTATCTGTTTTTTCCATCACTGCATAGTCAATTGAATCAGCAGGGCATTGAGAAAAAGTATCTTTATCCAAACGAATAAAATCAGCATCAACCTGTGCAGAATCAAAAGATTTTCGGCAAGCAGCTAACATCTCAGGATTAAACTTACCTAGCTCTTCAAGAAAACGGCCTGCTTTAAAAGCAAACATACCGCTATTCCAAAAATACTCACCACTTACAATATATTTTTCAGCTGTTTCACGATCTGGCTTTTCAACAAAAGCCGCCACATCAAAAGCAACCCCCGTGTTTTGAGAACCACTTTTAATATAGCCATAACCTGTTTCTGCCGAGGTTGGAACAATACCAAAAGTAACTAAATTACCCTCTTTAGCCAGAGACTCAGCATTTTTAACAGCAGCATGAAAAGTTGGGATATCAGAAATAACATGATCCGCAGGTAAAATTAACAAAATATCATCTTCAGACTCAGCCGCCAAAGCAGCCAGAGCAACCGCAGGTGCCGTATTTTTACCCATAGGCTCAAGAATAATAGCCGCAGGCGGAATATTAACCTCCCTTAACTGCTCAGCCATCATAAAACGATGATGTTCATTACACACACCAATAGGTGCTTTAAGCCCTTTAACTCCCTGCAAACGTAAAATAGTCTCTTGCAGCATAGTATGCTCAGAAACTAATGATAAAAACTGTTTAGGATGCTGGCCACGAGACAAAGGCCAAAGACGGGTACCACTGCCGCCAGATAAAATAACAGGAATCATAAATAAGCCTTTTTCGTTTTAGATAAATATAATAGTCTAACGCCCCCAGCACTACTATTCACTTGCAGCCATAGCCTTTAAAAGGGAAGGCATAAATACTTTACTATAAGGGTGAATAGAAGTGTCGGGCTCTATAGTAGACATTTTTAGCCAGCGATAGCACTGGTGTTGTTCATTAATGGGTAAATTAAGATCATCGCTGTTAACTTTTAGAAAATGCGTAGCATTAATATAATGAGTCGAGATAGCACTATCAAAAACACTATCATCGTAAAAATGTTCAAAAACGCCCAATAAGGTAGCCTGTGATAATTCATATTGTGACCCTAACTCATTAGCAGATACACGTTTAAATGCATTAACTAAGCTTTCATTTTTAAACACTCGACCACCAGGAACAAACCAGTAATCTTTGGCAGGTGGGTTAAGTCGCTTACCTAATAATAACTCATTATATTCATTGATAACCACGAGATCCATAGCAAAAACAGGCATGTTCTCAATTATTGTCTTAAATGTATTCGCTGCAAGCATTATTGTCTAAAATTATCTTGATTAGCAATAAACCAATCATAGGTTGATGCTAATCCAGCTTCTAATGGAATAGACGATTGCCACCCTAACGCTTTTAAGCGAGAGACATTTAATAATTTACGAGGCGTACCATCAGGTTTAGAACTATCAAACACAATAGCACCCTTAAACCCGACAACTTTAGCCATTGTCTCAACTAACTCCCTAATCGTACAGTCAACACCAGTACCGACATTAACATGAGAAAGCATAGGTTGTGTATGGGCTAAATAGACCTCTTTAACAAGATTCATAACATGAATACTAGCAGATGCCATTTCATTAACATGTAAAAACTCCCTCATTGGCTTACCACTGCCCCAAACACTCATTTCAGCATCCCCAGCCAATTTAGCCTCATGCATACGACGCATCAACGCAGGGATAACATGTGAATTTTCAGGATGAAAGTTATCATTTTCACCATATAAATTGGTAGGCATGATAGAGCGATAATCCACACCATATTGGCGATTATAAGATTCGCAAAGCTTAATTCCAGCTATTTTAGCAATCGCATAAGGTTCATTAGTAGGCTCCAAAGTACCTTGCCCCAGCTCAAACTCCTCTATTGGTTGGGCAGCCATTCTAGGATAAATACAGGAAGACCCCAAAAACAACAGTTTTTGCACACCTGATAAATACGCTTGATGAATAACATTGACCTCTACCATTAAGTTTTCATAGATAAACTCAGCAGGGTATTCATTATTTGCATGGATGCCACCCACCTTAGCAGCCGCTAAATAAACCTCATCAATTTTTTCACTTTGAAAAAACTCAGCGACAGCTGATTGAGACAAAAGATCAAGCTCACTACGGCTACGTGAAATGATTTTTACATCATCATGTAATTCAAGTTGACGGACAATAGCAGAACCAACCATGCCTCGATGGCCAGCTACAAAAACATTTTTCATAAAATATACTCCATATAGATAAAATAATGTAAATAGGAGCGAAAGAAACTCCTAATATTAATCGCCCCAAAATTTCTGGGATCATCTGTTACTTCGTCATTCCTGCGCGTTACCCCGTCAAGCTTGTGACCACGCTTGACTGGGTAGACATCGGGAATGACGTTTACGGTTTTTAAAATATGCAAAAACTTACTTGATTACCCATGAGCCTTAAACCTCGTCATTCCCGAAGTCTTTAATCGGGAATCCATGCATGATAAGCATGTATGGATTCCCGATAAGAAAACTCGGGAATGACGAAAACAAAAATGTTAATTTAATTATGCTTACCTACTTAGATCCCCGATAAGGCTTGTGCCTACGCTTGACTGGGTAGACATCGGGGATGACGGGATACAGGGTGTCACAGATTTTTTATTTAATATGGCGGAAACTCATGGATAACCAGGAATATTTTTACCTCCATCACTATAACAAAGTTAACT
>ENA-OSET01004796-OSET01004796.1-sediment-metagenome-genome-assembly--contig:-NODE-4796-length-11776-cov-4.787332_pt1 | contig 11776 bp, 6 predicted proteins | sample MGYA00237882_ERZ534229 | MGnify/ENA primary metagenome ERZ534229 (study PRJEB26408, sample SAMN06266212) | sediment metagenome | isolation source: Hudson Canyon methane seep mesocosm | place: USA:Hudson...
CAAGATTGTTGGTGACAATCCATTGAAGCAAGTTTTTCCATGCCTGATGCTCCTGGTGTTATTTAGTCCCGTCGGCATCGATATTTACCTACCCGCTATTCCCCGGATGCAAGCGGTTTTTTCCGTCACGGCGGCGCAAATTCAACTCAGTTTGAGTTTGTTTGTTGCGGCCATGGGCGTATCTCAAATCATTGTCGGGCCCTTGGCTGATAAATACGGGCGCAGGCCGGTTGCAATTACCGGCATCAGTCTTTATCTGTGCTGTTCGCTGGTGATTGCGCTGTCTCAAACATTTAGCGTCTTACTGATTTTTAGAATGCTCCAGGGGGTCGGGGCTGGCTGCACGGCCATCGTTGCTTTTACCGTCGTCAGAGATCGATTTCCTCCCCGAGAAGCGGCAACGCTCTATAGTTACCTCAATGGCACATTGAGTCTGGTTCCCGCTCTGGCCCCGCTAATGGGTGGCCTGCTGATGAACTGGCTGGGCTGGAGAAGCAATTTCTATTTTCTGGCCCTGTTCAGTACCGTGGTTCTTTGGGTGGTCATACGTGGCTTGCCGGAAAGCCGGCCTCCGGAAAGCCGGCCTCCGGAAAGCCGGCCTGCGGAGACACAGAGCTACCAATTTTTTTCGTGGCACCGGTATCGCACTATCCTTACTGACAGACGATTTGCGCCTTATGCCCTGAGTGCGATGGGCGCGATGAGTGTCGTGCTGAGTTACGCTTTTTTTGCTCCGCAGGTACTCATGGTAGAGCTCGGCGTAAGCAGCAAGCAATTTGCTTTGTTGTTTGGCTTAAACGCGCTGGCAATTATGGCAGTGAGTTTTGCCGCCCCTCGCGTCATTAATCGGATCGGTCGGAGAGCTTGTGTTGGTCTGGGCTCCTTGTTGATGTTGCTGTCTGGCGTCCTGATGCTGTTGTTTTTTGTCTTTGCTGAACCGAGCATCATTGGCTATATGCTGCCCGTAGCACTCGCCTGCTGTGGTTTCGCCTTGCTGTTGGGGCCCGCGGCCAGCCTTGCGCTGGAGCCCTTTGGGGATCGTGCGGGAACAGCATCGGCGCTGCAGGGCTGCGTACAAATGCTGGGCGGGGCAATCACGAGCATGTTGGCTTCCCTGATTCCCTACGGGCCTATCGTGGCGCTCTCTATCCTTATGACCGGATTCGGTCTGTATGGCCTTGCGTTACGGTACTTTGATAGAGACAGACAGAAGGTGCTTTGATCGAGACAGACATGCGGTGCTTTGATTGAGAAGAGCGGCAATTCGCAGGATCTCTCCTATACTGGTGGTTGCGAAAAAATAAGCTGGCATCCGACTACTTTAACGATTAAGCTTACCGCCACTGAGTATTAAGGCATATAAATTGACGCGCTTTTACCTGGGCCCTGGTTTTCTTCATTCTGTGGGCAAGTGCTGACTATAAAACAGAACCATTACAATTCCTCAAACGGTTAGGAGAACACAATGACAAAACCCACAGTTCGTCTACAAGCGACAAATACTGGCACTGCGGTGAATCGTCGCCGTAAATCCCTAGCGGCATTGTCAGTCGCTATGCTGGCGGGGATAACACCCAGCATCGCTGAGCAATTAACCTTGGAAGAGGTTGTAGTCACCGCCCAGAAGCGCATACAAACCCTGCAGGAAGTACCTATTTCTGTAGCTACCCTGTCCGGGGAACGGATGGATGCCATCTTCAGTGATGGCTCAGATATCCTGGCATTGGGAACTCGTTTACCTGGGTTATACGCTGAATCTTCAAACGGACGCGCTTCACCCCGTTTTTACATCCGTGGCTTAGGTAACTCAGATTTTGACCTGGCAGCCTCCCAGCCCGTGTCCATCATTATGGATGAAGTGGTCATGGAGAATGTGGTACTGAAAAGTTTCCCCTTGTTTGATGTCGAACAGGTCGAAGCTATTCGTGGTCCTCAGGGGACTTTGTTTGGACGAAACACGACCGCTGGAATTGTAAAATTTGATACTCGTGGTCCTAGCGAAAACACCGAGGGTTTCTTTAAGGTGACCATGGGATCATTTGGTACTCAGAATTTAGAGGCGGCAATCGGTGGTGAGTTGACTAATGGTTTAACCGGGCGTATTGCCGTGCTCTCGCAAAATCGTGACGACTGGATCGATAATGGCTTTACCGGTAAGAGTGATGCGATGGGCGGCTTCGAAGAAACCGCCTTCAGAGGCAAGTTGCTGTGGGAACCCTCCGACACCTTTAGTGCCTTATTAAGTTACCAGGATCGCGATCTGGATGGCACCTCTTCTATTTTTAGAGGCAACATTTTTACCACCGGAAAAAATGGCTTGAACAGTAATTTTGATCGAGACAAAGTATTTTATGATGACGGCGACAATAACCCACAGGGCGTAGATAGCTCCGGCACTACCCTGAAAATGGAGTGGGATCTGGGCGCGGTCACCGTTACTTCAATAAGCTCTTATCAGGAAGCGGAAAGTTTCAGTAAAGGGGATATTGACGGTGCAGCAGTGTACCCCGATGGTAGCGTCGTGCCAGGCCCGGTTCTTTTTAACGCAGTGACTGAAGATCAGGCCGATGTTGAGCAGTTGACGCAGGAGATTCGTGTTTCCAGCAATAGTGAAGGCCCAATGAACTGGCAGTTGGGTGCCTTTTATTTTGACGGTGATCTGGATGTAACAACCATCGACGGATTTTTTGGTGCAACCACAGTGATGCATGAAAATACGACGTGGGCTGTCTTTGCGCAGACTTCGTACGATGTCAGCGATGTGCTCACCATCACTGGTGGCGTTCGTTATACCGATGATGAAAAAGACCTAACCGTTGGCCAGCAAAATACCGATGGTTTTGCATTGGTTATTGGTGCAGCTTCAGTTCAAAGTTATGTGCCGGTCAATGAATCGGATGATCAGGTGAGCTGGGAATTGAGCGCTAATTACACACTCAACGAGAACTCCAGTCTATTTACACGGGTGGCCAATGGCTTCCGTGCCCAGAGTATCCAGGCGAGAGATATAGCCTTTGAAGGAAATCCTTCAGTTGCGGATTCTGAGACGATCAATTCTTTTGAAGTGGGCTATAAAGCCGACCTGTTAGATGATCGTGCCAGATTAAACGTTGGCGTGTTCTATTATACCATTGACGATATGCAGCTCTCCGCCATCGGTGGTGCAAATAACGGTAACAGCTTGCTCAATGCAGACAAAGGTACCGGGATGGGCTTCGAGATCGATTTTGAATTTGCTGTAACCGCAAATCTCATGCTCGTTGCGGGTTATGGTTATGCTGATACCGAAATCGATGACAGTAATTTATCGACGGCTCCCTGTGGATCTCGATTCACCAGTAACGGTTGTACAGTCACCGATCCAATCAACGGTAACGGTGAAGCCTTAATTGACGGCAACCCCTTTCAGTCGGCTCCCGAGACAACCATGAATTTCAGCGCACGCTACTCGATGCCGATTAGTTCCGGAGAAGTGTACTTCTTTACCGATTGGGCCTATCAGGGTGAAACCAACATGGCTTTGTATGAGTCAGTTGAGTTAAACACGGATGATCAATTCGAAGCAGGATTACGCGTCGGCTACATCAATGATAAGCATGGCTTTGAGGTCGCGGTCTTTGGTCGCAATATTACCGACGAGGAAAACATCAAAGGTCAAATCGATTTCAACAACAACACAGGCTTTGTGAATGATCCTGCTATGTGGGGTGTTGATTTCAAAATGTCACTTTAACAAAACCATTTAGCCGGGGTTCTCCCGGCTTCAATTGGCGGGGCGAGTCCCCGCCTAATGTTTTCTCCGCATGGCAGTCAATTGCTGGTCAGTCGATTAATTGCCTGTCAGTCAAGATTGAATAATTGTAGATACAATTTCATAGCCCTTCATAGCCCTTCATAGCCTTTCATTGCACTACATTTAGACGTCGTTTTCATTAAGTCCCTGCGCAGTGTTTGTTGAGCGCCAAATCCACTAAATTATATCGATTTTTTTTGTATCAAGCCCTCAACCACCAGTCCCAGTTATAGCCTTGGATTGATCTTTATGTCACAAAATTATATATCTCAAAAACAACATAATAATATGGTTGTTATACTTTTTGGTTATAGGTTTAACGTTTAAGTTGACTCTTTAAGCCACTTGCAGCAGTATTTAAGCCCAAATTCTTCGTTCTGTTCCAGAATCAAATCTTTATTGATCAGTGGGCAGCGATCAAATCATCTCTCTATCGCAAGGTCGCCGATCCTATCGACTATAGTGAAGATTTGAACAAGGTTTAAGAGCGAGTGTAAACGTCGCGTACGCCTCCAACCCTTAGTGAAAGGCAATAGTAATGACTGCAGTAAAACAGGCTGGTACGTTTGGCATATCAAAACCCATAGCACTGAGTAAGGGTGTAGACATGAACGACAGTGAGGTGAAAAAAGAACCACTAGACTCAGCGCTAGAACATGGTCTGCTAAATCCAGGTCATGATTTTAATGGCGATTGGGTTAGTGACATACGAGTGAATCAAAGCGCTGTCGAACGTCGAGTGGACTCTCTTAAAGCGCGCCGCTCTCTAAAAAAGGAATACCAAGCGGCCTGGTTGTTGAGGGCCGTATCGTGCATCGATTTAACCACACTGTCTGGTGATGATACCCATGGCCGCGTAAAACGATTATGCGCCAAGGCCAGTCATCCAATCCGAACCGATATTGTTTCGGCCCTAGGCGTCGAGAAATTAGGGATTACCACCGGCGCTGTCTGTGTTTATCACGCCATGGTGAAAACCGCTGTCGAGGCTTTGCAGGGCACGAATATTCCAGTCGCCGCCGTTTCTACCGGTTTTCCTGCTTGCATGTCGCCGCTGGCAACCAGGTTGCAGGAAATAGAGATGTCTGTCGCTGCAGGCGCACAAGAAATAGATATCGTGATTAGTCGTCGTTATGTATTAACCGAAAACTGGCCTGCTCTTTACGAGGAAGTCTGCGCCTACCGCAAGGCTTGTGGCACGGCGCATATGAAAGCCATTATTTCAACCGGACAACTCTGTACGCTGAATAATGTCGCTAAAGCGTCGATGGTGTGCATGATGGCAGGTTCAGATTTTATTAAAACATCAACGGGCATGGAGCCTGTTAATGCCACCTTGCCGGTTAGCCTGGTGATGGTGCGCATGATTCGAAAATATTTTGAGCTAACCGGTTATCGAGTGGGTTTTAAACCTGCCGGCGGTATAAGTAGCGCAAAAGACGCCATCAATTATCTGGTGCTGATTAAGGAGGAGTTGGGTAACGAATGGTTGAATGCGCAGATGTTTCGCTTCGGTGCATCGAGCTTGTTAGGTGATATCGAGCGCCAGCTTGAACACCATATAACAGGGTGCTACTCCGCCAATAATCGTCATCCCATCGCTTAGGAAACCATAATGAAAATAACTGACGTATTTAATGATATGAGCTATGGGCCGGCACAAGAGAGTACAGATACCGTAGAGCGATGGCTGCAGTCACACAAAGAGGGCTTTGGGCTCTTTATTGATGGCCAGTGGCAGCAAGCGACACAGCCGCAGTTTTTTGACAGTGCCAACCCTGCGACCGGCGAGTTGTTGGGACGAGTGTCACAGGCCGGTGCTGATGATGTTGATGCAGCCGTTAAGGCGGCGAGAAACGCCTTTCCGGCATGGACCGCGCTGGGTGGACATGGACGCGCTCGCTACCTCTACGCCTTGGCGCGATTAGTGCAAAAACATGCGCGCAAGTTAGCTGTGCTCGAGTCGATGGATAATGGTAAGCCGATTCGAGAAGCTCGCGATATTGACATTCCGTTAGTGGCGAGACATTTTTATTACCATGCAGGCTGGGCGCAATTGTTACAGACTGAACTGCCGGATCAGCAGGCGCTGGGCGTCGTCGGCCAAATTATTCCCTGGAATTTCCCCTTGCTGATGGCCGCCTGGAAGATCGCACCGGCCCTGGCCGCGGGGAATTGTGTGGTTTTGAAACCGGCAGAATTTACTAGCCTTAGCGCCTTAATGTTTGCCGGTTTGTGTGAAGAAGCGGGGATTCCGCCCGGTGTTATCAATATTGTTACCGGCGACGGTTCAACTGGCGCGCAGCTTGTCGATCACCCCGATGTGAATAAAGTGGCCTTTACCGGGTCGACTGACGTTGGACGCCTGATTAAAGAAAAAACGGCGGGAACCGGTAAAAAATTAACGCTGGAACTCGGTGGCAAGTCGCCCTTTATCGTTTTTGATGATGCGGATTTGGATGGTGCGGTCGAAGGTCTGGTCGATGCGATTTGGTTTAACCAGGGGCAAGTCTGCTGCGCGGGCTCTCGTTTACTGGTGCAGGAAGGTATTGCAGACGAATTATTAGTAAAAATTAAAGTACGAATGGAAAAGCTTCGGGTGGGTGATCCGTTGGATAAAGGGATTGATATTGGCGCTATTGTCGATGAATCCCAAAAGCGTCGAATAGAGTCGCTCGTAAAGCAGGGTGTCGAGGAGGGGGCGACGTTATGGCAGCCCTCTAGTGACATGCCTAGTAGAGGCTGTTTCTATCCGCCGACTTTACTGACGGATGTTGAGGCGAGCAACGTTGTTGCAAACGAAGAGATCTTTGGACCCGTCTTGAGTGTGTTAACTTTCCGCTCGCAAAAAGAAGCGGTCGATCTCGCTAATAATAGCCGTTATGGCTTAGCCGCGAGTATTTGGTCCGAGAGTATCAGTCGCGCTTTGGAAGTGGCGCCGCAGATTAAAGCCGGCGTTGTATGGATTAATTGTACTAACCAATTTGATGCCGCCTGTGGTTTTGGCGGTTATCGCGAGTCGGGATTTGGCCGTGAAGGTGGCATCGAAGGGCTCTATGAATATCTAAAACCGGTGCACCAGCGGGAATTGGAAAAAGAACTACCGGTGATAACGGCTAACGGTAAGTCAGCAAAAACTGCCGACGGATTACCGCCCATCAATCAAACCCCTAAACTGTATATCGGGGGCAAGCAATCGCGTCCCGACAGCGGCAATAGCTTAACCGTGTTGAGTGAAGATGGGACTCAATTGGGTTTGGTTGGCGAAGGAAGTCGCAAGGATATTCGCAACGCTGTTGAGGCAGCAGCGAAAGCGGAAGCCTGGAGCAAAATGACGGCCCATGGTCGCGCTCAAATACTGTATTTTATTGCCGAGAATTTAAGTTATCGAACGGCTGAGTTTTGCCAACGATTAGTGACCATGACCGGGGTCTCCCAGGATCAAGCTAAGCGCGAAGTCGATGCCACGATAGAAAGGCTATTTTACTATGCGGCGTGGGCGGACAAATACGATGGGGCGGTTCACCAACCACCGCTTCGCGGTGTTACGCTGGCGATGAATGAGCCTTTTGGAGTCGTGGGTATCGGCTGCCCGGATTCGTTACCACTGCTATCGTTCATCTCTATGCTGGCTCCGGTTATTGCAATGGGTAATCGTGCTGTGGTTGTTGCATCGCAACGGTATCCGTTAATGGCCACTGATTTTTATCAAATATTGGAAACCTCCGACGTACCCGCCGGAGTGGTTAATATTGTCACGGGTGGCCGCGACACGTTGATGAAGGTCCTCGCAGATCATAATCAGGTTGACTGCATTTGGTATCACGGTACCGCAGAAGGAAGCCAAGTGATTGAGAGTGCGTCAGTGGGAAATTTGAAAAACACCTGGGTTAATCAAGGACTGACTCGCGATTGGTTCTCTTCCGTTGAAGGTCAGGGCAAACAGTTCTTGCAGCACAGCTGTCAGGTCAAAAATATTTGGATACCTTACGGCGATGCTATTTGAAATGCTATTTGAAGCACGCCCTAAGCTTTTCGATTATTACTCCGTAATGTCTAACGATTCAAACGCTTCTGGGAAAATGATGATCAGATTAACCGCTTCTCTAAAAGTTCTTGCCACGGCCTTTTTTACTTTATTGTTCATTGTCGAAGGATCAAACGCTGCGCCGCAGTCCGTAGACACAATTGTTTATGGTGATTACGTTGTGACGATGAGCGATGACAAGCCTTATATCAACGACGGTGCAGTAGCAATTACGGGTACGGTTATCACTGCCGTGGGTACTCGAAAAGAGATTGATCAACGCTACAGCGCGAAGCAAGCGATATCCGGAGAAGGTCGAATAGTCATGCCGGGTTTGATTAATGGCCACACCCACACATCGATGACTTTATTCAGGGGTATGGCAGATGACCTGAAATTAATGAACTGGCTGAACAACTATATTTTCCCCATGGAGGCTCGCTTTGTTAATTCGGGTTTTATTAAAGCCGGTTCTGAACTCGCTTGCTGGGAAATGATCCGTGGCGGTACAACAACCTTCGTAGATATGTACTTTTACCCGGATACTATCGCGGACGTTGTCGAGCGCTGTGGGCTTCGCGCAATTATCGCATCCCCTTCAATCGACTTCCCGAGCCCTGGATTTAAAGGATGGGATGATTCATTTCAGGCGGCGGTTGATTTTGTCGTTCGGTGGAAGGGTAAGCACGAACGCATAACGCCCGCGTTTGCACCTCACGCCCCTTATACCGTGTCACCAGAGCATTTGTCGCAAGTGGCAAAAAAAGCCAATGAATTACAGGTGCCCGTGAGTATTCATATCGCAGAAGCGCCCTCCGAGCTAACCATCATTAAACAGCGTTACCAAACCACACCGGTAAAACACGTCGCCGAGCAAGGTTTGATGAATAACCGATTGATTGCCGCCCATATGGTGCACCCTAGTCCTGAAGAAATTCAAATGATGGCAGCTAAGCCGGTGGGGGCCATCCATAACCCGACATCGAATTTAAAGCTGGCGGCAGGCATCGCGCCAGTGCCGACCATGCTGGCAGCGGGTGTCAGTGTCGGCTTGGGTACTGATGGTGCTGCTAGCAATAATGATCTGGATCTGTGGGAAGAAATGCGGTTGAGTGCGCTCATTCACAAACAACAGTCCGGCGACCCAACCGTGGTGCCTGCTATGGTGGCGCTAGAAATGGCAACCAGCATGGGTGCTGAGGCGATTGGTCTGGGCGATGTAACGGGACGACTTAAAGCGGGTATGCGTGCAGACATTATTCAGGTATCACTAGATAGTCCACGGTTAGCCCCACTGTATAATGTGATTTCACATTTGGTGTACATGGTTGATTCCAATGATGTGGTGACTTCTATGGTTTCCGGTGTGCTGTTGATGAATGATGGCAAAGTATTGTCTCTGAATGGCGCGCAAGTCAAAGCTGCCGCAGAGGCCATTAGCCTCGACATTGCTAAGGCCCTGAATGAGAGTCCGTCAGCTGCTCGGTAGCTGCTCGGTTTGCTTGAGTGCAGATAGTGGTTTGAAGTTTTTTCTGCCAGAGTCTTAGATGCTGTCAGTCGCACGAAATGTTCATAATTAAGCGTCAATTGAACGCAGTAAAATCCACGGGCTAAGAACTGTAGCCTGTGAGACTGTAGACTAACATCTCTATATTGCCTGCTGCTTACGCGGCCTGTTGTCGATATTGGTTTGGCGTCATCGCATTCCAGCGCACAAAGGCTCGGCGGAAATTCACTGTCTCGCTGTAACTCAGCAGATGGGCTATATCCGCAACATTCAGTGACGTGTGGGCGAGATATTGCTGGGCGAGTACGTTTCTAACCTCATCACAGATAATACGAAAATTAGTCGACTCAGCATTCAGGCGGCGCCTTAAAGTGCGTTCATTGACATGTAGGCGATCGGCAACCTGAGAAATATTCAACAACGCTCCCGCTGATTGGATTAGCAAACGGCGTATAGCCGAGGACGTATTTTCGATTCGGTTCAGGCCTTGAAGCATTTCCTCGCACTGTTGTATAAATGCCACGCTAGCAGCCGGATTTGCCGTTCTAACAGGCAGCTTTAGCCACTCATTTGGCAGAAAACACTGATTGTATTCCTGATCGAATACGGTCGGCACTGGAATGTGTTTCTGATAGGCCTTGAAGTGAGCAGGCTTCGGGTAATTAAGCTGTAATTCAATCCCTTCTGCTGAAGAACCAGAAAGAAACTGACCGTTGCTAACTAGATTTGAAAAAGCCATTTCAGCGACCAGTTGTTGTTGGGCCGGCGTTCCCAAAGATTGCTGCAAGCGCACGGTCAGTCCGTTGCCATGCTCGATCGAACTCCACTTATTCGCAGCCGGCGCAAATATCTTTACATAGCGAAGATGAAGCTTAGTGGCGGCTTTCATATCGACACTGCTCATAATCGCAAAACCGAAAGCGCCGAAATCGGCAATGTCAACGTTATGGCCCAGCCGTATTGCCAAGCCTGGATCACCCGAAAGCTCCACGGCAGTTTGCAATAGCGCATGTAATTGAGCGCTTTTTCGCTCAGGCTCAGACTTAGAGCTGACCACAGTAGATTGTTTCGGTAACTCTGATGCCGATGAGTTTATAGCATTAAATAACCTAACTGGATCAATCCCGACACGCTCTAGCGCAGACACGAAGGCTTCTTTGGCGTTGAGTGGGCCTTTCATTTTGTTTCCTTGAGGAGTGAATATGATCTCGATTATGTCCGAAAATGATTCCTATGATACTGCTTTTCTCACTATAATCAATTTCGCTGAAAAATGGCTTATTGGAACTGCAGATAGAAATTTTTGTTGCGCTAGTTTTTTACTAACTAATCGTTAATCGCTGTAGGCCCAATAGTGAGTATGTCGGGAGTCGGTGATTTCGAGCCGACTGAGTGGGCTGTTCTGCCACGGTAACTGAAAGGGCTTGGGTTGGGTTAATGGTGGAAGGGGCTTTAATCTCCAATCGTCTTACCTGGGTCCGCACAGACACTAAATACAATTAAGGTTGTAGCAATGAAAAAAATAATTGGACAGACGAAATACAGGCAATCTCTTGTCGGATTGACCATGGTCGCAACGGGCCTATTCCTTGTGTCTTGTTCAGACACAAAAATGGAACCGTCCAGTGAGGCTTTTAGTTCTGCTGCAAACGTCCATGGCAACGAAAGCATTATCGCTGAGACCGCTGAAATTGACGCGCTGTTAGAAGAAAACCCCGGAGGCTGGGATGCAAAAGTCTTTGAAACAGAAACCGAATTGCTTAGCCGTGAAAAGATGCAGCCGCCTTCTAGTGATGAAGAAGCTAGTGATGGAGAAACTGGTGATGAAGAGGCGGGTGACGTAGAAAGCGACGGCATGATTCAAAAAGAAACGAGCCAAAAAGAAACAGGCGGAGGCAAAGCTCAAATAGAACGCAAAGCTTATTACGGCGATTTGCATGTGCATACGACGTACTCATTCGACGGCTATTCAATGGGCACTCTGGCAACACCATATGATGCCTACCGTTTTGCCCGAGGCGAGGCGATTAAAAATCCCGGCGGTTTTAATATGCAGCTAACACGGCCGATGGATTTTTATGCGGTTACCGATCACGGTATGTTTTTAGGGCTGGTAAAGGCCGCAGCAGAAACCTCTTCAGCGTTCTCGAAAAATGAATTTTCACAGCCTTACCATGACCTAAATGCCCCTGAAAACTTCGGCACGGACCTATTCAGTACATTGAAACGACTGTCCACATTTGCCGACTTTTTGCCAAGAGCGGTTGCACAGATAATCTCGGGAGAATTAGATCGCGACGAAGTACTGGGTGTCATTCGCAGTGCGTGGGAAGATACTATTGATGCTGCAGACCAGTTTAATGATCCCGGCCAATTCACCACCTTCGCCGCTTACGAATACACCACCTCCAGCGCCGACATGGGTAACTTGCATAGAAACGTTATTTTT
>ENA-OSET01004798-OSET01004798.1-sediment-metagenome-genome-assembly--contig:-NODE-4798-length-11775-cov-3.521200_pt1 | contig 11775 bp, 7 predicted proteins | sample MGYA00237882_ERZ534229 | MGnify/ENA primary metagenome ERZ534229 (study PRJEB26408, sample SAMN06266212) | sediment metagenome | isolation source: Hudson Canyon methane seep mesocosm | place: USA:Hudson...
TGCTCATCAATATGTACCATTCTATTGTTTAGCAGTAAATCTGCATCCCAGCCACCACTAGCCCATTCGCCAAGATTAGTGCCAATAGTGATGACTAAATCCAGATTTCTGTCGAGCAATGCTTCTCGCGCGCTGGCGTGTCCAGCAAAACCGATAACTCCCCTAAATGACGGGTGGTAGGGGCTAACTAAACCTTTGCCATGAGGGGTCGTGATGATGAGTGCGTTGTAATGTTCGGCTGCATCGAGGATGTTGCCAATGGCTTCGCTTGCGCCTTCCCCTATCACAAAGACAGTGCTTTTTGCTTCTTCAAGAAGTGAACAGAGTTGCTCGACAGATTGATCATCAAAAAGAGAGGGTGAACAAATTTGTTTAGATAAATCGTAAGTGGGCTTGAGTGCTTTAGAGTGTTCACGCATCACATCCATTGGAATGCTAAGGTGAACAGGGCCGCGCGGAGATTGAAATGCTGCTATTACCGCTGCGGTTAATTTCCGCTCGAACTGGTCGATATGTGATACCAATGTATTAAATTTGGTACAGTGCTCGAACATACCTACCGTATTGATTCCGGTGCAGGATGATTCCTGGAAGGCCGAATTTCCAAAAGTACTCAGGGCTGTTTGGGCTGTGATTACCAAAAGAGGTGTATTATTTGCTGCTGCACAAGCGACCCCTGTTATAAGGTTTGTTGCACCAGGTCCTGTTGTGGCACAACAAACACCTAGCTTTCCTGTTAATAGGTGGTAGCCATCAGCCATGAAAGCTGCGCTGGTTTCATGTCTGGAAACAATTGCTCTTGGCCCATGTTGTCGCTCGCTTCTGGCAAGAGAGTTATAGAATGGTTCAATTGCACCGCCTGGTATGCCAAAGACATAATCAACTGAAAGTTGCTTTAGGTAGTCAATTAACAAGTCTGCTGAAGTGTAGGGATGTAAATTATCTGGTGCAGGTGTTGCTTGAGATGTGATTCTGGTGCTGGCACTAGTCATATCAAACTCCGTGAAGTGAATAAACTTAGCAAGCAATGGTGTGATTACCCATTTTCTTATTCTTAGCTAAAGTGCATTCACAAATCCATTTTCCAATTTATTGTTGCCCACAGTGAATTATCGCGTAAGGCGTTCCTTATCTCCTTCTAACAGCAGTTATTTTTATAACAATAGAATTATCATTAATGTAGTTCAAGAATTTGGAATTAGACATTAATTGGATGAAAAATATACTTTCTACACCGAGAGTATGATTATATTCTTCATCAATAGTGCATTTTTATAGAACAGCTAGAACGTTCCTACGAGATAATTGAACCTATCAGCCCATTGAGACTGTTATGGCCCATGACACACTAAAGTACTCCTTTTTTGCTCAGTAAGCGCATCAATAATTTTCAAGTGATTAGAAAATAATTCATATAACTACGACAGCTATCATCGGTTTATTCATGCTTTTTATTTATTATATTTAATGGCGTGTTTTTATATGATCGTATACATTAATGTATAAGTGTAAAAAGGTGACAGCTGAATTCAAAATACAATAAAAATTTAATATATTGATAGGTAACGTGAACAACAGAATGTCGTGTTTATTAATGTATCGGCGCGATATGATTCTGAGTATGTTTATATGGATTAGTTAGCATGCAAGAAAAACAAAAAGTATTAATAGTTGATGACGATGAGTGTAGCCGTTTTCTTATGGAGAGAGCCTTAGGTAAGGAATATGATATTAGGAGTGTTGGTAGTGGTGAATCTTGTCTAGAAGCGATTAATGAGTTTATTCCGGATGTTTTTTTGTTGGATGTTTTCATGCCAGGAGGGATGGATGGCTTTGAGTTATGCCAGGAGATACGTAGCCAAGACTTGTTTGATAATAGTTTAATTATTTTTTTAAGTGGTCTCGAGGAGCAAGAAAAGAAAGTGTATGGTTATCAGGTTGGGGCTGATGATTTTATGAGCAAAGAGTTTGGGGTTCGTTTACTAAAAGAAAAATTAGACTCACAACGTATTCGGATTAAGGCTTTAAATGATGCTATACCCATGACAAATGGTAGTGAAATAGCTTTGGTTGCGCAATTTCTTGAGTGTATAAATGATGCGGAAAACTATGATGCGTTAGCAGGACAGGTCATTGAAATTTGTAAGGCCTTTGATGTAAATGCTGTTATTCAGATACGTATAGAAAAATCAATGATCAATCTAAGCACTACAGGTGAAGTTAATACATTAGAAACTGAGTTTATGTATGCATCTAGGGATGCTAATCGTATTTGCAAATTTGGTAAACGCAGTCTTTTCAACTTTGGGGAGGCGAGTCTTTTAGTTCGGGTTATACCTGAAGATGCGGATAAATTCGCTCGGTATAGAGCTCATCTTGCTTCTGTAATGAATGGTGTTGAGACAAGAATGCAAAGTTTTCATTCTGAGCTTTAAACAACACCACCACCTTATTTCTAAATATTTGAACGTTTTCAAATCAAGGTATTACTCTACAAACGCCTCAATCGCGACTGGAACATGTTTGTGATAAGGCGTTTTGGCAATCGGGTCGCAATGCTCGCTTGCCGTTAGTTTATTTATGGCAGGCCCATTCTGTTTTAGTTCACCATTTTTGCTGGTGTACAACATACCGTAGCCATGAGGAAGGGTGACCATGCCTGGTTGAACGGCTTCATCTTCCATTAACAGAACTTCTACCTGGCTGACTGCCGATCGACAAACTGCCTTGTCGCCATCTTCTAGCTTCAAGGATTTTAAATCTTTAGGGTGAATACGCATTGCGCCTTCTTTATCTGTTTTCCGCCAATCTGGCGTACGAAAAATTTGGTTGGCATTATAAGCACGTCGCTCACCCGCCATTAAAATAAACGGGTAGTCTGAATTTGTTTGTTTAGTATTTTCTTTGGCTAGTGCATTTAGTTCGTCTGTCATTTCTTCAATATATAAATTGATCTTTTTATCTTTAGTGCGCATTAAATTCCAAGTATCACTGTAATCAAATGTGGCGAGTGGTACGGGTTTGTCAGATTCTAAAATTCGTTTGAATAAGGCGTTTCCTTGGGTATAGCCTGAGCCGCTATTGCCTGCATTGGCAGCTTGAGCGCTGTATTTTTGGGTGAAAAACTGAGATACACCCCATAAAGTAGCTGCCGAAGCCATGTTTTCGGGAAGTGCTTTACCTAAGGTTGAATATAAAATTAACGGTACATAAGGCATCCATTTCGGATTAGCCTTTAGTGTCGCAGCCAACGCGACAGGGAACAGCCGGGTAAATTGAAACTGTCTATCTAATTTGGCTATACGCTCCAATTTTGGAAAGCTATCAGGTATTTCCCCGAGAGCAACTACTAAGCGCCGGTGTATTTCTGCTTCAGGCAATGTATCACCTTGTGCCTCAATGATCGGCTTGCGAAGGTGAAAATAGGGCGTAGGAAAGCCAAAGGTAAAAAAGGCGCATTCCGTTTTTTCAAATTGTGAGGGAGCCGGTAAAATATAGTCTGCTAAGCGTGCGGTTTCGGTGAGGGCAACATCAATCACCACAGAAAGCTCTAATTTTTTAAAGGCTTTTTGGTAAGCAAGGGTATTGGCCCCAGACAGCGCTGGGTTTGCACTGTCGACAATTAAGGCCCGAATTCTATCGGGGTGATCGGTGTCTATTTCTTGCGGTAAAATGTTAGGCGGGAATAGTTTACTAATGCCTTTCATCCCTGTTACACGCGTCACTGGCGCGCCTGCTTCGGGTTCTTTTGAGTGGCCAATAATTGGTGCAAATTGCGCAATTAGATGGTTGCCGCCTGCTTTGTTGAAATTACCGGTGACTAAAAATAGTAATTTTTCCAAATAAGAATTCAGAGTACTGTGAAGGCTTTGTTGAATGCCTAAATCAGCCCTCACGGTGGCTGTTTTAGCTTTGGCAAAACCAATAGCCACTTTTCGAATCAGCTCTAACTTAATTCCTGAAGCCTCTGCATATTGTTCAAGTGGTACAGATAAAAATTGTGCTTTAATTTTCTCAAAGCCATGAGTATGTTGCTCGATAAAGGTTTTGTCTTCCAAGCCTTCCTGAAGAATAATGGCAATAATGGCCGAGAGTAAATAGGCATCTTTACCAGGTTTAACTGCCAGATGTATATCAGCCATTTTTGCCGTTTCACTTAAACGCGGGTCAACGACTACCATGGTGCGCTCAGGGTCTTTCTTATAGGCTTTAAGTAGGTCACGTGTTTTTGGAATACCGTGTGCTGACCAAGGGTTCGCGCCAAGAACAATAACGTAATCCGAATGTTCCATTCCTTCAATGGCAAAACAATTTTGACGGCCAAAAAGTTTACCGTTTACCCAAAAGTCACCGGTTTTTTCTTGAGCTAATGCTGTATAAAGGAAAGGCGTACCAAGTGCCGCTAGTAGTGATGAACTATAGGTGCCACCTAGGTGATTACCTTGTCCTCCACCGCCGTAATATGCGAAAGCATGTCCGCCATGCTCTTGTTTAATTGATTTCATCTTGGTGGCAATTTCTTTAATTGCAGTGTCCCATTCGATTGTTTCAAATTCCCCTTTAGCATTTCTGCGAAGAGGCTTAGTTAGTCTTTCTGAATGGTTTTGGTAGTGATCCAAGCGTGCTGCCTTTTGGCAAATATAACCCTCGGATGAAAGTGCTGCTTTGTCACCCCTGATCTTTTTGAGAGTTTGTCCTTCAACCTGAACTTCTATCGCGCAGCCGATACTGCAAAGCATACAGGCTGTTGACTGCCACTCATTGTTTTCACTCGTTATTTTTTGTGTGGTGTTCATGTTGAATTCCCTCTTTTTGAAGTGGCTTGTTTCTTTACTTCTTATTGCTTGGTTTTACTTTTGGCTTAGTTAGTTCTACTTTTATTAGGTTGGTTCTAAAGTGGAACTTACTAGATAGTAAGTTCCAAAATGGAATTTGTAAAGCTATAATCACCATAATCTAAATGTTTAAGCGGTAATAGATTTTATGAAATGGGATGATATTCAGGAAATGCCTTGCTCGGTTGCACGAGCATTATCTATCGTAGGTGACCGATGGACCTTACTGATTCTGCGCGATAGTTTTATGGGCGTTAAGCGTTTCGATAAATTTCAAAAAAATATTGGCTTATCCCGTCACCGCTTAACCGATCGACTCAACAAATTAGTAGAGTATGAAATTTTACGAAAGGTTCCCTATCAGGAAAAACCGCTTCGGCATGAGTATCGCCTTAGCCGTAAAGGCGTTGAGTTATATCCGGTATTAATGGTTCTGGCCAAGTGGGGTGATAACTGGATGGCTGGAGAAGATGGTCCGCCGATTGAGTATTTTCATACTACCTGTAATCACCAAATGACGATGGAACTTTGCTGTTCGGAGTGTGGTGAGTTGGTGAATCCTAAAGAGGTCATTCCCAAAATAGGGCCGGGTCTTAAAGCTTATGCTGAAAAAAATAGCAAGGTTTGAGTCACAGATTCAAATTAAGATCTTCCCATATTCTAGAAAGTAATTATTAATTATAGCTATTATCAAATTTAATGGGTGAATATAAGCTAGCGTAAATCCTATGAGAGTTTGGAGCTATTCATGGTTAATCGTTGGTTTTTTAATGTAATTCATTACCGTTGGCTAATTATTTCAGCCTCAATCCTTATGAGCATTGCCGCAGGGTGGGGGGCTCAGTACCTTGAAATGAAGTCAGACTATCGAGAGTATTTCGCTGAGTCTGACCCTCAAAGAGCATCATTTAATCGATTGCAAGATACTTATGCGCAGTCAGATACCGTGTTTTTTGTGGTTGCGCCGACGGATGGCGTAGTCTTTCAGCGTGATGTACTTCTAATGCTTGAAGAACTAACCGATACTGCTTGGCAATTACCTTTTTCCCTTCGGGTCGATTCACTGACTAACTTCCAACATACCACTGCCGATGAAGAAGGTTTGGTGGTGGGAAATCTGGTTGAAGATGCTTCTAAATTAAGTTCCGATAAGATAAAAGCGATCAAAACCATTGCTTTAAATGAGTCCTTACTTGCGGGCAAACTGATCACTGATGCCTCAAATGTTACAGGTGTTGCGGTCACTATTAATTTACCAGGTGAATCGAATGATGAGTTTGGTGAAGTTGCGCGTGCTGCGCGGGTCGTAGCCGATGAATATCGTACTAAATATCCTGATATTGATATTTACCTTAGCGGCATGATAATGGGGAACAACACCACCACTGAGTTAATTGAACAGGATGCAGCACTGCTAGTACCGCTAATGGGTGGGATTATTGTTTTGACGCTGCTGTTATTATTGCGTTCCATTCGGGCAACACTTGCGACAGTCATTGTGATTGTCATGACGCTAATTTCCACTATGGGTTTGATGGGATGGATAGGCTTTTCGATTACAGGACCTTCATCGTCAGCTCCTATTATAATCGTCACCATTGCAGTGGCTGACTGTGTACATATTCTTGTGAGTTACTTTTTCCTTGCCCGTGAAGGTTTATCTAAAACGCCCGCTATTTTACAAAGTATGAAAATTAATCTGGGCCCCATATTTTTAACAAGCTTAACAACAACAATTGGTTTCTTAAGCATGAATTTTAGTGATTCACCTCCTTTTCAGGTACTGGGAACAGTTTCTGCCATAGGGGTGGTGATTGCATTTTTACTTTCCATCACATTATTACCTACGTTAATGGCCGTTATGTTACCGGTCAAATCAGTAGTTGGTGTGAAGGATAATGGCGGTGTTCTCAGGCCCTTGGCTGATCGGGTGCTCAAGCACCCCATCAGCTTTTTTTGGGGTGTGATAGCGGTATCAGTATTACTGTTTACAGCTATTCCAAAGAATGAAATAAATGATGAGTTTACAAAGTTCTTTGATAAAAATCAGGAGTTTAGGCAGGCAGTCGATTTTTCAAATGAACATTTGGTAGGTGTTTCTACAATAGAGTATGCCTTAATTAGTCCTTACGAAGGGGGCATTAACCATCCAGAATTTTTGCAAAAGTTAGACCGGTTTAGTCAGTGGTTACTTGCTCAGCCTGAAGTAAAGCAAGTGACTACTCTTTCAGATACGATGAAACGGCTTAACCGTGATATGCATGCAGGCCAAAGTGAATGGTATAAAATTCCTGAAACTAAAGAGCTTGCGGCACAATATTTATTACTTTATGAAATGAGCTTGCCCTTCGGTTTGGATATGACCAACCAAATTGATTTCGACAAATTGGAAACACGTGTGACTGCCTCGTTGGAAGAGCTGAATACGGATGAAATGTTAGCTTTGGAAGCACGAGTGAGTATGTGGTTAGAAACGCAATATCCTGAATTGGAATTTTATGACTCAAGTGGCACTGTTATGTTTGCCCACCTCTCTGTGAACAACTCATATAGCAGCTTGATTTCAACCGGCATTGCTCTGGTGCTTATTTCTTTTATTCTTACCTTTGCGTTGAGCTCTTTGAAAATGGGCTTGGTGAGCCTGTTAGTGAATATTGCACCTGCTGCTTTGGCATTTGGAATTTGGGGCTTGTTAGTTGGGCAGGTTGGGCTTTCAATATCAGTCGCTGTCGGTATGACTTTAGGGATTGTCGTGGATAATACTGTACATTTTCTGAGTAAGTATTTAAATGCAAGGCGAGAGCAGGGCTTAAGTAGTGAGTCTTCGATTCGTTATGCCTTCTCTCATGTCGGTACGGCGCTATTGGTATGTAATGCGGTATTAATTTCCGGATTTCTAGTGCTGGCCCAGTCAGACTTTATGCTAAACCGTGATATGGGGTACTTTACTGCACTTACGTTTGCCTTAGCTTTATTGGTAGACTTTTTATTCCTACCGCCATTTTTGTTATTTATCGAGAAGAAAAATAAATCGCGCGTGTCGCAGGAAATTGATGCTCAATTGGAAACGCAAGGCATTAGTCCAATTGTTGAGTCCTGATGCTAGTAGCTTGTCATTCCGCTTAAAGTTTGCCGGAATGACAAGTTACTTTAGTTAGCCTTCCGGTGTTTCGCATAAATACGGTCACGCCATTCAATCAAATCTTTAAACTCGTCTTTAAGTTCAGGTGTTTCCCAACAGTTTTCTGTGTCTTTATCTAGCGGAATATAGGGCGAACCAATGGGTTTGACCATCTGAAGGGTGACGGCCATCGCGATATCGGCATAGGTGAATTGTCCTAGCAAGTAATCTCCCTTATCGGCTAATGTTGATTGTATCTTCCGTAAAATGTTTCTCATGGTTTCAATGTATTGCTCATATTTATTCCAATCAAAGCCATATTTTGCTTTAAGGTAATACAGTCCTAGCGAGGCTACCGGTAGCATTAGTGGTCGAATTGAAGATGGAATTGCTGGAGGTAAACTCATGATTTTAGCGCCGTTATGATTTTTCATACGAATACAAACCAAGGCTCGACCTGCTTGTAGAAACTGATCGCTAAGTTCCTCCCATTCATCAATATGTGTTTTTAGTTCGGGAGGAAAAATATTGGGAGCATTATTTTTATTCGTCTGTTTCTTTTCAACATATTGAGCAATGTCATAGGAACCTGTGATGGTTTGATCATCGTTGATCAGCATCGGAACGGTTACTTTTTTTGTAAAATTTAGACTTTTCAACCTGACAAGAGGTGTTGTGATCATAGGAGTAAAGTTTAGTTTTTGATAGTCAAACTTGGCAAGGTCCATTGCCCAGCAGGCTTTTTCTGACCAGGGTGAAACATGTAAATAATAGAAATCACTCATTGTACTATCCTCATAATGGTTTGTTTGACTTAATATGAGGATAGATTAGAGCTTTTACTCTAATCTATCAAGTGGTGATTAGTTTGACGTTTAAGGGTTAATCAAATTCCCAAGGGGCATGCTCGGATGAGAAACTCACCATGTGATCAATAAAAGCACGTAGCTTTGTGGTGAATTTTTTATTACTTGGAAATACAAGGCTCACAGGAACGGAGATGGATAGTTCCGGTAATACCTCAACTAATTCACCTAATTCCAGGCTTTTAATAATTTGGACTTCTGGCAGACAAGCGATACCTACACCATCGATTGCCGCTCGGCGTGCGGCAAAAAAATCATTGGTAAAAAAACGGCTTTCTACGATTTCACTTAAAGGGTTTCTCTCCATACCTAACCAACTTGGCGGATCATAACTTACTAAGTGATGGTGCTGTATATGTTCAATATCTTCAGGTAAACCATATTTTTTAATGTATGCAGGGCTGGCGCAATGAATGATTCGGGATGTACCAATACCACGAGAAATCAGTGAAGAATCTTCAAGAACACCGGGAATAATCGCACAATCAAGTCCTTCCTCAATCATGTCTACCTTGCGTGTATGTACGAAAAATTCAACTTTAACTTTTGGATATTTGTTGATGAAGGTTAAAAATAATTGTGAACTAAAAGGATCATCAAGTGGAAAAGGGCTAGTAGTACGCAGTGTACCAGATGGCTCTGCTTGTAGGTTCTGTACAGCTAATTCTGCCGCCTCCGCTTCCTGAAGCATACGACTACAATGTTCATAATAAACCGACCCGATATCTGTCAGGTTTTGTCTTCGAGTGGTGCGATGTAAAAGTTGCACATCAAGACGCTTTTCGAGATCAGATATACGGCGGCTAACGGTCGATACTGGTACGCCACTGTTAGCCGAAGCATTCGAAAAGCTGCCACCATTTACAACCTCTACAAATGTAGCCATTTCGTCTAATGAAATTCTCATATTCTCACTCTTGGGAAAATTGTGAATTGAATTCTTTATTATAGTTAATTATAGGGGAGTGTATCGAAATCAATGAGTCTTTCCCACCAGTTGCTATTTACAAAGTTCAAAAAAATCCGGTTTTCATCACTGAATTTAAGCGTTATTAGCTCCTTCAAAAATAATATGTCACTTACTACAGTGACAAATACCACTAAAAGTTTCGCGCAACAACGTTAAAACATGTTTTAAAGATTCAAGTAAAAGCATGTAAAAGCTTATATAGTATGGGGGCTTTGCATGACTCAACCTTCTGTTATTGAGACCAAATGACTGGTGTGTAAAGCTCTCGGTATAGTTGATTTTCATTTTTTACTTGTCGCAATAACTGTTAAGAAAACAATAATATGACGAACGGATTTATAAGATGGCACTCATAGAAAATACGCTAGATATACATCAAATGTTGGTGGTTGGTATTGTGCTGTTTTCCAGCTTGTATGTCGGCAAATGGGTAAAACATATTAATCTACCTTCACTGATCGGATTCATGCTAGTAGGGGTCGTTTGTGGGCCTTATGTCAGTAATGTCATTGATCGTGAGCTGCTAAGCCAAATGGATTTTGTGATTGAAGTTGGTTTAGGTTTGGTTGCCTTTATGATTGGGGCTGTTTTAAGCCTTAAAACGTTTAAAAAAACGGGTAGAGGGCTGGCCAGTATCATTATTGGTGAAACGCTTGTGGCTTTTCTAGTGATAAGTATTGCCTCTCATTTATTTTTTAATAATTTACCATTGGCAATTTTATTAGGTGCAATTGGTGCAGCAAGTGCGCCAGCGGGAACCGTTGCGATTATTAGAGACTACCAAGCAGAAGGACCTCTAACGAATACTTTGTATGCGGTTGTAGGTTTTGATGATGGTCTTTCAATTATTATTTACGGTTTCGCGTTGGTGTTTGCAAAATCAATGTTACTTGAAACAAATGGTTATGATGAAATCGCGTTGTTAGCTCAGTTATGGCTACCTATTAAAGAAATATTGTTAAGCATTTTAGTCGGGGTCGTTTCGGGCTGGTTGTTTTTGCTATTGGCAAAAAAACTGCGTAAAGAAAGTGATGTATTAGTGCTTTCTTCTGCATTGGTGATTACCTTGGTTGGCATTTCTCAACAGTGGCATCTATCGCTAGTACTGACCAATATGGTGGCGGGTATGGTGTTGGTAAATTTAGGCAAAGAGGGGGTGATTAGCCGCGTTAGACAGGCAACATCCATGATTATGCCGCTGATATTTATTATGTTTTTTGCGCTTGCTGGTGCGCACCTGGATATTTCAGCGTTGGCAATTGTTGGTGGGGGCGGAATTGTTTATATTATCAGCCGGTGTATCGGAAAAGCAGGTGGTGCCTGGTTAGGTGGTACGCTGGGGGGTGCCGACCCGAAACTAGCACGCACATTAGGCTTGGCTATTTTATCCCAGGCAGGTTTGGCAATTGGCTTAGCGTTGATTGTGCAAAAAGAGATGTTGCAGATAGCTGAGCTTTATAATTTGCCCTCTGCGGCAGAAATCGGTGCAATCGTACTCACGACGATTACCGCAACCACGGTTATTTTTGAAATCATTGGCCCAATATTAACCCGCTATGTGTTATTAAAGGCGGGAGAAATTGATACTAGGTGAGCGTATGTCAGCAATAAAAAGTAATCAGCGTAAAGGTAGTATCGGCTCAGCCAGCGACTTACTTGCCTTTATTGGAGGTAGGCCTTGGCCTTCGGTACAAGAAGATGCCTCAATTGAAGACGCTGTAGAAGCCTTAGCGGACTCAGATTATTCCCACATTGTTTATGTGGTGGATGACACGCAGGTTTTACAAGGCGTCATTACTGAGGAGGCGCTCGTAAAATACCTTTTTATTCATTATCACGATGATATGTTAGGTACTCATGCATTGATTAGCCGCGCACTTTCCGAACACGCCGCTGATTTAATGAAAAACGAACGTCTTAAAGCATTACCCGATGATGATTTAGATTATATATTGGAAGAAATGATTGCCTGCAAGCTAGATG
>ENA-OSET01004801-OSET01004801.1-sediment-metagenome-genome-assembly--contig:-NODE-4801-length-11771-cov-17.795536_pt1 | contig 11771 bp, 10 predicted proteins | sample MGYA00237882_ERZ534229 | MGnify/ENA primary metagenome ERZ534229 (study PRJEB26408, sample SAMN06266212) | sediment metagenome | isolation source: Hudson Canyon methane seep mesocosm | place...
AGTGATCATTATAATACTTAAATATGAGATAAAAAATGAATACTATCGGAATTGATGTAGGTTGTAAGGAATTAGTGGTTGTCGTCATGGTTAATGGCAAGGCACGTAAAGCTAAGTCTTTTGATAATACCCCTTTAGGTCATCAATCTATTATTCAATCTTTAACCAAACTTAAAGAAGAATCAAAGGTTTGCATCGAGGCAACAGGTGTCTATCATTTTGATTTAGCTGTCGCTCTTAGTCGAGCTAATGATATTGAGGTGATGGTTATCAACCCTAAAGCGGCACATAATTTTGCTAAAGCATTAATGACGCGTAGCAAAACCGATGCAATTGATGCAGAGAATTTGGCGATTTATGCTGAAAGAATGCCTTTTGAAGCCTGGGATCGTCCAGCCGATGAGTGTATTGGCCTAAGAGCGACTGCACGTCGTATTGCAGCTCTAAGTAAGCAGAAAACACAAACTAAAAACCAGCTTCATGCTTTAAAATCAACTGTGGAAACACCCACACTGGTGATTGAACAAACGGAGCAGTTAATTGATATTTTAGATATACAAATTAAAACCCTGCGCGACAGTGCCATTAGCATCATTCATCAAAATGAAGGTCTGAAGCAGGCTTATACATTAATTACAGGGATCAAAGGGATTGCCCAAGCCTCAGCAATACAAATACTGAGTGAGCTCATGATCTTGCCTGAAGATATGACAGCACGGCAGTGGGTGGCTCATGCGGGACTGGATCCAAGGATCTTTGATTCAGGTAGTAGTGTATCTAAAAAGCCACGTATCAGTAAGGTTGGGAATAAATATATTCGCCAGGCCTTGTATATGCCAGCATTGGTTGCGAGTCGCTTCGAACCAAATATTAAAGGTTATTATCATCACTTGATTGATGATAACGGTTTAAAAAAAGTACAGGCGGTCTGTGCTGTGATGCGTAAATTATTACACGCCATCCATGGCATGTTACGGACTAACAAAGAATTTGATGGGACCCGCTTTTATACATTACCTATCGCTACAGATTCATAAAAAACATGAATATTTGTAAATTTACGCTTGTGTTTTAATAGAGTATCTACTTGGCTAGGTAATATATTTAGTCAACTCGCCACAGAAACAACATATATTATTTTTCTTTACCCACCGAAAAGAACTCCACCCCCAAAATATCGGTATAAAATCACATCAATGGCCTGACAAAGTACGGTATCTTACAATTTCAATACTCTTTTCTTAATAAACTTAGCAGGATTACCCCCAACTACAGACCAACTATCTACATTTTTACAAACTACTGAACCTGCACCAACTATGGCCCCATCACCAACAGTTACACCTGGACCAATAAAAGCTTCAGCACAAACCCAAACATTATCTTCTAGTATAATTGGCGGTTTTAATAATGGTATTAATGGATCTGTATAATCATGTGTCCCAGCACACAAATGTGAACGATGAGAAACATTAACATTATCTCCGATAGTCACATGCCCTAAATTATATATCAGAGCATTTTCCCCTATCGCGGAACAATCCCCCATTGTCAGGTTCCATGGCATATAAATAACAGCAGATGAATAGATACGGGAAGCTCGACCAATCTTTGCACCAAACAACCTTAAAATAAAGGCTCGCCAAGAAAAAGAAATTCGTGGTGATAATTTAAATAAATATTTACCCCCCCCCCAAAGCACTCGCAAAAATTGTTCTTTCCGAGTATATTTTCTTGCTTTCCTGTTTTGTTCAATATCCAAACTCATAACTAATAACCTTCAAAATAGTTTAAAAGGATTACATTTAACAATAATTACTTTTCTTGTTCATCATATACCAATCGATAATTGATTCTGCTCGTGCATCATAACTATAGGCAGGTACACAACGTTGATAAGCATTCTCTATACATTCCAGCCTTTGCTGCTCATTCGATAAATAATACTCAATCTGTTCAAATAATGATTCAATATCTGAAAAAACTCCAATTTCTTTATCTGGCTCAAAAAGTGACCTAACTTCTTCATTATCTACATGCAGCATAAAACCTTTACAAGCAGGAATTTCAAAAGTTCGTGTGGATACTAGGTCTTGCCAACCTGTCTTATCGGCAACCCCCATATGAATGGCCAAATTAATTTTTGCTGATTGAATAGTTATTGCATAAGCGGAACCATAAACACCTTGTCCGACAATAGACTCTTTTAACAAAGGACTTTTTGCTTTTTGTAGCCAGCTTTCTCCATAAATTTTAAATTGTTGCTTAGGAAAGCATTTTTTTATAGCAGTAAACCACTCTTCTTTTTGTTGATCATAAGTTCCGATATACACCAAGTCTGTCAAACTTTTTTCAGGGTGTTTTGTGTTCGCTTTATACGCAGGTTTATGCACCTCACTAACATAACCATGCGACAAAAAAGAAACCTTAGCCTTGCCTAACATTTTTTCTAAGTAATCAACTTGAAATGATTTAGTAGTAAAAAAGTGTGTATAAAAAGGGAAAATAGCCTGATCTACCACACCCTTATATGAAAAATGATAATCAGGATAATAATTAACTGTTGGCACACCCATATCTGACAGCTCTTGAAGAGTTGTTGCTTGAAGATAAGAACCTTTCACTGTCAAAAATAAACTAGGCTTTTGTAGCTTTACAGTTTTAAGAATTTGTTGATTATATTCAGCGACTGCCAAAGGCTTTATAATCCTTTTTATTCCTCTTAGTAATTTAGAGCTATAATCTGGCATATAACGAATAGTATTTACTTCATAAACATCCCAACCATTATCCCTAAAGCCTTTAGCTAGACCATAAGCTGTTGACCCAAACCACATATCACAGGCGATCAAAACTGATTTTTTATTCATAATGATATTTTATTTATTGCTACTTTATTTTTCACTGGACGAGAGAATATTTTATGGAGAAAGTATATTATAAGGAGCGATCTAATCCACTGTGTATATTGAATGGCAATCCCCGCTTCAAAACGAAAACACAATAGATAAATAGTAGAAATCAAAATCAACAACTGAGTCACTGACTTTTTATCAACAATATTAGCCTTAGCACCAATAAACCCAAAAGAACTACCAATGATAAACATGCCGATAACAATACCCACCCACCCGTGATTCCAATAGAGTTCGGCTAAAAAAGAAGTTGAAATGTAAGTATCTGGATTTTCTGAAATTCTGTACTGGCGATTAAACAATTGTCCAACTGATGAATCAGGCTTATCGGGTAATATTACTCTTGGAATCAGGGCATATAGCAGTAAAGATAAAGTATAACCATCTTGATAAGGTACGCCATGTCCTGTTTTTGAGACAACCAAAAGCATGAGAGGCTTCAGGTTCATACGTCCAGTAAAAGATATTATCCCACTTTGTAACTTTCCTTCTTTTGAAGTTTCCCCTGATTTTTTTAATGTTTTATCTATATTAGAGGCCATGTTTGACAATGCTTTCTGCCTAGTTGTACCTGCATCTAACACAGCAGATCGATAGGCATAAAACAATGGGAATAACAAGGAAATAACAACAAAAAAAATCACTGCCCATCGCACAGGCACCTTTCCATCATAAAGCCACTTGGCCGCAAAAAAGATAATCGGATTTTGCAAAGCAATTTCTTTTGAATCTAAAATAAAAGCCAGTGGGATTTTTACTATACAGACACCCAAAATCAAATATAACAATGCTTTAGTATTATGTTTTAAATAAGCATAAACCAGAAGAACAAAACCAACTGGCTCCAGCATTCTGCCACCGATCACTATCATTCCTTGCAAAGCACCTAACTGCTCCCGCCTAATATCATAGCGATCATTTGCACCAAGTTGATAAACCCATGTGGAATAAAGACCAATAAAAATACAAACCACACCAACTAGTATTAAACTTTTAACTGTCCAATCAGTTTGTATGATTTTCTTTTTTTTATTAAATGAACTGGCCGTAATTGAATACCCTATAAGCATCATTAACCATCCAACAAGAATTGCAATTTCCTCTTCAGCAAGACTATACCCTCGCGTCAAACTCATTGCTGGTATTGCATAGATGTAAGAAATTAAATCAGTAAACCCGTAAAAAATAAAATATATAGGAGAGAGAATTAAAATAATACAATAAGAGCCATTTAGCTCTTTAGATAGCAATATAGGGATAGAACAAAAAAAGAATAATAATACTAAGTATAGTAATGGATCATGTCTAAGTCTAAAATCTGTAGTAAATGATAATGTAACAAATAAAAACACTGCTAACATATTAATTATTATAAAAAATGTTGTTCTCTTTGCCATAGCCTTATATTTATTTAATTTACTGAGGACAGTTCTCTTCAAAAAAAGAATCACTTCTTCTCAAATAACCCTTGGAACCTTTAAAATCAATTTCCTTAACTAAGTTTCCCCACTCGATATACGATGAGACCCCTTTACAGAAATAATTATTAAATATTCTTAGTCCTGATAACTGACTGTTTGGTAAAAAAATAAAATTATTTACATGCCCCCAGTTATTATCTTTTATTACAATATTATTTGGGGACATTCCTGTCATTTTTATTGCATAAAAACCACCAGTACCTTTATTATTTTTTATTGTCACATTTGCTGAATTCATCGCGGTAAACCCAATTTGAGAAAAAGGGTTATCTGAGCTTAATTCAATCCAGTTTTTTTCTATAATTAAAGGAGGCCCAATAGCCGCCTTACCTCTAACATTAATACCATAGCTTTCATTCACTTGTATATGATTACTACTGATCACAGACGTACCATAATCATCATCTATATCGACCATAATACCTGCTGGCCATCTCCCTCCTGACATTCCAACATCTCTTATAACATTATTAGTAATAATAGAATCGCCAGAATGGTATGAAATACCAGTTCCAATATTTAAATTACGGATAATATTTCCTTCAACCAAAACCTGCCGATTCCCCAGTTTAATATCGATTCCATCCCCATTAAAAGCAGAAGTTGGCCCTTCCCCTCTCCAACCAAAGCTATCCTGAATTTCACTACCAATCACATTATTGGTAATTTTCAAACTTTGCTTGGCAATATGCTTACCTATATAAACACCTTCCGCTCCATTTTCACGAATCATATTTTTATCTATTACAATATTGTTATAAGGCATACCGCCCGACAAACAGATCGCAGAAAATGCATTACCGATAAACAAATTATTTTTAATCGTTATATCACCCTGTGACACTACATCCCCTTGCCACCACGGACCAATACCATAACGATTTGCCAAGGATATGTCCAAATCCTGAATAACCAAACTATCAATATTTGCATGCTGGATTTCAATAATGTTTTCTTGCTGCCCTATATAAAAACTTTTCCCTAGTATCGTATCGTTCAATGGTCTTATATATAATCGTTGTTTTTTAATGCTATAGGAAAAACTACCCTGCTTTAGCACCCTTAAATCTGTATTATTTTCTTCTCGGTGATAAAAAACAAAACCTTCCTCCATAACTAACTGAACTTGCCAATTACCCCATTTTTTTTGTTCAATAGGCCTAGGAACATTCATTACATATACCCCGGGGATACCTTTAACTAAACGCCAATCATTTCGCCTAACACTACCTAGTAATCTTGGCTTTTCTCCATCCCCATAGGCACCTAACTTTATATTTGAGGTGTTTATTTTTATAACCACACTTTCCCATTCACGACCTCTGTGAAAAAGAACTTCATCTTCTGCTTGGAACAATTGCTGATTAACTCGGCCACTGCTTTTCCAGGGTTTTTCTATTGTATTTCCATCATTAGAGTCACTACCTAATTTACTATCTACATAGAAAATCTCTGCACTACAATCTAAAACTGTTACAAAACAAATGACACTATAAAAACATCGGACAGATTTATTCATCAAAATAACCTCAAATTAAGTTATCCACCAGATAATCAAACAATACATTTTGTCCAATTTCATTGATATGTATATTATCTATATATATATTCGAACCCTTCGCAATTGAATTACTATACGCCCCCATCATTTCCTTTAAAACCAATCCATTATCATTAACAACTTTATTAATGTAGTCATACCCTTGATGATGGGTTTTTAATTTTAATTCGTCTTGCTCTGGATGATAAATAACAATTACTTTTTTTGTCTGCTTTAGTGCTAATTTTAGAAACTGGTCAAAATAACTTATTCCCTTTTCAATTTCAAAACCAGTTAATTTTTTCTTATCTTTTATTGGAGTACTTGTGAAATCAAAATACCTTGGCAGATACCTTTCAACACCCTCTATGACCGCTGAAACCGGTTTTTTAATCGGGTGAGTATTTGATGATAGCGGAAAATATTGCGGGTTATCAGCAATATCATGTCCCGACATTAAAACCACCACAATATCTGCATCAAAAAATCCAAACTGATTTACATACCCCAGCCAGTTCCCTGGCCCCCAACTTCCTGCTGATATATTTCCTGCAATCACTGGTTTTTTCAGCTTTCTATTTAATTCTTTCTGTAATAAGGTAGATGCTAACTTTTCATGACTTGTTAAACTTCCACCATTTAACACAGAGTCCCCAAACATCATAATCCTGAGTTCACCGCTATCTTCTCTCTGTGCTGAAAAATCAGAAGAGCGCATTCCATACTCATTTATTATTATTTTATTATGAAATCGACTAACCTCTTGGTTAGGTTTAAACATATATTCAATGGTTGGATGAGCAATATACAGTGGAGGCTCTCCCAATCCTAGTGCATAACGAGAAACAAGCTCCAACATGCCTAACAAAACAATTGCACCAATAATTACTATTTTTCCTCTACTTTCAACATCACCCTTTTTCATTATTGCACTTCCTTTGGGCATGAACTATTATTTAACAACCAGTTATAAACCGCCTCCATTTTTTCTGTAATCGCTGTCCATGAAAAATCTTGTTCCATCCATCTTCGACCATTTTTACCCATGTTATCTAACTGTCCCCCTGATAATGAAAGTGCTTGCTCTATTGTTGTAATTAAGGCTGATTCTGTTGCATCTATACACCAACCACATTGCTTTTCTTCCAATTTAAACCAAGGGGTATGTACTGTGGTGATCACGGGTGTTCCATGCGCCAAAGCCTCGGCAATGGCTATCCCAAAATTCTCACTAAAACTGGGTAAAACGAAAAGCCGAGCACTCGATAACAATTTTGTTTTCTCACGCCAAAGCACCTCCCCCAAAAACTCAATCCGTTGAACATTTAATGACTTAGCTAAAGTACGCATTTCTTTAGAATAGGCTGAATCCATTTTTCCAGCAATTTCCAGTCTCCAATCAGGGTACTTCTCTGCTAATTTAGCCCAACTCTTAATCAATAAATGTAACCCTTTTTTCGTATGAATTCGACTAAGGAAAACAATTTTATTTTCTTTTTCTTTTTCTTTTTCTAGTTTCGAATAATCAGGCAACTCTACACCATTGGGAATCAATGCTATTGGCTGTGTAAACCCTAGCCGTCTAATATCGCCAACTTCTTCTTCACTGGTAGCATGAAAGCAGTGAACTCTTTTTAATGCAGGACGCTGTAATAAAAACCAAAAAGGCCTTTTTCTATAAGTTCTATAGTGCCAGCTCCATTCACTAAACATTCCTCTCGGACTCCAAACAAACTTCACACTAGTTGTCGAGGGAAAAACTAAAGGTATTAAATGTGTTATTCGCCATATTCCATGTCCATGAATTATCAATTGCTTTTCTAGCGCTTTACTTTGAATATACTTCCAAGCTTCTTTTGGCATTAAGCAAAAGGAAACCAACTTACTGTCAAATAATTTTAAAGTAACCTTAAACGGCCAACTTGGTGGCTTTTTCCCTAGAGCAAAAAGCTGTACATTATGCCCTTTCTCACTAAGTTGATGAGCTATTGAACCAACTGAATAAGTGGGTCCAGCCGATAAATTACTGATGCTGTCTAAAACCTGAACAATTTTCATTTTTTTATTTAAATATGATTATTTATTTTAATTTACTACATGCATTACTTTTTTTGCCATGATAATAGAAATTAATAACTGCAAACAAAAATAGATAGGTACGGCAATTGCAGCGCCTAAGATACCCATGTATATAACTCCAAAATATGCGCATAACAACCCAATGACCATCCCTACAGTTTGACCTACTAATATCAACCCAGTCCTACCATAGCCATAACAAACCTTTTCAAACACATGAGATAGAATAAGCAAAACAGAGCCACCAGCAATCCAAGGCATGAGCTCTACACCTGTATGATAGCTTTTAGCTAATAACAGACTTATCCAGAACTCTTTAAATACAACTATTATTACCCAACCCGTTACAGCAGCGACAAAAACCAGTAGCAACCATTTTGTTAACAATTTACGTGCCTTTGCATGCTGGTTTTCTGCAATAGCTTGATAATAAAGTGGTCTAATAGTTAATTCCACCATGCCTGCCAGCATCATAAAAGGCCGATTAAGTAAGCCATATACGGCGGCATAAATCCCTACCTGCTGCATATCCAGTATGCCTGCGATAATATATCGATCTCCCACTCCAGATAACCAGCCAACAGTAGCAAGCGGTAACAACGGGAAAGAGTATTTAATTATGTCGCGTTTCAAGTTTTGCTCGACACCTGTTTTTTGTTGTTTTATTTGCCCTTCTGGTTGTCCCAGTAGATAAAAAAACAGGATAACCAAGGCTGATACACTGATATAACCTAACAAAACTGACTGTACATTTGCGCCATACTGATAAATCATTACAATCGCTAGTAATGGCCTACCCCATGATTCTGCCAATGATATAAAAGCATATGCCTGTTGCCGCCTAGATGCATTGAGCAGAACTGTTTCAAATGTTCTAATGCCATCTAGCGTAAACAGAACAATCAGTAAAATAAAGTTTTCTAACCCTACCAGCTGATAATATTTTAATACCGGCCACGCACAAGTCAGAATCAGCAGTAATAGAAGCTGTCTCTTTACCAGTAAATTAAAAGTAGTATTGCGAAAACTTTTTTGCTTATTTTCTGCCTTATATTGAGGGTAGAATTTTAAGGCTGCCTGCATTACGGGCGTAAACAGTGTCCCAAGCGCAAGATTGGCTGTTGCTAATAATAAGGTAATTGACCCAAAAACATCAGGTGGTGCAAACTCTGTTAGCAACCTTATGCCAATTAAAGTACCTATAGCCGAAGATATTTGACCAAATGCAACCCAAATACTGTCTTTGATTATTTTTTTCTTCATTTAGTTAATTGCTGAAAATCAAGATAAAGTCTGTGCAAGTAACTCATGAACCCGTTGATTAAAGCTTTGCTTTGAAAAGTAATCTAACCCTTCTGGAATCTTTTTTGGCTTAGTTAAAGTTTGTAGTATTCCTTCTTTAACTTCTATAGGGTTAGTTGGGTCTATCAACAAACCAAGTTTACCGTGTCTTAATGCCTCGCTACTTCCATCCAGTTTACTTGCCATTGCTGGAATACCGCTTGCCATGGCTTCCAACAGAACGATACCAAAGCCTTCGCCTTGACTAGGCATTACAAATGCATCAGCTAGCCGATAAAAATCGGCCTTTTCTTCTTCAGGAATCATGCCAGCAAAGGTAACGTGTTTCTCTACGTGTAAAGACTTAGCTTTATTTTGTAGGCGTTCTTTATCTGGACCGTCCCCAACAATAACGTAATGTATTTTTTCGTTTTCAGCCATTAATGCTGGCAAAGCCTCTAACACTTCATCAAAACCCTTTTTTCTTTCAAAAGAATCTAATCGCCCCAACGTTAGCAAAATTGTTTTATTTTGAAGATTCAATCTATCTAGTAAATATTGGGGTTTTTCACTCGGGCTAAATTCACTTAAATCTACACAGTTCGGCAGAATATATTCTTTGCCCTCAGGCAACCCAGACCATCCCTTAAATCGATCAATAGTTAATGAACTAACACAGATTAGTTTATCAACTTTACTAGCTAGTTTATTTGATAAAAAGCTGTTGGTTGGTTGCCATGCATCAATACCGTGGATGATTAATGCAAGAGGGACTTTTAAATACTTACTTGCTAACCAGGCAATAGGCAACAGATTTATATGCCCACAGATGATTAAATCAAATTGTTTGTCTTTACGAATAAAGTTAAATAGATTTTTTATAAAATCTATTTTTCCGTTAATGCCCTGTTCAATATAGTTAAGTCCCGGCGGTAATTGTTCTTCTATTTTTTCTTTTATTTTTTCTTTTATTAAACGTGGAAATACAACCGTTTCTTTGTTATTTGAGTACGTACAAACAGCTGTTATAAAGTCTCGATTAAAACGTGATATCCCTCCAAAACTTCCATATGCGTCTGTGACCAGCATTAATATCCTATTTGTTCCATTCGTCATTACTATCTGCCTTATTCAACTAGCTTTTAATTTAATATTTTTCTAAATTCTGTAATCGCTCTGGCTTTTGAAAATTCATCATCAAACAGTTTTCTAACCTGCTCTGAAGCTGCATCTGAATTTTCCTGTGCTATCTGCTCTTTAATTGCTGAGACTAACTGCTCTGAAACATTTTGTTCAACACATTGACCACACTGTTCACGCTTGATAATTCCAGCCAACTCACCTGCTTTATCCCCAATAAATAGTACTGACCTTCCCGCAGCCAAAACTCCATAAAACTTACTCGGTACTATCAATCCTTCTAACTCTGGCTTTAAACTAATTAAATGTACATCAGATACTGAAAGACTTTGATCTAATTTTTCTCTGGGTTGATAAGGTTTAAAGAGAACATTATTTAATTCTTTTTCTTTGCATTGTTGTTGTATATCAGGAAGCTGTGCGCCGCTACCGATAAACAGGAATTTAATGTTTAAATTATCTTTTAATGCTTCTGCTGCTGCCAAGATGGTTGAAAAGTCATGACTTCGGCCTAAGTTTCCTGAGTAGCCGACAACAAATTTACCATCCAAGCCCCATTCATTTCTAAGTGGGTTTTGCTGATGTGGGACTGGCTTAATTTGTTCGCCATCGGCCCAGTTATGTATCACCGTTATTTTATTTTCTTCAATGCCTTCTTTTTTTAGTCTTTCTGCCATTAACTCACCAATAACGACATTCATTTTGGCTAGGTTTAGGGTTTTGTTTCTTATCCCTTTTAATACTTTGTAGATAATGCCGCTGGCTAGTTTAATACCCAATTCTGCTGCTACTTCCGGGAATAGGTCTTGTAACCAATTAACTAGGTGTGCTTTTTTTAATTTGGCAATAATTGCAGCAATAACTGATATTAACGGTGGGTCGGTTTTGGCGACTAGGGTGTCGCCTTTTTTTGTTAGTTGAAATAGTTTTATCGCTGCGGAAAGATAAAAGCTAAGGTAGTCCCCTGCTCTGCCGATTAAGTTCTGTCTGCCAAATTGGGTGGTTTTTACTCTATGTATATGAACTTGGTTTATTTGTTCATAGCTGGGCAGTTTTGCGCTTGCATCATCATATCTTTGTTGGCTTGTTACGATATGAATTTCTTTATCTTGTATTTGTGATGTTAAGCCAAAGGCTAAATCGCTTAACATTTGGCTGGTTGCCGAATGATCGGGGTAAAAGTATCTATTTATAAAAATTATTTTATTCATATCCTTTGAGGCATTTATTTTATTAGTCGCTTCTTTCTTTATCTAGCCTTGTAGGGTGGGCAAACAGCTTTACCGTTAGCCCACCTTTTACCTTAAAATGTGGTGGGCAGAAAAGCGTTGCCCA
>ENA-OSET01004802-OSET01004802.1-sediment-metagenome-genome-assembly--contig:-NODE-4802-length-11769-cov-3.095108_pt1 | contig 11769 bp, 6 predicted proteins | sample MGYA00237882_ERZ534229 | MGnify/ENA primary metagenome ERZ534229 (study PRJEB26408, sample SAMN06266212) | sediment metagenome | isolation source: Hudson Canyon methane seep mesocosm | place: USA:Hudson...
CCCCTCTTTGGAAAAGAGGGGTTGGGGGAGATTTTATTAAAAAAATAAAGCCTTTATTATCAATGACTTTGTTTTTTATAAATCCCCCTCTATCCCCCTTTTCCAAAGGGGGAATTCAAAAGCAGAATACTTTCACAGTCTCTGTCGCTAATCCATCCTACAAAAGGACTCCTCCCCTTAACTTAATGACATTGGAGCGGTCCGCCCTCGGCGCAAATAAAATCGGCTCTTCATTTAATTAAAACCATCGTGCCGAGGGCGGACGCTCCTACTTGATTTGATATGGGGTATACTTTAATAAGATAGTCGATAAATTGTTGCACGTGTATATCTAACAGTTTTATTTACGCCTCAGCAATTGCTCCTACATTGCTCTACTTACCCACATCCATGTGGGTATCAACCCAACCGTTTCCCTTAAGGGAACAGAAGCTACATTCGAAAACTTATGGAACGAGTAATCCAACAATTTTTCCCGATTTTATCCTGTTTAAAAAACTATACCAGACAAGACTTTAATGGTGATTTTTTTGCAGGAATTATTACTGCAATTCTGTTAGTTCCTCAGGGCATCGCCTATGCCATGTTGGCAGGTTTACCAGCTCAAGTGGGTTTATATGCCAGTATTTTTCCACCAGTTATTTATGCTTTTTTAGGCAGTAGCAAAACTTTATCTGTTGGCCCTGTTTCGATTGCCGCAATTATGATTGCAAGTGCGTTGTCATCCTCCGAAGTCGCGGCCTTTGGCTCCCCCATTGAAAATTCCATTATTTTAGCGGCAGAAGGTGGCTTAATTTTATTACTCATGTCTTTACTTCGTATGGGTGGATTAGTTAATTTTATCAGCCACCCCGTCCTTACTGGGTTTACCAGTGGTGCGGCCATCCTTATTGTATTAAGTCAAATCCCACATTTATTTGGCTTATCTGCTTTCACATGTGAATTAGATTTAGTTTGTTATCAAAATTATTTTCAACAGCTTAATAAAATCACTTTGGCACTGGGGTTACTGAGTTTATTTATTTTGGTTTTATTTTCATTCCCAGTCAAAACCCTGCTGAACAAATTAAAAGTAAAACAAACAATAATTACAGCAATCAGCCGGTCAGCGCCTTTATTAGCCATCATTATTACCACAGGACTTGTTTCAATTTATCAACTTTCTGAACAATATCAGGTCACCATAGTTGGAAATATCCAAGCAGGCTTGCCTACTATTAGTTTTGCCTTTATCCAAAATTTTACGCAATGGAAAGCCCTACTCCCTAGTGCTTCATTTATTGCCATTATTGCCTATGTCGAAAGTGTCGCCATTGCAAAAGTAACCGCTAATTTACGTAACCAAACAATAAACCCAAACCAGGAATTAGTTGCTTTAGGTGCGGCCAATCTTGCCAGTGCTTTTTCTGGCGGTATGTCTGTTGCAGGTGGATTTAGTCGAACCATGGTTAATTTTTCTGCAGGAGCTCGCACTCAAGTCTCCATGTTAATTGCAGTTCTGCTGTTAAGTTGTGTCGTCCTTTTTTTTAATGATCAATTTACTTATATTCCTAAATCAACATTAGCAGTCATTATTATTGTAGCGATTACCCCACTTATAAAACTGCGAGGCATTATTAGCACTTGGAAATATGAAAAGTCCGACGGCATGGCTGAAACAATTACTCTATTAGGTGTGCTAATTTTAGGGATTGAAGAAGGTATCGCCTTAGGCGTTTTAATTACCATTTTGTGTTATCTTCGCCGAACCAGTCACCCTCATATTGCCGTGGTAGGCCGTATGACAAATACCGATTATTTTAGGAATATTAAGCGACACCAAGTCGAAACCTGGAAAGATTTACTGCTGATTAGAATTGATGAAAATATCAGTTTTGCCAATGTTAGCTATATCATTCATTTTATAGAAGAAGAATGCATCCATAATGCAGACCTAAAACATGTTGTATTGATTTTTTCTTCGGTAAGCCATATTGATAAAACGGCATTTGAAGCACTAGAAAATTTAATCCATTCTTTAAAACATAGAGATATTTTACTTAATCTTACCGAAGTAAAAGGCCCTGTCATGGATAAATTACAGCAAACTGATTTTTTCAATCAATTAACCCCAGGTCAAGTATTTATTCAAACGATTGAAGCAGTTGAAACCTTAAATACAATTAATCATTCATCAAAGTAATGCCAACATCTATAAATAATTTCAATCCTGTTTCGACAGAACTTTTTAAAGCTATCAACCTTATTGAAGCAAGCGCAGGCACAGGTAAAACTTATGCCATTGCCATGCTGGTTTTGCGTTTTGTAGTAGAAAAAGAACTCGATATTAAGCAAATTCTTGTTGTTACATTCACCAAAGCCGCCACCGAAGAACTTAAAGATAGAATTAGAGCGCGCCTAACCGAAACTCGCCAGGCCATAATTGGGAATAAAATAGATATTGACCCCACAATATTACAATGGCTAGAAACGTTAAATATACAAGAAGACGATGTTGTACAACGATTAAACCACGCCTTACTAGATATTGATCAGGCAGGCATTTTTACTATTCATGGTTTTTGCCAACGTATTTTGGCTGAACATGCACTGGAAAGCGGCCAGTTATTTGATTCTGAATTAACCGATGATGTTAGCAGTATTAAACAAGCTTGCTCAGATGACTTTTGGCGTAAGCAAATTTACCAAAGATCAGTCTGGGAAGTGTCTTTACTGACCTCGCAATATAAAAACCCAGACCAATTACTCGCCAGTGTTGACTATATCTCGGCAGAATTAACGGTTTACCCAGATTATCAAGACCTCAATCAAACATTAATTGAGCTTAAACAACAGATAGAAAATAACTCTCAAACCATTAAATTTGCTTTAAACCTGATCGAACAACAACTGGATGAAGGAAAATTTAAAAAAACCTTTAATGCATCCTTTAAACAACACAGTCAAAACTTAATTCAGTGGCTCAATGAGGAAAGCACCTTATCGCCTGACTTTTCCATATTGACGGAAAAAGGTTTAATTAGCGCTTTAAATGGGGTTAAATTTAAAACCAGTAAAGCCAAACCTCTTTCAAGTGACGAGCAAAAATCTGATTACATTGCATCACTCAAGATCGACTTTTCACTGTTTGAAAAAATTGATCATGCCGTAAAGAATATTAGCCTAACTTTTAGACGCGCCTTGCTTGAAACGTTACGAGAAGATATAGATAAACGCCTACAGCAACTTAATGTTTTATCTTTTGATACTTTAATCAACCGTTTTTCTGAAGCTTTACAATATGAAAAAGGTTTGCAATTACAGCAAGAAATCCAGCGACGTTTTCATGCCGCGTTAATTGATGAATTTCAAGATACAGACCAAAACCAATGGTTTATATTCTCCAAACTATTTAATTCTCCTGAACATTATTTATACCTTATTGGCGACCCTAAGCAGGCGATTTATAAATTTAGAGGCGCAGATATCAATTCTTATTTTTCCGCACAAGAACAAGCCCAGCATTTATTTACCCTAGGCAGTAATTGGCGCTCACACCCTCAATTAGTCAACGGTGTGAATACATTATTTGCCAGAGAACAGCCTTTTTATGCAGAAAACCCTGAATTCATACCTGTTACTGCAGCAATAAGCGACAAACAAGGTTCAGTTACTCAACATGGAGAGACTATCCCTCCCTTGGTTTTATGGCAATTAAACAATAATGAAGAGGGTTATTGGTCATCTGGAAAAGCCGCCAATGAAATTAAAATAGCCACTGTTAATGAAATACTGGCACTCCTTAGCCCAGAATTTAAGATCGAAAAAGAGGATAAACAAACACAAGTTATTCCCAAAGACATCGCCATATTAGTCAGAAGCAATCCACAGGCAAGAGACTTTCAGCACGCTTTAAATAACGTAGGTATTGCTGCAGTCATTAACAGTAAAGAATCCGTTTTTTCATCAATGGAAGCGCTTAATCTATTGACGTTATTGCAGGCGATTGCCCAGCCTAGTCACAATCATTTACTAAAACAGTCCTTAACACTTGATTGGTTTAACCTGAATGGTCAACAGCTCTACCAGACTCTTAATGATGAACTGGTTATGGATGGATGGTTATCTCGCTTTTTAGATTATCAGCAAAGCTGGCAAAAAAATGGCTTTATGGGGATGATGCAGCAACTGCTTAGCAATGAAAAAGTATTGCCACACTTATCAAAAAACCAACTAGCAGAACGACGCATTACTAACTTACAACATTGCATAGAGCTGGTGCAGCAAGCAGTGATTGATGAGCATCTTGGTATTAATAAGACACTGGATTGGCTACAGAATAATATAACTCAAGCGGCTCATAAAGCCGCAAGTTCCGATGATCAGCAGCTGCGTTTAGAAAGTGATGAAGATGCCGTAAAAATAATCACCATGCATGGCTCTAAAGGACTGGAATTTCCTATCGTGTTTTGTCCTTTTTTATGGCAACGGGGGATGCAATTAAAAAAAGAACAAAATGTAATCAAATGTTATCAAAATAATAATATGATTGCTGATTTAGGCTCCCCTTTATTTGAGCAGCACCGAGAAATAGCTTTAGATGAAGAGCTCGCTGAAGATTTAAGAGTATTTTATGTTGCAATCACACGCGCTAAATTTAGATGTTACCTTAACTGGGCTGATGTGCGTAGCAAGGATAAAGCAAATGAATCAGCCATGGCTTATTTATTTGCTTTTTCAGCAGATGACTTTAACCAACAGCAACAAAAATTTAAAGATTATCATCATCAAGCCCCCTCAACTTTTGCTTATCAGTTAATCGAAACAGATCAAAATATTAGCGATTATTACCAAGCGTCAAAGAGTGATGATCAGCTAAATTTCAAACAAAGACAGCGTCTTCTTTATACTCCTTGGCAGATGAGTAGTTACACCGCTTTATCTAGCTTAAGCATTCATGATGCACCTGAATTACCAGATGATAAAGCAAGAGAAGAAATTTTAGTCAACTGGTCTGAATCAACCTATTCAGAGCTCCCTCGTGGAGCTCAAACAGGAAATGTTATTCATGATTTATTAGAAAACATTCCCTTTTATATATTGGCTGAAGAGAATGATATTAGCCAGCAACGGGATAAATCATGTCAACGTTATAGCGTAAAAACCATAGTGCCTGAACAAATCGACCTGTTACTCAAAAACACAGTTAATACACCGCTTTCAAAAAATGACGACGACTTTTGTCTAAAAAACCTGAATAACAAGCAGTGTTTAAAAGAAATGCCTTTTTACCTTTCTATGCAAACTCTGGATGCAAGCCAAATAAATAGCATTTTAAAAGCTGAGCCCAGTTATCAACCCTTATCCAAGAAAACACTCAGTGGTTATTTAACGGGGTTTATTGATTTAATTTGTCAGTATAAAGAGCAATATTATGTGATTGATTATAAATCAAATAGCCTAGAATCTTATGAACAAGAGCATTTAATTAAATCAATGTCCGAACATAATTACGGTTTGCAGTACTGGATTTATACCTTGGTTTTACATCTGTATCTAAAAAATAAATTACCCAATTATAGTTATGAAAAACATATTGGAGGAGTGAAATATTTATTTGTTAGAGGTATGGATAAAAGCAAAGGTAATCAAGGGGTATATCAAATAAAACCAGAATTTAGCAAAATACAACAATTAGAAATGCTATTTTTAAACTAAACCTAGCTTTATATTTGGCAGTAATGACGACTAGTTAAAAAATAATTACATTCCATTAAATTCATTTATTTTTATATATAATTATAAGCCTAAGCAAACCGTGTTATATCGCTTATTCTGTTGAGCCATATAGCCCATATTCATCATCACTATCGCCTTTTTATGTTGTTTTTTAGTACTTTACAACAAACCAAAAGAGTATTTAGCAATTAAAGTGCCATGCTTAGCGGCATTTTGTCACGCGTCAAAATGCCACATTTTCAATCCCATCTCTGCTGGATAAACTGTACCCAACTCTTGTATGCAACCTCTTCTTTTAAGCGGTTTTAGAGTTTATCAAATCCTTCCTCTCATGCGGCCCCATGGCCGCATTTTTTTTGGAGACAGCCATGCAACGTAATTACAATCCTGATTATTCACCTTTCCAGCCCGTTAATGATTTAACACAACAGACAGCTTTCCATGAAGCAGGGCATGCAGCCAGCATTTATTTAGGTAATAAAGAAAAAAAATTACCTGCTGTATTTTTTCAAATCCAAATTCAAAATACTGATGATACCAATGCTATTAATATCGCAAAAGTTATTGATGGTCAGCTTATTCAAAATATGCCTATTGCAGGTCTTGATAATTTTCAATCACTCTCAAAATTAGAACAACTTAACTACCAATCAGCATACGAAGCCGATGTGGTTAATCTGTTAGTAGGGCCTTTAGCTGAAGCCAAATTTGTATCAATAAGAGATGACGAAGCTTTTAACTTTAATCTAATCAATACTCATGCCTTAAATTACTATGGTGGCTCATCTGATGTAAAAAAAGCTTATGCTTATTTAGAATATTTTGTTCCATCAAAAACTGAACGTGAAATAAAAATGATGGAATTATTCTCACAAGCGTTTCAGTTTATTGAAGCACCAGGTAACTGGAAATATATTTTAAATTTAGCGCATTATATTTTACAAAGTGAAAATGACATTATTTCTTGCGAAGAAGCGATTGAAGTTTTTGAGAAGTGTTAAATAAACCTATTGCGCCTGATTTTTAACGATAGAAGACAGAGAAAAAAGTAAGCAAGTTGGCGAAGACAATGTATTCACCCCCAAGAATATTTTAGAATAGATTATCCACAACTTGCTCAACTTTTATACTTATCAAGCAACTTTCCTACAGCTGAGTAAGTAGATACCCCCCCCTTAAGCCACTATAAAATGTAGGGGCACCACCCTCTACGTGATTATTAATTTCATTCAACTACACTAACAATTAAGTACTTCTTATTTTTGGTACTCCCCCTTGACAATAAGGTTCACTTTAAATGGAACAGTTAACCGACTTAAAAGCCATTCTACATTCCAAACGGGCAAATATTTACTATCTGGATAAATGTCGTGTTATGCAAAAAGATGGTCGTGTACTTTACCTTACCGAGGCGGATACAGAAAAACAATACTGGAATATCCCCATTGCCAATACTACCGTTGTTTTATTAGGTACTGGCACATCAATTACTCAAGCCGCAGTCAGAATGCTAGCATCAGCAGGTGTATTAATTGGTTTTAGTGGCAGTGGAGGAACGCCACTTATTGCGGCCAACGAAATAGAATGGCTATCCCCGCAAAGTGAATACCGCCCAACTGAATATGTACAAGGCTGGATGGCCTTCTGGTTTGAACAGGACAAACGCCTTAAAGTAGCCAAACAATTCCAGCAGCAACGTATCCAATATATGCAAAAAGTATGGAGTAAAGATCGAGACCTAAAAAATGAAGGATTCACAACAGGCGATGAAAAAATAAAACGGGCGCTTAATTTATTTGCCTCAGAAATAGAAGCCTGCCCCAATGTAACTAACTTACTCTTAGTCGAAGCAAAACTTACCAAATCTCTGTATAAAATAGCCGCTAATCACACCAAACAAAAAGACTTTGTACGACAGCATGACAGTATTGACGATGCCAATGCCTTTTTAAATCACGGTAATTATTTAGCCTATGGACTCGCCGCCACCACGCTTTGGGTACTAGGTATTCCCCATGGATTTGCCGTGATGCATGGTAAAACCAGACGGGGTGCGCTAGTGTTTGACGTGGCTGATTTAATTAAAGATACGCTTATCCTACCTTGGGCGTTTATCTGTGCCAAAGAGCAAGCGACTGAGCAGGAATTTAGGCAACAATGTTTACAAAATTTCACCCAGCATAAAGCACTGGATTTTATGTTTGATGCGGTTAAGAAAGCCAGTCAGGAAGGTAAAGACTTATGATGGTCACCTTTGTTTCTCAATGTGAGCATAAAGCACTGAATAGAACCCGGCGTGTATTAGATGCTTTTGCCAATAGAATTGGAAGCCGTACCTGGCAAACAGTGATTACTGATGAAGGTTTGCAGGCGGTGAAGAAGCTATTAAGAAAATCAGCGACTAAAAACACAGCTGTTTCTTGTCATTGGATTAGGAGTCGTAGTCGGAGTGATTTGGTTTGGCTAGTGGGAAATCGGGATAAATTTAATGCCGATGGTTATGTTCCAGTTAATTGGACGCAAAAACAAATAGTAAATACGCAGTATGAAAATGACTGGAAATACCTACCTGTTATAAAAGCCTTAACCGCTATTTCAGCTCTCTTTCATGACTGGGGTAAAGCTTCAAAATTATTTCAAGAAAAACTAAAGCCTAATAGTAAATACAAATATAAAGGCGACCCTCTTCGCCATGAATGGATTTCTTGTTTATTGCTTAATGCATTGATTCAACAGGGGCATACTGAAACTGACTCAGACTGGTTGTCTACTCTAATGGATGGAAATATCGATGAAAGCCAGCTAAAAAACAATATTACTCCAGATACAATAAACCCCTTAGATCAATTGCCAATGACAGCTAAATTAGTAGCATGGCTTATTGTTTCACATCATCGACTGCCTCTCACTAAAGACGACTGGCGGAATGAAGCTGCAAACGATATTGATGATATTTTAAAAAGAATTACCCAAGAATGGGGCTATGAAAACAAGCATGATGAAGCTGAATATCTAAAACGGGTAAATGCCTGTTTTGAATTTCCCAATGGCTTAATCAGTCAATCAACAAAATGGCTTAGCCAAGTAAAAAAGTGGGCAAAGAAATTACATGCCTGCCAACCTTTGATTGAAACAGCCATGCAAGACGGTAGCTTTCGGCTGATATTACATCATTCAAGATTATGTTTAATGCTAGGTGATCATTTTTACTCATCGCAAGATGCTGATAAAAAATGGCAGGATACTATAGGCTTATATGCAAATACCGATAGAGTAACTAAATCATTAAAGCAAAAATTAGATGAACATTTAGTTGGGGTAGCAAGGAACGCATTAAATACCGCCCATTTATTACCTGCTTTTGAGCAGGAACCACCATTTGCTGAAGCTATCGATAGCTTAAAAAAGCGCAGCCCTAAAGGTTACCAATGGCAAGATAGAGCGGTACATAAAATAATTGTATGGCAGCAAGAGACATTTCAGGCAGACAAAACAACATATGGTTTTTTTGCAGTCAATATGGCAAGTACAGGCTGCGGTAAAACCTTTGCTAATGCAAAAGTAATGCGTGCTTTATCCCCTGGCGCTAGTAGCTTGAGATATGTTTTAGCTTTGGGCCTACGCACCTTGACCTTGCAAACAGGTGACGAATATAGGGAGCGTATAGGCCTAGATAATAGTGAACTTGCTGTATTGATTGGCTCAAAAGCCGTCATGGAGTTACATCAACAAGCCAAACTGACGAATGAAGAAAAAAGTTATGAAAATTCAGGTTCAGAATCGCAAGCATCTTTACTGGGTGAAGAAATAGATTTTGACTGCGATATACCAGAAAAGGGTTTAACAACAGTATTAACATGCGAGCGTGATAGGCAATTTCTCTATGCACCCGTACTATCCTGCACGATTGATCATTTGATGGCTGCTACAGAAACAAAGCGGGGTGGTCGTTACATTCTGCCAACACTGCGATTAATGTCGTCTGACTTGGTGATTGATGAAATAGATGACTTTACTGGTGATGATTTAATTGCCATTGGTCGCTTAATTCACTTGGCTGGAATGTTAGGTCGAAAGGTGATGATCTCATCAGCAACGATACCGCCTGATATGGCAGAAGGTTATTTCAAAGCGTATCGTGACGGCTGGCAACTTTATTGTAAAACACGTACCGCTAGTGAAATTATAGGCTGTGCTTGGATTGATGAATTTAATACTCATACGATAAGTAATGATGCATCGACAACGCCTGAAGCAATTAAGCAATATCGCCAATGTCACAAAAAATTTATAGATAAACGTGTCAAGAAACTTGATCAACAGCCAGCAAAAAGAAAAGTTGATATTAGTCATTGCCAATCAATTATTGATGACTATCAAGGCCAAAGCCATCAGCAGCAAGAGGTCATTGAAAGTAAACAGCAGGCTTATTTTAATATTATTGCAATGGCTACCTTAGAAAAACATTCCACTCATAGTTTTCAAGACAAACAAACACAATTGAAGGTTTCTTTTGGTGTTGTGCGTGTGGCCAATATATCTCCTTGCATCGCATTAACAGAATTTTTACTAGCGCATGATTGGCCAGTGGATACAGAAGTAAGAGTGATGGCTTATCACAGTCAGCAGGTTTTGCTAATGCGTTCTATGCAAGAACGACATTTAGATCAGGTATTAAAACGAAAAGAAAATCTCGGTGAGCCACCAAAATCCTTGAACCACCCCATAATTAGGCAACACCTTAATGCGATTAATCAAAATAACGCTGAGATAAAGAATGTACTGTTTATATTAGTGGCAACCCCTGTTGAAGAGGTGGGTAGAGATCATGATTTTGACTGGGCGGTAATTGAGCCCTCTTCTTATCGCTCTATCGTGCAATTGGCCGGGAGAGTTAAGCGCCATAGAGAGGGAGAGGTTGAATGTCCAAATATTAGCGTACTTCAATACAACTGGAAGGGTGTGCGAGATTATCATCAGGACGATGTTAAGGTATTCAATCGCCCAGGGTTTGAAGAGCTTCTTCGCTTAAGTAGCCATGACATGAATGACTTAATTGATGCTGAGGTTGTGAAGCAGCGTTTAGATGCCGTTGCCCGAATTCAGAAACCTGATCACTTAACGGCAAACTACCTAAGAAATCTAACGAAAGCCGAAAGCCTAGCAGAATTAGAGCATGCAGCTACATGGCATTGTTTGTCTAATTATAAACGTGAAGGTTTAGGTCGGCAGGTCGGCCCTGATACATTGCAGGGATATTTGAATGAATCATGGTTTTTGACCGCTTTGCCGCAAGTATTGACCCCCTTCAGAAAGAGTGAGCCTTCATTAAAAGTATTTTTAGTTTTCGATGAAGATCATCAAGAAAGTAAATTCTGTGAAAAAGATGAGCAAGGCTATACCATTGATAGAGAACAAATATTAAATATTCAGAGAATAGAGTTAAGTAAACAGGCTAAAAATAGGCTTTGGTTAACTCGTGATTTTGATAGATGTTGTGAAAAAATGGCAGGTGAACAGAATTTAAGCCAAAGAATAATTTCTTTGCGTTATGGAGAGTTAAGTTTTTCTCATAATGAAAAGAAACAATACGTTTATAACGACCAGTTAGGTTTAGTTAAAGTTTGAAATAAAAGGAAAAAATATGCTTGATCCAGCAATAATGGAATTCTTTGAAGATAGAAAATCGGCATGGTTGAAGAAGAACTTAAAGGCGTCTATGACGGATGTGAAAATTAAAGAGAAAGAGATTGAATGGTGTTATCACCCAATTTTAGGAGTGTATTGTGAGTAGATTAAAAATACGTTTATCGTCTATAGGAGCAAAGTATGGAAGTTGATGATTTTTCCGAAGTTCAAATGGCTATGTTTAGTTTTTTAGAAAAACGAATGAAAAGTTCTGACCTTTTTAAGATAAAAGATAAAGTTAATAAAAAGGAAAAGGATTTACAGACCAGTAAAGGAGATAAAAAAGAAAAAGATTTAGAACAGCTCATCAGTCTAAAAAATGAGTTAAAAGAACAAAGACAGAAATCACTAGTAACAGAAGTC
>ENA-OSET01004803-OSET01004803.1-sediment-metagenome-genome-assembly--contig:-NODE-4803-length-11765-cov-32.823494_pt1 | contig 11765 bp, 10 predicted proteins | sample MGYA00237882_ERZ534229 | MGnify/ENA primary metagenome ERZ534229 (study PRJEB26408, sample SAMN06266212) | sediment metagenome | isolation source: Hudson Canyon methane seep mesocosm | place...
GAAAACCAGCGTAGGTTTATCCCTACCCAGGGTTCGAATCCCTGACTCTCCGCCATTACAAAGAAAAGCCCGTACATATTCTGTACGGGCTTTTTTGTATCTAGACCTTAGTCACTAGAAGCTTCATTTAAACTACAGGACTCCACTCCATCCTTAAGTACATTTATTGATGGATACATTCTAAAACCTTGCCTAACTAGTCCACATGCCACTTCATTTTTGTTCTGATACATAAAATCATTTAGATCAGCGACATCACCAAAAATTTCTGGTTCAGGACGTATCTGAAGATATCTATCTGCCCATGGCAGATAAGTTGCAGCTATCTGATAATCATCATTTTTAATGCTCTCAATCAATAATGATCGCATAGCCACTTTATCAGCTAGTGATCTAAAATAAAGATTTCTGTAGGCTATCTGTAAATAAGGTGGTTTTACATCTTTGTTGTATAAGTAATTATATAGATCTGTCTGAGCACGATCGGTGTGATACATAAAATAGCTTGTTATAACAACGAACAATACTGCTAGAACCTGTAGTAACTTTACGGCACTGCCGCTAAGAGTTATTGACACTTGTCTTTGCTGATGTCGGAGAAGAATATAAACAAGGAACAACCACAAAAACCAATGCACCGATGAAGTATAAAAAGGCATTTCCACTTGAGCATGAAATCCTACCGGTAATAATATAGCCGCATAACTTGCCCCTCGCTGAAACCCACATTGATAAAGAGCAACGGTAAGCCCAATTATAAATAAAATAATGCCTGACGCAGCAATAATGCCTCCCTCAATAAGCCAAAATAAAATCTCATTATGTGGGTGGCCAACATATTCAGCGAATGCTGCATCAGGATGTAATTCATAAAATTCTGCTGCCTGTACGTGCCAAACACGTAAAAAACTACCAATGCCATGGCCGTGAAGTGGTTCCTCCTTGACTAAGTCAGATCCGATTGCATACATACTTAATCGAATGGAAGAGTATTCACTCTCTGTAAGTTGCACAGTTTTCTCTAATGTGCGATTAAACCCTTCTTGACCTAAAAATGAGGTGGCTACAAAGACTAAAAATAGCATTATCATCATTGGCTTTTGTAGCAATAATTGCTTCTTTCGACTGAATAACACTAAGACTAATGCAATCAGTAAAGAAAGAAGAGCAATTCTAGAGCCAGAATAGATGACAATATAATTAGATAAACCAAAAGACAAAATCATACTTGCTTTAAGTAAAATAGAACTATTACGTAAAAATGGTCTACTCGATAAATATAAAGTAACAATCATGCCCGTCACTAGGTAACTAGCATGAACATTTATCTGCTGGAAAATTCCTCTTGGTTCTCCATCATGAGAAGCTAAAAACCATGCAAAGCCTTCCCCCGGGAAAATGTTTTGATACAGGCCAATACAAGCATGAAATCCCGTTGCTATAGAGAAAAGCAATAAAACTCTGTCAATCGCACGCTGTTTTAACTGAAATTGGAATAAACTAAATAGAAATAGAAAACCACCAATAATATAAAGTAGTCTAAATAACCATGTGATTGGATCACCAACATCTGTGAGCAAGCCACTCACAACAACAACTAAGGGAAAAGCTATAAAATAATAGTAGTTTTTAGGGATGTATAATTTTTTTGATTGGACAATGATTAATAAAGAAAAGGCGATAATCCAACTTGAAATCATCCATTGAGGAATATTATATGGGAGTGCAAGGCCTCCTATCCCTGTGATATTTAGCTTCGTATAAAAAGGCGCTATGACAAGGAGTAGAATGCACATCAACAGTCCGGCAGTTAATTTATTAAAGCCTTTAATATTAATTGGATTCACCTTATATTTTTTCATCGTTTGTTTATTCATAAAGTTAGCCATAGCGTGTTTAATCAATACACATCATTTCGACAAAACAAAAAAATCCCTAACCTAGAAACCTAGATTAGGGATTTTAAATTTTAAATTAAATGAACCAGAGGCTCATTGTAATTTTATTTACATGAACCTGGTAACCAATTTGAACCTAAACCAGCAGCATTAGGAGAACATGTCCACTCTGTAATTGCACCATTTGTCGCATCATTTGAGCCACCAACTTCTGTTGGCGTTAAAAGAACAACAACATCAGTAGTACCAGGAGTAAGAATTTCTCCTGTAGCAGTAATCACACCAGCAGCATCTACAGATAAGCCAGATGCATATAATGTTGGTTGGAAAGTATCATCACAAATTGTGAAGTCAGCACTAGCAAGTACTTTTGCACTTTGGTTAATTTCTGAAACACATGTACGAGCAGCACTTGCAGCTAGAACAACTTCAGATGTTTTTGCTCTGTTAACATAATCTTGATAAGCAGGCAACGCAATAGCGGCCAAAATACCAATAATCGCGATAACGATCATTAGCTCGATTAATGTAAAACCTTGTTGGACTTTTTTCATTGTTATTTCCTTTTGAGTTTAAAAAATTCAGCAAACTGTTTGCTTGCTGTAGTTAATGCAGTTAGCATGCCAGCTGTAATCGCTTGTTTTTATTGGTCAGTTACAATTAATGTTAACTATTTACACTCCATCAGTTGTCACAATGTGACGTAATTTGTCAGCTTGTTTCGATTTCAGCTTGAGTGCAATTTGTCGGGTTAAAACCCGACCTACGCATGTTTCCCTGTCATCGGCTTTAAATCAAAGGCAATACAAATACGTTCTTCATCAGAACTAAACGGAATGGTTCGATGGAATAATGATGATGGGAACATAATAAAGTCCCCTACTTCTGGTGCTAGGGCTTTAGCTTGGAAGTTATCGTGTTTTGTCGGGTATTCATCGCCATGGGTACTTACTTCAATACTACCTTCATGCTCATGTGCTTTTTTAGTAGGCAGTGATAGGTACATCGCGCCACTGATCCAGCCTTCTTCGTGAATATGTGAGTTGAGGTGGCCGCCTTGTTTCATGCGGACATACCATGAGCTAGCAAACTCAGTCTTTGTAGGGAATGACTTAATCAAAACACAGTCAGCACCTTCAAAGTTTTGTCGATAACGCTCGACGGCATCAACAACACAGGCAGCTAACTGTTGAAAGACAGGTTCAGGTCTTTTTAATAAGTTGCCTGCTGATTGCACGCCATTCACTAAACGACCTTGCATTTTTTCTGACACATCTGCACTACGAATTTCTTCTAATAATGCATCACGTAATTCGCTATTTTCACCTGAAATTTCTGGAATATTGGTGTGAAATACAAAGCTCATTGGATCAGGACAGAAATTGTAGTCACTTTCTCCACCAAAATTCTCAGCATAATGTTGTGCCAGCGTCGATAAGAAGGGTGAATCATGTTTAACCGCTTTGAGTTCATCTAGATTCTTTTTAAACTCTTCATAGCGCTCTGTTTTATAAAGGCAATAGAGCATTCTCTCTTCCCAATCAGCAAACTGAGACGCTTTAAAGTGTTCTAATGCACCTGCTAAATCGCCACTATCATAAAGATATACAGCTAAGCTATAGTTTGCGACTGGAAGTGTTGGGTCAAGAATTAATGCCTGTTTATAAAACTCTACTGATTCTTCATAACGGCCTTGGTCACGCAAAACTTCACCTAAATTACTATGAACCTCAGCATAATTAGGCTCTAACTCTAATGCCTTATTGTAGCTATCGATAGCATCTTCGAGTTTGCCTTCATTCTTTAAGGCTGTGCCCAGATTAAAATAGACTTTAGCATCTTGCTGAATCGTCAGGGCACGTTGATATATATCAATAGCCGGCTGAAGTTGACTCTGCTCCTGTAAACACACGCCAAGATTAACCATTGCCTCAAAGAAACCTGGCTCAAGTTCAATTGCTTTTTTATAACTTTCTGCCGCTTGTTCAAACTCACCTTGGTCTTGTAATGCTGCACCTAAATTATAGTGGGCATCTGTTAACGAAGGGTTAAGTTTTATCGTTTTCTTATAACTTGTAATCGCTTCTTCTATACGATTGATATTGGTCAACAAAATGCCTACATTAAAATGTAACTCTGCAACACTTGGGTCTATTTCTAGCGCTTTTCGGAAACTTGTCACCGCATCTTTATACTTATTTTGCCCCGCTAAAGCGTTGCCATAAAGATTATGTAGCACAAAAGAATTAGGACATTGTTTAATTAACTTCTTTGCCAAAGCTTCAGCCTGCACAGGATAACCACCATTAAGTGCTTGTACAATTGGCTGAATCTCTTGCTGAGTTGGCTCACGTAATGCCTGAGGTTTTTTCATTTTTGCGTACCTGAAATATAGGGTCAATTTTTAACTATACTAAATATAGTGTTTTTCAGCATCACTAATTAAGCCTAACTTGAGATAATTTTCAATCAAGCACGCTACTAACATCAAAATAAGGATAGCCTTGTGCATCTGCTACCGCTTTAAAAGTCACCTTACCTTGATAAATATTAAGTCCTTGTGACAAATAAGGATTATCCCTCAAGGCCTGTTTAATGCCTTTATTTGCTAATTCAATAATGAATGGCAAGGTGGCATTAGTTAAAGCAAATGTAGAGGTTCGCGCCACACCGCCCGGCATATTAGCGACACAGTAATGAATCAGCCCTTGTTCAACATAAGTAGGAGAATCATGTGTCGTTGCATGCGATGACTCAAAACAGCCTCCTTGATCGATAGCAACATCAACTAGGACGGCACCTTGTTTCATTGTTGCCAACATATCCCTCGTTATAAGCTTAGGCGCTGTTGCTCCCGCTACCAATACGGCACCAATCACTAAGTCAGCTTTTACAACAGCACGGTTAATCAACTCTTTAGTGGCATATAAAGTTTTAAGTTGTGGGCCATATTGTTCATCTAAATATTTCAACCTAGTAAGAGACCGATCGATAACCGTCACATCAGCACCTAAACCCATTGCCATGCGAGCAGCATTAAGACCCACTACTCCGCCCCCAAGAATAACCACTTTTGCTGGAGCGACGCCTGGCACACCACCCAATAATATTCCCATTCCACCTTGGGTATTTTCTAATGCATGAGCCCCCGCTTGAACAGCCATTCTACCTGCGACTTCGCTCATCGGAGCTAATAAAGGCAAGCCGCCACTCTCATCCGTCACAGTCTCGTATGCAATACAGTTTGCCCCTGACGCTATAAGATCTTTGGTCTGTTCATGATCTGGAGCTAAATGAAGATAGGTAAATAATATTTGCCCAGCTCGCAACATTTTACGTTCGTGAGCCTGAGGCTCTTTAACTTTAACAATCAACTCTGCTGAGGCAAAAAGTTCACTCGCTGACGCCACTATTTCTGCGCCAGCTTGTTGATATAAGGAGTCTGTTAAGCCAATAACACTACCAGCATCTTTCTCTACCATCACTCGGTGTCCATGTGAAACAAGTTCACGTACACCTGATGGCGTCATTCCTACACGGTATTCATTATTCTTAATTTCTTTAGGCACACCAATTAACATAGTAAATCTCCGGTTTTTAATTTTCTTATTTTCTGATGTAATTCAATTATTAACGATAATAAAACATTTGGCTATTGTGACTCAAAATACAACTACAAAGAATTTAACTTCATTAAAGTTCGACAACCGCTTTACTCGACAATTACCTGCTGATCCTGAAAGTGGAAATAGTCGTCGCCAAGTTATGTCATCTTGTTATTCGTATGTTACACCTACCTCAGTTAAAGCCCCCCAACTCATTATTTATTCACAAGAAGTCGCTGAGCAGCTGGATTTGTCATCACAAGATTGTGAATCAAACTTATTTACCCAAGTATTTTCCGGCAATACATTACTTGATGGCATGAAGCCCTATGCACAATGTTACGGTGGCCATCAGTTTGGTAATTGGGCGGGGCAACTAGGTGATGGCCGGGCAATTAACCTAGGTGAAGTCAAAAACAACCTTGGTCAACATCATGTTTTACAGTTAAAAGGCGCAGGAGAAACCCCCTACTCCCGTACTGCTGATGGCTTGGCAGTATTACGATCTTCCGTACGTGAGTTTTTATGTAGTGAGGCCATGTTTCATCTAGGCGTTCCTACCACACGTGCTCTAAGTTTAGTTACGACTGGCGAAAATGTTGTTCGAGATATGTTCTACGATGGCCGCCCTAAAGAAGAGCCTGGCGCCATAGTTTGCCGTGTTGCTCCCTCTTTTTTGCGTTTTGGTAGCTATGAAATATTTTCTGCCCGAGGTGATATTGATAACTTACGTCATCTTGTTGATTACACCATTCGAACTGACTTCCCACACCTTGGCGAACCGAGCGTTGATGTTTATCTACAATGGTTTTCAGAAGTCTGTGAACGCACAGCAGAAATGATTGTTCATTGGATGCGGGTGGGCTTTGTTCACGGTGTGATGAATACCGACAATATGTCCATCTTGGGTTTAACTATTGATTATGGTCCCTATGGCTGGTTAGAAGATTTTGATCCGAATTGGACACCAAACACGACCGATGCCAGTGGTCGCCGCTATCGATTTGGCAACCAATCACAAATCGCACAATGGAATTTATTCCAACTTGCCAATGCACTTTATCCATTAATAGAACAAGCTGAACCACTGCAAGATATCATCGGCGATTACGTCGAGATATACCAAGAAAAAGTTCAAGCAATGCGTTGTCAAAAGCTGGGGCTAAATCACTATGATGAAGAGCTACATCAAGAGCTGCATGAAGTATTACAATTAGTCGAAACCGACATGACTATTTTCTATCGAAAGTTAGCCAATATAACAACGAGTGACAGCTCATCTGATGAAGAAGTATTCTCTATAGTAAGTGATGCTTACTACGATATTGATTCAATCAATGATGAAAGTAGAAATCGAATCGTCGCATGGTTACAACAATATCGGCAACAATTATTAAAGGATGGAATCGAGGACAAAGAACGTAAAGTAATAATGAATGCCACTAACCCTAAATATGTACTTAGAAATTATTTAGCACAACTGGCTATTGATGATGCCGAACAAGGCGACTTTGACTTAATTCATACGCTACATGAATGCTTGCGTCACCCATATGATGAACAAGATAATATGGAGCAATTTGCTGCCAAACGACCTGATTGGGCAAGAGATCGTGCAGGCTGTTCTATGTTATCGTGCAGCTCTTAATGGAATAATCATGCCCATGATAGATTGATATCTGGAGAAAAATGTGAACAAATTTAAAGCTAAGCTACGTGGCAGCATCTCAATATTAGCCCTTACAGCAATAATAGCTAGCTCATTAGCTGGCAGCTATTATTATATTGATCAGAAAGCGGATACCCGTGCACAACACACATTATCGAAAGTTGTTGATGATGCAAAATCAGAAGGCGTTGAACTCACTTATAGCAGTGTAGATGCCTCACCACTATTACGAAATATCACTGTATCTGACTTTAAAATCTTAGGTAATAGTCAAGAGCCTGATATCACGCTCGGACACATCTCTATTACGGGATTTAATTGGCATGACTTAAATCAAGAAACAGACAAATTACCACTTGCTCTGAGCATTGATATTCAAAATGCAGTCCTTCATCTAAAGCCAAGCATGGTCGAAAATGATGCTGATCTTCAGGCACTAGTTAAGACATTTGGATCTCAGATTAATTTCTCTTCTCATTTTGCCTACAGTTTAAATCAAGAGTCGGGGCTATTATCTATTTCAACCACAGAAACAGTTGTCGATAACTTTTCTTTTAAGAGTGACCTAACTATTGGTAGTGCTGCTTGGTTGGCTGAGATTGACGCCAACTCAGAAGACAAGCCACTATCAGAGTTGATGTCAACAACACTTAATACCCTATCCATTACCTTTAATAATGATGGAATCATCGAAAAAATACGCTCTGTTGCCGCTAAAAAAACAGGACAATCTCAAGAGCAACTGACACAAGACTCTGTAGATCAAATAAAACAATTACAACAAGTGGCTCAAAAAAACTGGGGGCCTTTATTTGTACCTATGATTGATGAGCTTATTAAATTCACAATCAAACCACAGCAGTTACACATAACAATAAACCCTGAAGCCCCCCTTAACGGTGATGATTTCATGCTGGCATTTATAGGTGGCGATGCAGGACTATTAACATTGATCGAGCAAGCTCACATTCAACTAAAAGCAAACTAAATATGTCACATGAACAACAAGCAGTCGAACAATGGTTAGATGATGTTGTAATAGGTCTAAACCTTTGCCCTTTTGCAGCCATGCCACGTCGTAATAATCAAATAAGGTTTACCACTAGCGATGCTCAAACATCAGAGGATTTATTATCTCATTTATATGATGAACTTAAATTTCTTGAAAAAACACCCGCACAAGAAGTAGAAACAAGCCTACTTATTTTGCCTTTTATATTGGCTGACTTTGATGATTACAATCAATTTCTAGATATTGTTGATGAACTATTAATTGAGTTCGAATGGGAAGGTGTATTTCAGATTGCCAGCTTTCACCCAGACTACTGCTTTGCCGATACTGAGTCAGACTCCGTTGAAAACTTAACCAATCGTGCTCCTTATCCGATTTTGCATATTATTCGCGAAGCAAGCATGGAAAAAGCATTACAGAATATGACAGCTCCTGATGAAGTATTTAAAAGAAATATCGAGACAATGCATAATCTATCTACAGATCAAATTAAGCACTTATTTCCTTATTTATCTAAATAAATGTATCAAATATAAAAAGCATGTAAACTCAAATAAACGACTTATTTGCTTAACATCCATTACTTAAAGAAACTTATGTCTAAACCCGTATTTTGCAGGCTCGAACAACTAGCTCATTTAGGGTTGCCTAGTCAGACTTTTATTCCTGCAATATTACAAGAACTTCATCATCTTATCCCTTCTGTTGCTAATACTTTCTGTTGGCAGGATGAGGAAGAAAACTTATCAAACATTTATGATGAGACGGAAAATATAAATATCCATGAAGCATTTGGTCGCTCTATTGCAAGCCAAGCTCCAGACAAATATACACATACTATCCAATGGGTTAGTCAATTAGACACTTGCACTACTTCATTTGAAAACTTTGATAAATGTCCCTTTATTGCTGAATTTTACAAAACAATAATGTTACCCGCTGGTTATACAAATACTTGCTTCATTCCAATATTTCACAATACGACAAAAAAACGACTCGGCGTTCTCATGATTCACCGACCTCGATCCGCTAAAAGCTTTAGTGAAGAGGATCGAACTAACTTGCAACATATCACCACGATTATTGCGAGAGGAATAGAACAAGCAGGAAAAGAAAAACCATCACTGACCGATGGTTGGAGTCAAGGTCTACTAATTTCTGACAAGATGGGGGAGCTTCAATATGCATGCTCAATGGGAGATAAACTACTTTCATTAGCATCATCATCTCAAGTTGGATCAAAACGAAGTCGAACACCCTCTCTAAATAACTTCACAGGGATTAAAGAGTTACTAGAAAAGGTCATTAAGCAAAACAAATATAAACCTCAAGAAAATGATCCAACGTTAAGCATAACGAATGCATGGGGTCAGTTTCAGTTAAGAGGTTTTTTTCTACAAAATAAATCAGATGATAATACCTCCTTAATAGGCCTCAATATTCGCTGGCAAGAACCATTTGTACTCACTCTATTTCACCGCATAAAAATGCTCAGTCTGACCCCAAGACAAGAGACTGTCGGCCTACTTTATGCCGCTGGAGATCAATATCAAACAATTGCAGAAAAACTTGGTTTGAGTCTCTACACAGTTAAAGATCACATCAAAAATATATCTGCTCGGCTTAATATCAATTCACGAGCTGATTTAATTGAACTTATTCTATGTTCGAAAACGTAAACACCCTTCTATTTCCTAGCTTTTAAAATAAGTGACGAATGACAGAAACCGATCATCTACAAGGCTGACGTATTACTTTAGTGACTAAAAAAATATAAGTAAGCACATTTAATCATGATTAACTGCTGTAGATTGAAGGCCTTATAGTATGTTGTTATAGTCAACTCATAATATTTTTATAAGCGGCAAAAGCATCATGACTGATATCCCCCAAAGAAGCACCGATGATTATGCCGGACAAAAAGTTCAAGAAACGTTGGAAAACGGGTCAATAAATTCAGCTACGGGGCTCACTGCTGAACAGATATCTCTACGACGTCAGCAATTTGGCCTTAATGAAATTGATGCAAAAGAAGAATCACTTTGGCACCGAGTTTTTCGTCGGTTTTGGGGGCCAATACCGTGGATGATTGAGGTATGACAATTAAGCATCCTGAGTATGGCTACACTTGGGATATGCAGAGCACCCCCAAAAATGGCCACCTGCATTTGAACCTCTCTTAGCCGTACGCAATATTAGGGATTTTCCACATTTAGGGCATAACGTGATTCTTTCAGTTAGAACACTTTGTGGTGATACAGGTGCTGAACTCAAGTTAGGTGATGAGGCCTGTACATTTGCTATTAAAGTTTCTAACTGTTGGCCATCAACTAAATCTATCGGTTTACCACTAGCAAAGTTTTTAGCTTCTTGGGTAAACATTCCGGAAATAACAATTTTAACACTCGAAGCATGTTCAGAAATCATCACCCCATACATTTCACGTACAACCTTTACACCGACTTTAGATGTTTTCCAATTTTTACACTGTACAAGGTGAAAATAACCACCTTTTTTTAATCTAATATCAATGCCTCCATCAGCACCAGCAGTTTGATTTTCAATCACAGTGAAACCTTGGCGACGATAGACTTCAGCAACTAGCTCTTCAAATTTACGCCAACTCAAATCACGTATTGTTTGAATGTTTTTTTGATTATCTAGTAACTTTCGTTTTCGCCATGCATTAATAGCTGAAATAAATGCGGGAATAAGTAATGCCAATGCAAAAATATGTGCCACATTAGGTAATGCAGTCTGAAACCCTTGAAATATAATGTTCTCAGTAGACAGTGAGGGTACGATAAATTTCAGGCCGATATAAACTATCATTGACACAATTACACTTACCCACCACGGTAACAATACTAGTAGGTCCAAAACCCCTTCATCTTTCCTTGCCATAATAATCCTCCCTGATTATTGTTCAACATTACATATTAGCTTCGATAATAACATTGAAATAATTATCTATATCAATACCTGACTCTTCGTTATCATATTTATAAGGTTCCAATAAAAGCTAATATCACTCAAAGCATGAATCATCGTGGCAATTATTGGGACATTCAGTTTAAACTACACTCAATTAGTTTCAGCACTTTCTTACTTTACCTTCCGTCATTTCAAGTTCTAGCACTAAATGGATATGATTATCTTTAAAGTATAGGCAAAAGAGGCTGAACAACATACTATGTCACATCCCAAATCATTCTGATTGTGGGCAAAAGTTTAACTATAGGAATTAAGATGAAAGAAATTACAGTTGATAGCAACCCAAGTGAAGCACTTTTAAAAGAAATGGGGACTGCTCACTGGCCAACATGGGAAAAAGAAGTCTCTGTATTCCCATGGGAATTTGTTACGACAGAAACAGCACTTATTTTAGAGGGTGAATGTGAAATAACACCTGCAGATGGTGGGCCTTCAACGACTTTCAAGGCGGGTGACTTAGTAGTATTTCCATTAGGCTATAAAGGGTCATGGGAAGTGAAAAAAGCACTCAAAAAACAATTCAAACATGGCAATGGCAATTTTGTAAAAGTCTTTTTTAACCGTATGAAAATATGGTCAAGCTGTGC
>ENA-OSET01004805-OSET01004805.1-sediment-metagenome-genome-assembly--contig:-NODE-4805-length-11761-cov-3.488189_pt1 | contig 11761 bp, 12 predicted proteins | sample MGYA00237882_ERZ534229 | MGnify/ENA primary metagenome ERZ534229 (study PRJEB26408, sample SAMN06266212) | sediment metagenome | isolation source: Hudson Canyon methane seep mesocosm | place...
AACCACTGACGATGACCCATTTGCTTCATGTGGTGCTTACGACGCTTGAACTTCATGATTTTAACTTTTTCATGACGTCCATGACTAACTACTTCAGCAGTTACTTTAGCGCCTTTAACTTCAGGCTCACCAATCTTTACAGTTTCGCCGTCAACAACTAACAAAACACGATCAAAATTGATTTTTCCACCAACTTCAACTTCAATTTTTTCTAACTTTAGCACTTCACCTTCAATTACTCGGTGTTGCTTGCCACCACTTACGATCACAGCATACATAATATTGCTATCTCCAAGACTTTTTCAAAGCTCTTATAAATATAAAAGCACTTTCACTTCCCGTAAGCCAACCCACTTTAACAAAGGTGTTGACGCGTCATGCCACCACTTACACATTTTTTAATCTGTTTCTAAAGGAAGCTCTTTGGCAACCCTATAACAGAGAACGACTACGACTTTCAGGGCGCGTGATTTTATTCGATTAAGCCGTCTGATGCAAGCACATTCCACATCTATTCAATATCATCATATTTTTAGTACTGTTTCAGCATGAATACACTCGATAACATGGGTTTTCTTGACAGAAACCACGTCTCCCCATAGCATGAGCAATCAAAAATTCAGATGGTGTTTATTTTCACACCATGGTCCTCCGAACAAAGACTTTTATACATGCAAATCGAAGAAATTTACCAAACTGTCGAACAAGATTTCAGCTGCGTCAACCAACTTATTTCCAGCCAATTATCCTCTGACGTACCGTTGGTTGAAAAAATAGCTCAATATATTGTCGAAAGTGGCGGCAAAAGAATGCGCCCTCTTTTAGTTTTACTAACCAGCCGCGCTTTAGGCTATCAAGGCGACGACCATAGTAAACTTGCTACAATCATTGAGTTTCTTCATACCGCCACACTTTTGCATGACGACGTGGTCGACACCTCAAACATGAGGCGCGGACGATCAACTGCCAATGCAAAATGGGGCAACGCCCCCAGCGTATTAGTCGGCGATTTCTTGTATTCGAGAGCCTTTCAAATGATGGTCGACATGAAAAGCATGCCGATTATGGAGGTTTTATCCAACGCAACAAACGTTATCGCTGAAGGAGAGGTTTTTCAACTTATGAACTGTAAAAACCCCGACGTCAGCGAAGCGGCTTATTTTGAAGTGATTAAAAATAAAACAGCAATGCTGTTTGAAGCAGCCTCCCATTCCGCAGCTATTTTATCGAACACCACACCAGAAGCTCAATCCGCAATGAAGCAATTCGGATTGCACTTAGGCCTTGCATTTCAGTTAGTCGACGACATGCTTGATTACATTGGCGACGCAGAGACGATGGGTAAAAATGTTGGCGACGATCTCGCAGAAGGAAAACCAACACTCCCTTTAATTTATGCAATGAAAAACGGCACTGAAAGCGACGCGATACTTATTCGAAAAGCCATTAGAAGTGGCGACGCCTCGCAATTAACAGAAATTTGCGAAGCCGTTAAACGTTGCGGCGCATTAGAATACACGCAAAAAGCTGCCGAAAATGCCTACAATGAAGCCCATAAATGCCTAGCAATACTTCCAGATTCGCCTCACAAAGCAGCATTATTGGGCCTTGCAAAACTGGCAATAAACCGGGACAAATAAGTACTCTGTGCACTTATAATACCAATAATGAATAATTATAAGTATTTGTTCATTATTGGCGCACAAAACAATCTATACTATGAAAACATATAAACCCTCTTTTAATAATCAAGCCATTCTTTAACAGAGCTATTTACATGCAAGTGCTTTCAGAACTCGATTCTTCTTTTTTATTTCTTGAAACCAATAGAACTCCACTTCATGCTGGCGGCATATTTGTTTTCAAAAAAACCAGCAGTCGCGCTAAATTTAGCTTTAATCGCTTTAGAAGCATACTTGAATCAAAGCTTGGCAATGAACCATTTTTTCGCGAACGTCTTGTAGAGTCTCCGATAAATTCAGATCTTCCCGTATGGGCAGAAGACCCCGATTTTGATCTTGATAATCACCTAAAATACATAAACTTAAGCGAGAGCCTACCAGAACATAGCCTTATGAGCTTAAGCTCTGAAATATTTAGCACCCCTGTAGACCGCAGCCGCCCACTTTGGAGCGCAACTTATATAGACGGGCTTGAACAAGAAAAAGGGTTTAATAAGCAACATTTTGCGCTAGCGCTAAAAGTACATATAACCGCCATTGATGGCATTACAGGCGAAGATATTCTGAGCCAACTCCTTCACGTAAGCCCTCAAATTACTGAAATTGAGGAAATTGAAGAATGGAACCCAAAACCTTTACCCGAAACGGAAAGCTGGCTTGGCGCTGCCTACAACAATGTGCTCACACTACCAAGTAAATTAACAGGCCTAGCGAAGGACACTGCATCCTCCGCCTTTTATTCAATACTCTATGAGCACTTACAAAAATTAAATCTGCCAGCCAACTTAATGAGCGTTGCAGCAACGCCTATTAATCAGCAAATATCCGGGCAGCGAGTAATAGAGAACCTTGAGATCCCTGTAGCTGATATTCGCGCAATTAGACGCAGCCTGAAAGATGTCACAACCAATGACATTGTGATGGGAATATGCGCAGAAGCAATCTCAAACTATTTGAAAGACATGAACTCAACCCCTAAAGCTCCTTTAATTGCTTTAGCGCCAATTTCTGTTCGATCCACAAGTTTAGATATTAAATCAGGTAATCAACTTGCGGCGACTTTATTTTCTTTAGCAACCACTGAACAAAACCCAATCAAGCGTATTCAGCTAATTCATGAAACCGCTCAATCATCTAATAGTTATGATGCTGCAATTGCCGCTAGCACTTTAACAGAACTAGTCCCTTCTTGTATTGCAGGTTTATCTGCAAGAGTTTATTCCGAGTTTCTACTCGCTCAAAAACACAAACCGATGTTCAACCTACCTATCACGAATATACCCGGCCCCCAATTCCCTTTGTACTTCGAAGAGAATGAATTAACGAAATATATTTGCACCACCCCTCTATTCGATGGCATAGGCTTAGCACTGATGATTGTAAGCTATAACGGAAACTACAACTTAACGAGCACTTATTGCCCAAACACTCTGACACTCGAGAAAACATTTACCACATATTTGAACGAAGCTTTACACACAATTATGCAAGAAAAAGACAACGCTACGTCTTTAGACCAATCACTAAAATCAGCCACCCCAACTGGGATTATTGATGGCGTGGCCGGCTTAGTTAATAATCTTTTTTCTTTAGGTAAATAAGCATTTGATTACTCGCATCAAACACTCATCACCTACTTCTGGAAAGCCCAAGCTAAAAAGCTTTTCTTTTCATCAGCAGTAGCGGTTCCCCACAAAACTTTTAGCGCATCAAGCGTTTGTAAGTCAGACGTTTTAGCGAGTTTTGTCTTAACATTACTCGCTGCATACACCCCAACTTCTGCCGATTGGGCAACCACATTAAATTTCGAATCAATCACTTCAGCTGTAAATGCTTCAGCCAAAGCTCTCGCTTCTCTCACATTACTCCCATTTAGAAATTTGAAATTCAGATGCTCACCCGCCTTAGCATTCACCAAGACCTCTCTTGGTTCCGACGAAATCTTTACAGAGCGCGGTGCATCTTTATCTTCTCGAATAGCTTTCGCCCATACGCTTTCATACTGAAAAACAACTAAATTTTCCCCAGGCTTCAAACCATAGCTCACATTTATACCGCTGAGCAGGTAGTTTTTCATTTTGTTGCCATTAATAGACAATACAACAATATTCTCAGGCGCCGTCAACACAGCTAATTGCTCGACAAGTAACTCATCACCATCATAAGCCTTAACTATTTCTCCAGTTGAGCACGCCGACAAAAATAGCACACTCAGAATCAGCGAGAACTTAGCAGTAAAAAAACCTTCCTTCATATAAAACCTCTTCAAGAAACCAATTAAAACAACACATAATGCTTGATCAAGTACTATACCGAGCTATAAATGGAATGCACTTATTATCCTAAATCAAACCAATAAAAATTGAATTTTTCGTATTTTGTTGTACATTAATATTATCTACAGATCTTCTTTAAGCTGAGTACATAACAGCTACCTAATAAATAATAACAAGAAACAACTAGTAGGAGGCATTAACAATGAGCGAGAAACAGCACAGAAGCGAAGAACAAGGCGAAGTTCCTTTTAGAAGCAACCGTTTTTTCAATGTTGGTACAAAATGGTATTTCGCCACACGGGAAGGGTTTAATAGCGGCCCCTATGACAATAGAAAAAGAGCAGAAACAAGCTTACAACGCTTTCTAGCAATCATCAGTAAGCTCCCTCAAGCCTATCAGCCAACTCATTGAACGCTCCGCAGAAAATTCAGCTAGCCCCAAAAATAATGAATGCCTTGCAATACTAGCAAGGCATAAACACCTGCCAAAACATCATCGATCATAATACCCATACCACCATGCATATGACGATCAACATATCGAATTGGCTGTGGCTTCCAAATATCAAACAACCTAAACAATACAAACCCCAATATAATCCACAGCCAACCTGGCGGCGCCATAAACATAGTTATCCAATAACCAACAAACTCATCCCAAACAATTCCACCATGGTCATGAACCCCTAACGCCTCTGATGCCCTACCACACAACCAAACCCCCAATACAAAGGTTAGAAGCAACATCAACACATAAAGGTAAACAGGCAAAAACTGTAATGGTAAATATAATAAGACGGCAACGACCGTACCAGCGGTTCCAGGAGCCTTCGGCGAGCACCCACTACCAAAGCCGAAAGCCGCAAAATTAGCAGGGTGCTTTAGGAAACCTACAGGCAGTACAGCAGCTTTTCCCTCAGACTTATTACTCTCGATTGTTTCATTCAAAATGTTGATACCCCATATTTTCTATATCTCCTGACATACCTTTAATTACAACCCCTTCACCTTGCTTTACTTGCCCTATTTTTGTATAAATCTTTGATGCATCATTTTGATTTAACACCTCCCAATTAGCTTCTGAGATAGTGAATAGAAGTTCATAATCATCACCAGAACTGAGCGCAAACTGGCTTGCTTTTGTTTTATACTCCGAGAGAAGTGCTTGAGATAAAGGTAAATTCGTCGCGTCAATTTCTAATTCAACAGATGATTTTTCAGCAATATGTGCCGCGTCAGCTAGCAAGCCATCCGAAATATCAATACAAGCATTAGCCAAAGACCTAAGCTGCACCCCCTGCTTAATTCTAGGCGTCGGGCTGTAATAACGATTCAATAGAAACAACTGCTCATCCGAAAGGCTATCATTACAATTACCATCACAGACCAATAAAGATAACGCAGCACCCGCATCACCTAAGGTTCCCGTAACCGCAACGACATCACCTACTTGTGCATTAGACCTCGTTAACAGTTGATTCTTTGGCACTAAACCATGCACTTGTAAACCAATCGTCAAAGGCCCTTTCGTTGTATCACCACCAACAAGCGGAAAGTGAAATAAATCCGCCAACACCTTAAGCCCCAAAGAAAACTCAGACAACCATTTCGAATTTGAATCAGGTAAAGTGAGCGATAAAGTAAAATGCGATGGTACAGCCCCCATTGCAGCCAAATCACTCATGGCAGCAGCTAAGGCTCGATTAGCTATCTTTTTAGGTGGCGCATCATGAAGAAAATGAACCCCTGCAACCATGGTATCTAGAGAAAGACACAAAGATTGATCACGAGGGATATTAATTACAGCACAATCGTCACCAATCCCCACACTCACTTCTGTTGATTTTGGACCGATACCTTCGAAAAAGGTTTTAATGAGGTCAAACTCTGAGAATGTAGATGGCATATGTCAGCTATAACACCGGACGTAAAAGAATCATTTGGATTACGATAAACCCTATCGCAACCCAAACCCATTTAAAAACCGCTTAAGCACCTCTTTTTCGAGTTTCAGCGGCACGCAACCTCAAACTGAGCTTATCCAATATACCATTAATGTATTTATGGCCATCGGTTCCACCAAACTGCTTTGCCAACTCAACCGCTTCATTAATCACTACACGATATGGCACATCAATGCGATGGATAAACTCATACACCCCCATTCTTAGCAAATTTAACTCAACATTATCAACATCTTCAAGCGGACGATCTAAAAAGGGAGATATATGTTGGTCCAGCTCGGTCACCTCTTTAGGAATTTGACCAAACAGCTCACGAAAATAAACAACATCAACTTTATCGAAGTCATTATCTACACGAAACTCAGCTTCAATCTGTGAAATACTGGAGCCTGAAATTTGCCATTGATACAAAGCCTGCAAAACAAGTTTACGTGCACGCTTTCGTTGCGATGTCGTCGGCTTTTTCGGCTTAGCGGCCTGTTCATTTGGAACGGGGTCACTAGAATCATTCGGTGTAACGTCGCTCACTTAAATACCCGCATCTTTAAACAAATTAATCATTTCAACCACTGACATTGCTGCTTCAGCGCCTTTGTTACCAGCCTTAGTACCTGAACGCTCAATTGCTTGCTCAATACTGTCAACCGTTAGCACACCAAACGCAACCGGTAACCCATACTCAAGAGACACTGCACCAATACCCTTCACACACTCACCAGCAACATACTCAAAATGAGGCGTTCCACCACGAATAACAGCACCAAGAGCTACAATTGCGTCATACTTCTTGGTTGCTGCAATACGCTTTACTGCCAATGGAATTTCAAACGCACCCGGCACGCGATAAATTTCGATATCTGTTTCAGGAATCCCTTGACGCACTAGCGCATCAATAGCACCCTGAAGTAAGCTTTCAACGACAAAACTATTAAACCGACCGACAACTAGTGCAAATTTACCGGATACTTCTTTAAAATCACCTTCATATGTTTTGATGTTGTACATTGCTTATTCTCTTTAAAATTGATTGAGTTCTTTAAACTATCTTAGTTTAACATCCTCCATAACGTGCGTCATGCAGCATATGGAGGTCAGTCTAATCTGCTTTAGCCGCTGTAAGGTATAAACTCTACAACTTCTAAATCAAAGCCTGATAAAGCTGAAAATTTAACCTCAGGATTCAACAGTCGCATTTTTGTAACGCCTAGGTCTCTTAGTATTTGAGACCCTGTACCTACCGTGAGATAAGCTCCCGTGCCTGTAGATGCTACCGGGGTCGGCTCTCCAAAAAAGCTTTCCAAACGCTGCTCGATATCATCCACACCAACACCGCCTAATATCACGAGAACACCTGCACCTTCTTCATTGATACGCTCCAATGAATGTTGCGTTGACCAGCTTTGAGAACCTGCTTGCTTCAACCCAAGCGTATCACGAAGAATATCAGCAGACATAACACGCACCACAGGCGCTTCAGCTTGAGCTAAATCCCCTTTTACGAAGACCATATGCACCTGTTCTTGCAGCGTGTCTTTATAAGTAATTAAATTAAAGACTCCACTTTCTGTTTCTACTTCATGCTCTTCTTGGCGCTCTACTGTTTGCTCATTTAATGCACGATAATGAATCATATCCGCAATCGTACCAATCTTAAGCCCATGCTCTTTCGCAAAAACTTCAAGATCTGGTCGACGCGCCATTGAACCATCTTCATTCATAATTTCAACAATAGCCGCTGAAGGTTCAAACCCTGCCATTCTAGCTAAGTCACAACCAGCTTCTGTATGTCCCGCACGACTTAATACACCGCCAGGCTGTGCAGCAATCGGAAATATATGCCCCGGCTGAACAATTTCTTTAGGTTTCGTATTCCGACCTACTGCAACCCTTATCGTATGCGCACGATCTGCGGCAGAGATACCTGTCGTCACACCATCTGCAGCTTCTATTGAAACAGTAAAATTAGTTTGGAATTGCGCATTATTTGCATGCGCCATCGGAGGTAAACCCAAGAAGTCACAACGCTCCCTAGTTAAAGTCAGGCAGATCAAACCTCTAGCATGTGTCGCCATGAAATTAATATCTTCTGGACGCACCTGTTCTGCAGCAATCACCAGATCGCCTTCATTTTCACGATCTTCATCATCCATCAAGATTACCATTTTCCCTTGACGAATATCCTCTACCAATTCTTCTACAGTATTAAGCTCCATTGAGCCTCCGTTTTCTAAATAAAACCATGTTCCGATAAAAAATTCTGACTAAGCTTAGAGCCTGAACTAGACTGCTCTTCAACTTTTGCTTCAAGTAAACGCTCGGTATATCGAGCAATCAAATCTACTTCCACATGAACTGCCTGACCTTTTTGAAAAGTTTGAATTGTTGTTTCTGCCACAGTGTGCGGTACGATATTTAACGAAAAGCTATCTTTCGTACACCCTGTCACCGTTAAACTTACGCCATCGACCGTAATCGACCCCTTATTCGCTATATATTTCCCAAGCGACTGAGGACATTCAATATCAAATCGTATTGAACGACCATCATTTGATTTATCCAAAACTCTGCCAACACCATCCACGTGACCACTGACCATATGCCCCCCAAGACGGGTTGCTAATGTTAAAGCTTTCTCAAGGTTTACCTGTGTACCTGCACTATAGTGCTTAATATTAGTATTTGCTAAAGATTCAGCAGACACATCTGCCATAAACCCACTATTACTCAAACACGTAACAGTAAGACATACCCCATTAACAGCAATACTGTCACCTAAGTGAACATCGCTTAGATCGAGTTTTCCACTATAAATTGATAAAACAAGATCTTTGCCTCTTGGTTCAACTCGCTCAATACAGCCTAATGATTCAATAATACCTGTAAACACAATTACTCCGTCGAACTAGCGTCTGTTAAATTAGAGCAGCCTTGATGATAAGTTAAACGGATATCATCACCGACAACCCGTATATCCTTGAGCTGTAAAGGCTTTGCTTCAGACATATACTCCATAGGCAAATTAGCGAGCGGCCTTGCGGAACTACCCATTAATTTGGGCGCGACATAAAGCACTAATTCATCCCAACAATTTTCCCGAATAAAAGAGCCCGCCAGTGAAGCCCCTGCTTCAACTAGGACCTCATTACAACCACGTCGCGCTAATTCTGCTAGCACGACGTCCAATGAATTACTTCTGACACTTTCCTTTGTAGCTGCTGGCAACCGAAACACTGACACGTTCGAATACTGTAAAATACTATCCGGTACTTGCGCTTCCGAGGATACAACCAATAAAATCGGACTCGGCAAAGTAAAAAGTTTTGCACTTTCAGGTAGTTGAGCGTCTGTATCCAATATCACCCGCAATGGCTGGCGCTTGGAAATTTCTTCAGCATTCTCTAACCCAAGTTCATTGGCACGCACAGTTAATGCGGCATCGTCATACAAAACCGTTCCAATACCACTAATCACCGCAGAACTTCTGGCCCTTAATCGTTGAACATCTTCACGCGCCGCGGATCCTGTAATCCACTTACTTTCACCAGAGGCCATCGCTGTTCGGCCATCAACACTCATCGCCATTTTAATTCGTACAAATGGACGCTTAGTATTCATTCGCTTCACAAACCCCAAGTTTAACACTTGAGCTTGCGATTCAAGCAAACCGCTTTCAATTTGAATACCTGCTTTTTGAAGCAAATCAAAACCTGAACCTGAAACTTCTGGGTTAGGGTCTTCCATCGCCGATACAACACGAGCAACACCCGCTTGTATTAGTGCACTAGCACAAGGGGGCGTTTTACCAAAATGACTACAAGGCTCAAGCGTCACATAAGCTGTTGACCCTCGAGCCTGCAACCCTGCATCCTTAATCGCATTGACCTCTGCATGACCTTCACCAGCTTTTTGGTGCCAACCACGCCCTATAATTTGTCCATTCTTAACTAAAACACAACCCACGCGTGGATTTGGCTCAGTAGTATATAAACCTTTCCTTGCCAATTGAATCGCTTCAGCCATATAAGCAGTATCTTGCTGGGTCCACTCTGCCTTGCTATCAGTCATATTCGTTAGCTTTCATCATCGACTTGAACCATTTGATCTGTACGAGAAAGACGATCAATTGTTTCTTTAAATTCATTCACATCTTGAAAGCTTCGATAAACAGAAGCAAAACGCACATAAGCAACTTCATCAAGGCCTTGTAGCGCTTGCATCACTTCTTCACCAATGACTAAAGATTTTATTTCACGCTCACCTGTCGCTCGAAGGCGGTGCTTGATGTTACTAATAGCACTTTCAATGGCCTCAATACTCACGGGTCTTTTTTCAAGTGCCTTAGCGAAGCTACGGTTGAGTTTGATTTCATCAAAAGGCTGATGTGTGCCATCTTGCTTTACAACACGCGGCATCACCAATTCGGCAGATTCAAAGGTTGTAAACCGCTCTTTACAAGAAAGACACTCTCTTCGACGCCTGACTTGATTTCCTTCTGCCACAAGGCGCGAATCAATCACCTTGGTGTCAGTCGCTTTACAGAATGGACAATGCATCTAGAAGCCTTTGAGTTTTTTGTTACTTAACGAGTAATTATTGAAGAGTCGCTCAACCCTTCAATAATTCTTAATGCCTACCTCTCTCTTTACATAAAGGAGATAAAATTAAGCGTACACAGGGTACTTAGCACATAGCGCCTTAACCTGGTCCCGAACACTATCAATAACAGTTGTACTTTCTGGATCCGCAACTAAAGCATCAATCACATCACACATCCAAGCAGCTAACTGTTTACATTCTTCTGCTTTAAAGCCCCGACGCGTTACAGCCGGAGTACCAATACGCAAACCACTTGTTACAAATGGTGATCGTGGATCATTCGGTACTGCATTTTTATTAACAGTAATAAACGCTTTACCTAGAGCAGCATCCGCATCTTTACCTGTAATATCTTTGCTAATCAGATCTAGTAAAAATAAGTGATCATCAGTCCCATTTGAAACAATATCATATTGACGATCCTGAAAAACCGAAACCATCGCTTGTGCATTCTGTACAACTTGCTTCTGGTAAGCACTAAACTCATCAGACATAGCTTCCTTAAAACAAATCGCCTTTGCCGCAATCACATGCATTAAAGGACCACCTTGGCTTTCTGGAAAAACAGCAAAGTTCAGCTTCTTTTCCAAGGCTTCGTTAGCTTTAGCTAAAATCAAACCGCCACGTGGACCACCTAACGTTTTGTGAGTCGTGGTTGTAGTGACGTCGGCAATATTCACTGGGCTAGGGTAAACACCACCAGCAACTAAACCTGCAACGTGCGCCATATCGACAAAAAGATACGCACCAACTTCATCAGCTATATCTCTAAAACGCTGCCAATCAACCACTCTTGAATAGGCTGAAAAGCCTGCAACGATCATTTTTGGCTTATGCTCTTTAGCTAACGCCTCAACTTGATCGTAGTCAATCTCGCCTGTCGTCTCATTTAGGCCATACTGAATCGCATTATAAATGCGACCGGAGAAGCTAACCGTCGCACCATGAGTTAAGTGACCCCCATGTGCCAAGCTCATTCCCAGAATGGTATCACCTGGCTGACAAAGCGCCATATAAACTGCAGCATTTGCTTGAGAACCAGAGTGCGGCTGAACATTTGCAAAATCTGCCCCGAAAAGTTCTTTCGCACGATCAATCGCTAGTTGCTCAACCACATCAACATGCTCACAACCACCGTAGTAACGTTTACCTGGGTAACCTTCTGCGTACTTATTAGTTAGTGCAGACCCCTGCGCTTCCATTACCCGCGGACTGGTGTAATTCTCAGAGGCAATAAGTTCAA
>ENA-OSET01004809-OSET01004809.1-sediment-metagenome-genome-assembly--contig:-NODE-4809-length-11758-cov-12.272836_pt1 | contig 11758 bp, 10 predicted proteins | sample MGYA00237882_ERZ534229 | MGnify/ENA primary metagenome ERZ534229 (study PRJEB26408, sample SAMN06266212) | sediment metagenome | isolation source: Hudson Canyon methane seep mesocosm | place...
TCAAAACCACATTGATGATACTGTGACAGAAGATTTTGGCTCCAGAAGATGTATTGATAAAGTAAACGCCCACAAAGGTGGGCCTCTTTCACAAGGGATTGTTCATGGTAAGAAAGTAACATGCCCTAGCCATAATAAAGTTACTGAACTAGATACTGGTTTGGCAGCCGCGCCGGATAAAGGGTGTGCCAAACGTTATCCTACCGAAGTGAAGGAGGGGAATGTTTACATCGCATTAGATGTTGTGTCAGCCTAGAATAATAATTTGAGTGCACATTAGGCATCTAGCGATGCTTGAGAACGTTGAATATGCAGTGCGCTGGGCTTGATAAATAATTGAGCCTCGCACTCTGCATATACCAACGGCCTTTCATACAACTAACTTTTGGGTGCATCAATAAGCACTATTTCACAGTTTGTTAGTGCCGTGATGGTGACTGTTTTAGTTTGGGTCACCTCTGCGCCGTCACCGTTTTTCAGGGTGACTTTTGAGGCGTTATCTTGTAATTCAAAAGTGCCTTCAGAAGCCAAAATATAGGCTTGATGCTTTATAACATGCTTAAACTTCGCGCCTTTAGTTACTTTTCCGCCAAAAATACGTGCTGCTTGGTGAATAAATAAGGCTTTACCTTGGTCTTCTGGATAGCCTGATACTATTAAAGGCAATTCTGTAGACCCGGCCTTGGCTGGGAAAGCTATACTTTCCCAGCGAGGTTTAACATTAAGCTGATCAGTTTCGATCCAAATTTGATAAAACGTCAGTGCGTCTTTGGTGCGATTATATTCGGAATGAACAATACCGCTACCTGCACTCATCACCTGTACTTCGCCACTTTTGGTAATTCCCTTATTACCCGTACTATCTTGATGACTAATGGCTCCTGAACGAATATAACTAATAATTTCCATATTTTTATGGGGGTGTGAGCCAAACCCTGTGCCCGGTTCAACCCAGTCGTCATTGATTACACGTAATGTACCGAAACCCATACGTTTAGGTTCATAATAATTAGCAAAGCTAAAATGATGGCTGGACTTAAGCCAACCATAATTGGCTTTACCTAACTGGTTATATGAATAATGAGTAATCATCTCTCTTTCCTCATGTATTTAGGTTTAGGCTTACAGTCGAAGCGACCTTAGTGAGGTAGCTTCAACTGTAAGGCGCGGTCGGCACTCAAACTCCCAGCTCCGCGGATCATCAAACCAACACTTATCACCAGTAAAGCCAGCGCGTATTCATAGCCGTTATTGCTCATAAACAGGCCATTTTCAAAATGTACTGTAGCTATGGCTACAATCATAGTGACGGCCAGAATGAGGGCAGAAGGGCGTACCAACAAGCCAATTATCAACAATAGGCCTCCAAAGAATTCTGCGCTACCGGCCAGGACAGCCAACAATAATCCGGGCTCTAGCCCGATAGATGCCATCCAGCCAGCAGTGCCTTCGAGACCGTATCCCCCAAACCAACCAAATAATTTTTGAGCGCCGTGAGCGGCAAAAGTGGCACCTACTACAAACCTTACAGGGAGGGTATCCAGACCAGCAGTAGTCGCGGTTATTTTGCTTAATAGAGCTTTCATATTGTTCTCCAGTGTTCGTGTTTAATTAAGGACTGTAGCTATTGTAACCACTGGAGTATTTTGAATAAGAGCGATTGTATGATTAGAATGTTCTAATAATCTGAACAATATAGGTGGCAAAAAATGAGAACAAACCCCATTACTATAGAAGCCTTAGAAATACTCGATGCCATTGATCGGCGAGGGAGCTTCGCAAAAGCTGCGGAAGAACTGAATAAAGCGACTTCGGCACTTTCTTACGGTGTGCAAAAGCTGGAGGAACAATTAGATATTACTGTATTTCAGCGTCAGGGCCGTCGATCTGTGTTAACTCCCGCAGGTCGCCTTATTTTGGATGAGGGACGAAAAATTATAAACTCCACGACAATGCTTGCCGAAAAAGCTAAAGAGGTGGCAACGGGCTGGGAGCCTCGATTACGTATCGCTGTGGAATCAACGCTAAATTACCCACTGTTCTTTCAGGTGTTAGCAGAGTTTATGAATAATCATGAGAGTTTGGAGGTTGATGTATGTGAGAGTGTACTGAGTGGTGGCTGGGATGCCCTTGAACAAGATAGAGTCGATTTAATTGTCGGTTCACCAGGGCCAGTGCCTTTACAAAAAGGGTATAGAGCAGTATCTATAGACCAAAGTGATATGGTGCCAGTTATTGCGGCTCATCATCCGCTGGCCAGGTTGGCAAATAATTCTGAAGCACTAAAAGCTGCTTTACCTAACATTCGACGAGTGGTTACGCACGATACATCTACAGTTAGCATAGCTCGAAGTACGGGCCTTAGCATGGGTAAACAAATATTGTATGTGCAGACGGCCGATCAAAAAATTGAGGCTCTATTGGCTGGTCTCGGTATTGGCAACTTACCGAGACAACGCATACAGGGCTTTTTGAAGAACGAAAAGTTAATCGAATTAGATGTGGGTACATCAAACCTTGAAAATTTTATAGCCTGGAAGATCAGTAACAAAGGAAAAGCTTTGCACGCGATTGTTCAGTGCTTGACGTCTGAAAAATGGTGAGCGCAAAGTTTTTACTTAAATTAATGAGGGGCTACTGCTCATCAGCAGCCACACTTTGTAATTAGATTCGATCACTATTGGTTTAGTGATTGATAATTCACCACTAACAAAGGTCATTCAAAAGATCTTTCTCACTTAACTGACTGGCATTTTTACCCTCAACAAACTGCCATAGGCCTGCTTTTTGATAATGCTCCTGCATTCGTGGTGTCATTAGTCCGATATAGGATAAATTAGGAATCAGCCGTTTAAACATCTGCTGGCGAAAGCGCCTCATTGCAGGAGATTCCAGAATGAACTTATTCCACTGGCGGCGGGTCATTACACCCTCAAACTGCTCCTCATAAACCTCATGCCCCATAAAACGGTTTCGCATTAACAAAGCTACTTCAAAAGCCCAGTCTTCACGTTCGCGTCGTTCAGTTTCAGAAAGCTCTTTGGTGATATGGTCGCGCAGTGCCAGCACGCCATAATGTACATGGCGTGCTTCGTCTTGAATGACTCTTTTCAGCATCTCTTTTAAGAGTGGTTCTTTGGTATTATTGTGCAGGGTAGTGAAGGCACCTAAAGCTAAGCCTTCAACCATTATTTGCATCCCCAGAAACTTCATATCCCAGCGGGTGTCGGTTAGCAGGTCATCAATTACCACAAACAGGTTGTCGTTAATTTGATAGACCTTATTTAGCTTGGTGTCCAGATAGCGCATAAATACTTCAAGGTGACGCCCTTCATCCATCACCTGAGTCGCACCATAAAGCTTGCCATCCATCCACTTAACGCTTTCGGTTACTTGGGCAGAGGCATAAAGAGCGCCTTGTTCACCATGCATGAACTGGCTCAAAAACCAAGTAATCATACTGTAGTTAGCTTCGGCCTTTTCTTCTTTATTCATTTTAATGCCGAACTCTTCTAAGCCATCAAAGGGAAGAAAGTCAGGGTTAACGATGGGAATCTCTGGGTTCATTGGGTCTACATGGGTGGACCAGTCTAAATCTTTATCTCCGTCCCACTGATTCTCTACCGCTCTTCGGTAAAGTTCGTTCATCTCGGGGAAATCAAGTGCATAGTTGAGGTCAAAGTGAGTGCTATGGTTACAAGGCATTTGTACTGCCCCATTACGTTTTCCTTGTTTTAAAAATAACCCTCTAATAGCTGATGGTGCCATTGATGCAGCGACTTTAGGGCTTTTAATTTGGGTTACCAGCGCGATATTTTCCAGCGTTTCAGTTACTCGGTTTTTAGCGTGATTAGGTATGCCCTGAAGCATCGTATCCAGTAACATGGGAGACCTCCTACAGATCTGTTATTTCTACTGTATTACAGGCATACGACAGGCATGCCAGCCTAACACCTTGTTCAATTTCTGTTGTGGAGAGGCAGTTTGGTTCGTCTGTAATAACCTCTCCAGAGCTAATAGCGACTTTGCAATGGCCACAGCCTCCTACTTGGCAGCTATGTTGTAGTGGTACGCCTGCACGTAAGCCAGCTTCCAGTATGGTTTCTCCTGGTTGAGCAGTGACATTTCGATCAAAGTGTAAAAACTTAATTTGTTGTGCTTCTTTTGGGTGCTCTATGATGGTTTTTGCTGCGGGTAGAAAGCGCTCTTTGCGGATATTTTTGGTAGGTATATTTAAGTTAGCTAGGGCCATTTCTGCTATGTCTATTAAGCTGCTTGGACCACAAAGATAAAAATGTGTATCGGCATGGTCAATATTTTCAAATAGGGTGCTCAAACGCTCTGAATCTACACGTCCTCGTTGCCCTTTCCAGCTTGCTTGTGGCCGACTGAGGGTATGAATCACTTTTAGGTTTGGGTGCTTTTTTTCCAGCTCTTTGAAATGTTTATTGAAAGCTATGCAGCGCTGATTTCGGTTGGCGTAGATCAGGGTAATGGTTTGTGTGAAATCTGATTCTAGCAGTGACTCTATCTGGCTTTTTATGGGTGTTATTCCTGATCCCCCCGCAATAAACACGGACTCTTTTGGGTTCTCTTGAAGAACGAAGTCACCACTGGGGCCGATGATATCAAAGTGGTCACCTATGGCTAAATTTTTATGAATAAACTGAGAAGCCTCTCCCTTGGGTAATTTTTTGATAGAAAGTGTATAGCGTCCAGAGCCGGGGGCTGATGATAATGAATAGGCTCTGCGGATAGTTTGTGTTTTCTTGTCATCGGATTCTATAGGTATTTTAAAGTAACAAGTAAGAAACTGGCCGGCTTTAAAGTCTAGTGGTTGTTGATCATCGGGGCTAATAGTCAGCGACACCATGTTGTTATTTTCACTAGTTATTTTCTCAATGCTTACGGTACGTCTAGTGGTCGCAGGCTGAGTGCTATGTTTTTCCCATCGCTGGCGATTAGAGGCACGTTGGCTCCGTGACAAACTCATGGTTCGCTTTCTTGGCCTGACCCACTCAATTGCTGCGCTTAGTAGTGACATGCTGATAACCCCTTGTGCCAGGATAGTTATTGCTTTTATCTAATTTAGCGGCCTAAGCAAAATCGAGACAGAGCCGATACGGACACTATGCAATCATCAACGGACACTTGTAAGACAATCAGACAGCGAACTATACTGAAAGGATTATGACGACAGATAACCCTACGACGGCCATACCATCGAGCTATCTTTATCGTTTCGAGCAATTGCTAGCTGAACGCGGTATTAATATCGACCAGCTGCTACTTGAGGCCGGTGTTCCTATATCAATGAGTGCCATTGACGATGAGATACTTGAGGTAGAGCTTGAGCAGGTTGAGGCTTTATTGTGCGTAGCTATAGAACACTCAGGAGAGAGTGAACTTGGGTTTTATCTGGGGAATCGGATGCCTGTTACCACTCATGGCATTTTAGGTTATGCCGCTATGAGTGGGCAGAACTTAGGAGAGTCGGTTGAAACCATTGTTAGGTATTACAAGACCATTAACCAGTTAATGCGGCTTAGTTTATATGAAGAAGATGGCATTGCGGTTTTGCAGTTAGATGATAATTACCGTTTTAGCAGTGGCCATAAATTTTTTCATGAAGTGGTAATGGGTGCGATCAATTGTATGTTTAATGTCGTGACTGATCATGGTTTTAATTATAGTGAAGTTCGTTTCTCATATGCTGAACCAGAAAATGTCAGCCGTTATGAAGCCTTATTTGATTGTTCTGTCATATTCAATAGTCCTACAACTCAGCTTCGTTTTCCCGTTAGTCAGTTAGCAACCCCCTTGGTTTTTGCTGATAAAAATGCTCATGCAATGGCCGCTCAGCAGTGTGAGGATAAGCTAGCCGCACTAAGTCAGGGGGAAGACCCTGTTAATAGGGTTAGGTCTATTTTGCTTGAAAATAAAGGGCATTACCCCTCTGCCGATGAGGTAGCGGAACACCTTAATGTAACTCAGCGAACATTGCGTAGGTGGCTCGCCAAGGCGGATACCTCCTTTAGCGAATTACTCGGTGAAGTCCGCCGTTTGCATGCCCTTGAGTATATTCAGAATAGCCAGCTTAAAGTGTGCGAAATAGCTTATTTGCTGGGCTATAGCGATCCTAATAACTTTGGTCGAGCCTTTAAAAGGTGGACTGACATGACACCTGCAGAATATAGAGAAACGTCTAGGTCTTAGTATTTAAGCAATTTATTATAAACAAAAAAAGCTGCCCCCCTACCCAAAAACCTAACTTTAGTTAGGTCTGCTCCCTACCATCCATTTGTCATACTACTCATCAGACTTATAGCTATATCTATAGTTAACAACAAAGGGAGCAATAAGATGAGTAATGCAATAATACAAGCCGAGCACAGTCCGGTCACTGCAGAAGAACGTAAATGGGCGATAGCCAAGCGGTATTGGTATCTAATTACCTTAATTGTGCCAGCTATTTTAGTGTTGTCGGCAGTGATGGCAATGGAGAGTAACTCGGGTCAATGGTTGTGGTTGCTGACGGTGGTGTTTTTTATTGTGATACCGGTTGTCGATTTTATTTTTGGGGCAGACTCGTTTAACCCATCTGAAGATGAACAGGAAGCGTTAAAAGACGACAGCTATTATAAAAAGATTTTATATGTCGCCACCGCTTTTCAATGGATTGGTCTGGCTTCAATGACCTGTGTAGTCACTCAAGGTGATTTCTCCTGGTTTAACATTCTTGGGGCCATATTAAGTGTGGGGGCGATGCATGCCGTTGGTCTCACTATGAGCCATGAACTAGGCCATAAAATGAATGATAAGGCACAGGTGATTGCTGCTCAAATATGCTCTGCCTGCAGTGGTTACGCTCACTTTAATATTGAACACAACAAAGGCCATCATAAAGATGTAGCTACGCCTGAAGACCCTGCTTCATCACGTATGGGAGAATCATTGTACAAGTTTGCGTTACGGGAGTTACCTGGAGCTGCTCGCAGAGGCTGGGGGCTGGAAGCAAGCCGCTTAAAACGTCAAAAGCGAAGTGCCTTTTCAATTCACAATGAACTACTGCAAAGCATGGCGATTACCGTTGTTGCCTATGGTGTTATGACCTACTTATTGGGCTGGATGGCTCTTCCATTTTTACTGGTTACCGCGGTATACGGTTGGTTCCAGTTGACGATGGCAAATTATATTGAACACTATGGCTTACTTCGAAAAACACTGGAAAGCGGTCGTTTTGAGCGTTGCCAGCCACATCATTCATGGAATAATAACTTTAAAGCGTCTAACTTACTGACATTACACCTACAGCGTCACTCTGATCATCACGCACACCCAACACGACCTTATCAGTTATTACGAGATTACCAAGATGCGCCTGAACTGCCTCACGGTTACCCTGCGATGATGGGTATGGCTTTGATTCCTGCCGCATGGCGATCAATCATGGATCATCGTGTTGTTGAGTGGGCAAGTGGTGATATGAATAAAGTGAATATTGATCCATCCCAGCGAGAAGAGATATTCCGTCAGTTCCATAACCCTGACATTACCCCCCGTAATAATAAAGCCAAAGCAGCATAAGGAGAACTAAAATGGAAAAGTATCAATGTCCTGATTGTGGTTATGTTTATGATGAACAACAAGGGTGTGAGCGTGAGGGATACCCTGCTGGCACTACATGGGAACAGATCCCGGAAGAGTTCCCCTGCCCAGATTGTTTTGTAAGAGAAAAGCCAGATTTTGAGACCCTTGAAGGGGGGAAGTAGCATGGAGTTTAAAAAATATTGTTGCCTTACCTGTGACCTGATTTATGACGAAGCCCTAGGGTGGCCTGATGAAGGTTTTGCTCCAGGCACTAAATGGGATGATATTCCTGAAGACTGGACTTGCCCAGAGTGTTCTGCGTCTAAGTCTGATTTTTACTTATTAACATAGGCGAAGTTATCATGAGTATCGTTATTTTAGGGGCAGGCCATGCGGGCCTTACATTAGCGAGAGAAATTAGAGCTAACAGTAAAACTACCCCCATCACTATTATTAGCCGTGAGGCAATTCGGGGGTACTACAAACCGAGCTTATCAAAGGCCTTGTCGGTGAACAAAACGCCCGATCAGCTTGTGATGAAAAGCGCAGAGACTATTGCTCAAGATCTTAATGCAAAACTATTAAGTAATGTCACTGTTATAGAGATTGATACTGAGTGCAATGAAGTTCGGGGTTTGTTTAATAGCGATGAGGAAAGCAGCGTTCTGACTATTCCTTATGACTCTTTAGTACTGGCAACAGGTGCAAGCCCCATTAGATTACCTATTGAGCGTGACTCAACAACGGAATTGTTATTGATTAACAACCTCGAAGACTATGAAATTTTTAGAGACCGCATTCAAGGCAAGAAAAAGGTATTGATTATTGGGGCAGGGTTTGTGGGTTGTGAGTTAGCCAGTGACCTTATTTCTAGTGGTTATGACGTGGATATAGTCGACTTATGTGAATGGCCTTTACAGCGATCAATGCCCGAAGTGATGGGAACAGAAATTAAGAAAGCCATGACTGAACAAGGTGTAAAGTGGCATTTGGGTACGACCTTGGCATCGGTTAAGACGGATAAGCAGAATAACAAAATAGCGTACTTGTCTGATGGTACGATAATTCAAACAGATGCGATTATCTCTGCTGTTGGTTTAGTGCCAAATACTCACTTAGCCAGTTCAGCAGGTTTAACTGTGCGACGCGGAATAGAAGTGGATGAGCTATCACAGACTAGCCAGCCAGACATATATGCATTAGGCGACTGCGTAGAGTACCAAGGGGTTACATTGCCCTTTATTGCCCCTGCGACCCAAGCGGCAAAAGCCTTGGCAAAAACCTTAACAGGTGAAGAGACAGCACTTGAGTTACCGGCGCTTCCTGTGGCTGTTAAAATTAGTGCATGCCCTACGGTGGTTTGTCCTCCTCTCAATAAGAAAGGCATATGGCAGGTTCAGGGGGCAGGAATGAATCTTGAAGCGCACTTTATTAACGAAGAAGGGGCTATGTCTGGTTTTTCATTAACGGGTCAATGTATTGCTAAAAAGAATCAGTTAGTTGCTGAGTGTCTTCCTGCATTTTACTAAAAGGGTTAGGTGAGATAGAGTGATTAGCAAGGTCGTTATTCTGAATAGAAAAAGCGTTAATGTATGAATCAACTTGTGGTTAATGATACTGATATCTCACCTCCGGAATTTCGTAGTCATCTGGTTAGGGAAGAACTAGTAAATCAGTTACAGCGTTCACCTAAAAAACTCACGTTAATTCAGGCCCCTCCCGGCTATGGGAAAACGGGCTTGTTATGTCAGATTCATCACCGTTCTGAACAACCCGCGTTATGGATTAATATCCGGCAATCAGATAATGATCCGGTTAACCTAATTCACAAAGTGGGTGCGGCTTTAGCGGCCCTTAAACTCAATGAAAATAAAGCAAGCCAATTCCAGTTAGATGGCTTTACTCCCCCGTCATTTAACCCGTGGATTTCCTCTTTAATTGATGACATAAATGAGTTCAACGGCTTAGATATTTATATTAACGACATTGATTTTCTAACTGAACAAGCCGCACTAGATATTTTAAATAGCCTTATTTGTAACACCTCATCTACGGTGCGGTTTTATATCACCATGGCTAAGGCCGCGGAATTCTCATACTCCCATTTGTTAATGGAAAATCAGGTTGCTAGCATAACTCAAGAAGCGTTGAGGTTTGGTAAGGAGGAAATAGAAAAGGTTTTTCGCTTGGCTGAAAAACCGATTCCCAACGCTGCACTACTGCAAAAAATGGTTGACCTTACAGAGGGTTGGCCTGCGGCTATTTACTATGCTGCAATTAACCTTGAAGAAGAGTCTTCACTTGAGTCTTTTATGGCAGAGTTGGAGCAAGGGCAACAGGCTTTTGACCGTTATTTTGTTGAACGTGTTTTTGAACGTCAGACGTCAGGCGTAAGAAAGCTAATGCTTAAACTAGCATTGCTTGATCGGTTTAATATTGGTATATGCCAGTTATTAAGTGATGAAAATACGGTTACTCAACAGCTGATATCCTATATCAAAAATAACACGTTCATATCGCCCATTGATGCTTCAGGCTCTTGGTTTCGGTTTCATCAGTTATTTAATATATTTCTCCGTAAGCGCTGCCAGTTTGACTTAACGTTAAGTGAGCAAAATGAAGCACGTTTGAATGCCGCTTACTGGTTTAAAGAGGGCGTGGATGAAGAGGAAGCGATTAGCCTAGCGCTGCAAGCTAAAGCGTTTGATCAGGCGGCTCTTTGGATGGAGGAGGCCTTTCCAACGGTGGTTGTACGTTACGCCAAGCATGTAACCTATTTAGATTGGTTTAAGTCATTGCCTGAGGCCGTAGTTGATCAACACCCCAGGGTAAGAATTGGCTATATTTGGTCGCTTAGCGCAGGACGGCAGTTTCTTTCTGCGGCAGAACAAATGTCATTATTAGGCCGGAACAAGGCGTCGTATTCCCTCAGTGTACAGAAAGAAATAACTCGTGTAGTAGCCTTGGCAAATTGTGCAGCTAAAGCCCTAAAAGATGAGGTAGCGGTAGTTTCGCCAGAGATTAACAAGTGGTTAGACGTGTGGAATGATGATACTCATTACAAGAATATTAATGATTACCACTATGAGTTAGGTATAGCCTGGTTGGTAAAAGGGTTTAGTGAAAAATGTTTATCAGATTTTAGTCAGACAAAGCGTGCTTTAAGTAAAGCGCTGAACCATTTTCAGGCATACGGCAGCTATTATGGACAATGCTGGGCGCGCTCCCTGATGGCAGTAACTTATGCCAAGCAAGGCTTTCATCATGAAGCGTTAAAGGAAGCACGAGAGGGTTATAATCTTGCACAGCAAAACCTGGGGGAAAAGTCACACCCAGGCTATGGATTAGCTGTTTTAATTGCGGCTATTAGCTACGAATATGACGAACTTGAAGTAGCAGAAAAATATCTGGGTGGTGCGTTGGAATATCTTAAAGAGCAGAGCTCAACCGATATGCTAATGGCGGCCTATGAAACCAAAGCACGGCTCTTTATGAACGAAGGCTCTGTTGAAGAAGGGATTGGGTTTCTGAAGGATGGTATTAAGTGGGCCGAGAGTCAGTCGCTTAAGCGACTTCACCTTAAGCTGGCCGATGAATTGATTATTTGGTTATTGCGTTTTCATCGTATGGCCGAAGCGGAGCAATATGCAAGTCAATATGACCTGATTGTTTGCGATGCGAAGGGTTTTCATATCGAGCGATTAGAACACAAAATAGCAGCCCGTAGTATGGTGTACACGATGCTGCAAAACCAACAGTTTAGTGCTGCACTTCAAATTCTAGAAATGCTCATTAAAAGAAGTGAAAGACTAGGTCATTTAAGGCGCACGGCAGAGTGGCTAAAAATGGAAGCAGTAGCCCTCTGGCTATCAGGCGAAGAAAAAAAATCTGTGCATAGTCTGGTTAAAGCGCTAGATATAGCTAGTATGCAAAACTATTTTCGTTTGTTTTTAGATGATATTGATTTGTTATCTCCCATTTTGAAATCAGTAGAAACGTTAGCAGGGAGCAGCCAGTATCGATCTTTCTTCAAAGTATTAATGAGCAAAATAAAAAAGGATGAAGTGGCCGAGGCTCCAGCAGGCATAGATACTCTAACAGTAAAAGAAACGGCAATAATAAAGAAACTAGAACAAGGATCAAGTAATAAAGAAATTGCTGCTCAGCT
>ENA-OSET01004810-OSET01004810.1-sediment-metagenome-genome-assembly--contig:-NODE-4810-length-11757-cov-10.695890_pt1 | contig 11757 bp, 9 predicted proteins | sample MGYA00237882_ERZ534229 | MGnify/ENA primary metagenome ERZ534229 (study PRJEB26408, sample SAMN06266212) | sediment metagenome | isolation source: Hudson Canyon methane seep mesocosm | place...
CTGATCATCCCCCTTTTTATCATGACAGGCAATACAGTGTTTATTGCTGATTTTAGTAAAAACAAAATCATTTTCTGAGTGTCTCTGATCCAGATAAAACCGAGTGTTAGCCTGCAGTTGCTGCCGAACTGTTCCATCTGCAGGAATATGACATTCTTTACAGGCAAGATCTTCATGTCCAGGGTTTAAAGGCCCAGAAGAATGCCAGTCTTGAAGGCCGGGTTGCAATAAAAGAAATATTAGTCCTATTGATCCCCCTATCCCTAGAAAATAACCGTACGCTTTAGTCGTCATAACTGATCAGGAATAAGAGAAGGCATTATAAATATGATAAAACATCAGGCTAGTGACGGTAATTGATAGAAAAATATGTGTTCCTAACCAGGTTTTATAAATGAGTTGATTTTCAAAAAGGGTCTGGAAGTTATCTTTATTACATAGAGGAAGTAAAAAATTGACTAAATAGATTATGGATAAAACAGATAAGTAGGCATAACCAAACTGGGTGGAATGAACATAAAATACTGCGGGTGCAAAAGCGCCTGATAATTTATGTATTTTTTGATAAACAATAAAATGCTTGTTTTCCCTCGCCAGGCGAATCAGTGGATAACTCCACTGGAAAGCAAAATAAGCGAGTAAAGAATAACCCGTCCAGCGTTTGTAATATTCCAGTGATTGTAGAGTCTCTAATGCAGGAATTTTTAAATTAAAGAAATCTTGAATTAAAAAGCTTAAAAATAGAAAACAGCCTATATAAAAATAGGGTTTAAATTTAGCTTGTTTAGAGCTGGATTTCTCAGTTTTGTTTTCTGCCGGAGTTTCAGTTAAATGTTTGCTTGATAAAGGATAAATATGTTGGTTATTAACTCCCGCTTGTAACAAACATTTTTGGATATGTAATTCGTAGCCTGCAGGACCAGAAATATAATACAGTGTTTTAGGGTGTGCTTTAACTGCAATTTCTCTAACTTCTTTCGATGTTATTTTTCCTTCAACAGTAGTGTCTCTATAGGTGAATGAAAACTTTTTGTTTTGTTTAATAAATCGTTTAAATTCAGCAGTTGCCTGTTTTGAAAAATTGGCGTGGCCTACGGTTGAATAATCCAGGTGAAAATTAACATAGCCTTTTCTTTCTTTAATAATAGAACGGCAGGCTGAAATAACGGGTGTTACTCCCACGCCACCAGTAAAACAAACTACTGGTCTTGTTTTATCCTCAATATCAAAAAACTTGTCACCCTGAGGGTTGGAGATAAATAGTTCTATTGGAGATTTCTGGTTAAATAACCACTCAGTGAGCTCACCTTTCGGTTTTCTTCTCACAGTAATTTCTCTGTAACTAGACTCAGACCTCATCGATGAAATAGCATAAGGTCTACTGACCCATTTACCTTTTATCTTTGCTTTAACAAGAATATAGTGTCCTGGTTGATGGGGAGGAAATTGATAGGACTTATCTTTGCAAATTAACTGGTAAGATTTTACATCTTCAGCAATAAAACAACTTTTTCTTACAGTAACTGCGGTCCATTCAACTTTTTCGCCCAACATTTCATGTAAATAAATAGAGCAAGACCCACAACCTGTGCACGCCTGGGTTTTGTCAACTAATTCAGTGAACGTTGAAGCTCCAGTATCTATGGCCTCTTGCAGGGTGGCTTTACTTACCTCCATGCAATGACAGATTATTGTATTATCGTTACGCATTGAAAAAATTAAACCTTCATAAGTCGTTATAACGGGTCAGTTCTTTCCTGGGTTAGAAAGCCGGGAGGAGAGAAGCACTATTATTTAGATCGAATTATGTTATGTGGCAAAATAATTTAAGAATTACTCCTTAATCTTTAGTAACTCATTGAATTTGAAAATAAAGTTATAAAGAATTGGTTTATACAGAGCTTATGAATATTTCTTGTAGCCAAAGCCACAAGTTTTAATAGCAGGCGACTGATAAGCCAATGTCGACTACCCTCAGAAAATAGTGTGCAGAATAATTATTAAACTTAATAAAACAGCCTTACGATTTGAATCTGTTTTCTATTTATGATGGTAAATAACATAGATTAATTATAAGTTGATAGCTTGAATAAACAACCTTCATTCGAACCCCTCCATTTGGGGGGGTAACATATTTCTGTATGTTGCTAACAAGCATGAGTAATACTTTACAGTGAGTTATTACTTGTATTCAAATTGTAATGTCTTGTATTAATGTAGTTTTGTTTGCAAAATTGCTGATACCATTGACTCCATTTTTTGTGGGCTTGCACCATCAGTCCATCCCAGGCGTACGATAACGAGCTGATGAGATGGAATAATAATTACTCGCTGGCCTTTATAGCCAGCGGCATAGTAAAGATCTCCGGGTAAGCTGGGAAATGGTCTGCTCTGTTGACTAGAAGCAATACCCCCATTGCTCCAAAAATGAGCGGCATATTGACCTTTAGGGGCTGCTAGTGTCGGGGTGGAGCTATATTTTATCCAGCCTTCGGGTAATAAACGTTTACCTTGCCAAATACCATCCTGTAAATACAATTGACCAAAGCGTGCCCAATCTCTGGCTGTTGCATACATATATGAAGAACCAATCAGATTGCCGCTGGTATCAGGTTCAATAATGGCTTTTGTTATACCTATGGGGGAAAACAATTTATTGTTTAATAGTTTTGCCACATCAGCTGTAGTTCCACCACTAGCTTCGCGCACAATGCGGGAAATAATATTGGATGTGCCGCTGGCATATTGCCAATGCGTATCCGGTGTGTGAATAAGGGGTTTGGCTATGGCGAAAGCAGCCGCATCATGGCTTAGAAACAACATCTCGCTTAAATCAGTTACCGCAGCCCCAGCCGTTTCATCAAACTCCAGCCCGCTACTCATGCGTAGCAAATGATCCAGGGTAATATTAGAGCGAGGATCGTTGGTTTTAGACCATTCCTCAATTGGAGCAGGTTGAGTTATTGATAATTTCTCCTGTTTAACCAGAATACCAACTAAGGCATTTATCACACTTTTGGTCATAGACCAGCCCTGTAGAGGGGTATCTTTTGAAATACCTGCGGCATAACGTTCGGCAATTAATTGACCTTGATATACAGCTAGCACTGCTCGGGTCAGGGCAGGGGCATCGGGATCAAGTTCTAAAAAGGTGTTATCAATAGCTGTTTGCAGTTGTTGCTGATTAAATGCCGGGTGAGTGAAATTCTCTATCAGACTAGAGGCTTTGGTTTTATTCTGAAAGGTTTTACCCGTAGCAATCCAATCCTTTGTATAAGCTTTAAATTCATTTTCTTCCATATCAGCAGACCAGACACAGCCCAGTCCTTTTAAATAGAATGCCTGTTGTGTAGTAATCCCTGGAAACCAGGTGCTAACTGATTTGTTACTGTAATCAATATCAGAAAAAATAAATCTTTCAGGGCCAGAAAGATCTTCGCGTAACACGACTTCAGGTTCGCGTTTAGCATAAAAAGTATTGGTGCAGAGTAGCTTGGCTTTATAAGCAGCACCAATAGTTGCAACTTGTAAAGCATAGCGAACAGGGAAAAATAGGCTGATTAATAGTAGGAGTAACAGTGGTGTTTTACGAAACTTTATTTGAGTTGTACGCAGACTAGTCATCCTGATTTAAATATATGTGGGCATTAAGTAATAACCATCCACTATAATTCATTTAGATCAATTTTTCTTAGCTGTAAATATTAATTTTTTGCCTCTTGAAACCTAAAAGTCCAGCTAAGCTTGTGCCAAAAAGCCAAACTGCAGTTGGAACGGGAACAGGTGAGGTATAGAATAGGCCAAAAAACTCATTCTCCGGCCCTCCAGTCAATTCCCTTATTTCTACCCGGTTGAAAGCAACATCACTTGATACGCCAACAAAAGCCGCAACATCATTATTTGCATTGAATATAAATGATTCAATAAAACTACCGTTACCCAGCAAGGTTACTTCAAATATGGAATCAATAAAGGTTCCATTCATATTGGGATCGTTCTCTGGCTCAACAAATTCAAAACCAAATGAAGAAACATGGTTTATCATCTCAATATTTAAGTTTTCACTATCGCTAATACCAATTTGATTTCCTGCAAGACGGCTTGTCCAGGGTGCCGGGGCAACACTTGAACCCGCCGTTCCAAAGAATAAACCAAAACTTGGAGACGTAATGCTAAATGTTAGATCTCCTACTGTCTGGCTACTACTAGCACTACCGGCTAATAGCCCTGTATTGGGAAGTGCTGTAGTCGCTATTGCCGAGGTCGAAGTTACAAAAGATGATAGATTATCAAACGTGATTATTGATGCTTGGGTAAAAGTGGATATGCTAAATAGTAAGGGGATTGCTAAGTTGAGTTTGTTCATTATTATTACCTAAGTTGATGTTGCATCAGGGCTAGCTCATTACTGGTGTTGCTGATAGATTTCTTGCTTCCACCTTTTTTGTATTAGTAGAAAACCCTATTAGGCCTAGAACCCCGGATGCAAACAGCCATACAGCTGCGGGGATAGGCAGTGAATTGATGTCGCGTACTAGGTAGCTTCCGGTAAAACTAGAGCCTTGATTGTTTAATTGTATTAAACTAATTTCTGTATGTGCTTCGTTATTTGATGGATTTAAGCCATCACTAAGTAGGTATATTTCTGCCACATAAGATGAATCTATTAATGATGGAATATCCAGTATTCCTTTTGTTTTAATAACACTAGTAAAAGAAAAGGGTGCGCTAAACAGTGATGTTACCCCTAACATTTCTATTAAATCAAATGCTTGCACAGAGTCATGGTTGACCAAATTTAAATCTGTTCTTGGTTGACCTACGAAATAATGGTTTATTAATGTGTTAAAATCTGAGACTGAAGCATAGCGTAGACCGCTGAGCGTAGAACCAACCGTATTAATTGATGTGATCACTTCCTCTTTCGACATACCCTTTGTTAAAGATACGTCATACCACTCTAATTGAGTTACTGTATCGCGGGTATAATTGCCATAATCAACTATATTAGCCTGCGCTTCTGCTATTGACGCAATTGTTATTACTAAGGCAGTTACAACTTGTTTTGCTTGTTTAAGACTCATGTTTTTTATCCTAATGTTGAAAGTTACATTGGTATTTCTATTACTCGCTGCTTAAAGGGAACGCAGCCCTATAATGGTCTCAACTGATTAGATACTTATTTTTTGTTATTTTGTACGAAACCCAAAGCCCATTAAGCCAGATAAGGCTGTGCCGAAAAGAAAAAAGGTGGCTGGCACAGGAACAGGAGAGGTGATAACTCTTATCTGATCAATTTGAGAAGTAGTGCTTAAATCAAGTGTGATTTCTCTTAGGTTTGCTGAAATAGTTGCACAATCATATACGGCAGTGCCACATTGACCAGCTTCAAAATTTCGATTCTGGTCAATAGGGTAGTTGGTAGCTATTGCACCTAAGATAGAATCACTATTGTTGAGTTCATTTCGTTCAAAAATAATGCCTAAAATATTGCTATCAAAGCTTATAGTTCCTGCAAATCGAGAGAAATCAGTACTCACTGAATCTACGTGAAAAAAATAACTATTGATTGTTGCTCCTGAAGTAATAAAATTAGTTGCTGCATTTCCAGTTCCAACATGAAGCCCAGCTCCATTACCGTTGATAAAAAGATCTGATGTTAAGGTATAATTTTGAACTTCATTAAAACCAAAGATAGTCGTATCACTTTGAAGTGCCCCCAGTATCACTGATGATGGAGAAGCTATGAGTTGAACGTTACCTGATACTCCCGTGATAGATGCCTGTGAGGTATTGCAATTAAAAACTAATAGGCTAAGAACAGTTAATATTTTATAGAAATTAAGCATCTTTAATCCTCTGTATGTTAAGTGCTTTAATTTAAGGAATGGTTAGAATCGTTTGTATTGATGATATTAATTGAATAGTGTTTGCACGTCCTTGTGCTTTACTTAAATCATCCAAAATCATCCAAAATCATCCAAAATTATTCATGGTTACTGTAACTTCTTGGGAGATGGCTGAATGCCCAAAAGAGTCAGAAGCTTTAAGTATCAGTCTGTAATTTGTAAAAGTTGTTACGTGATCAAGCATAGTAAAATATCGGGTGCCAAAAGATCCACATAACCCCTGAAAAAAGAATTTACAATATAATTCAGATTGAACATTCAAGACTTGTTGTATGCCATTATTTACTCTTTTATACCAATTCCAGCTAACTGAATCACCTTCAGGATCAACGACAGAAAAATCTAAATATACTTTTTGGCTAGTCGTGCTATAGCCCAGGTTAGTAGGATGAATAGGGCTGTTAATAGTGCTCACAGGAGGTAGGTTTATCGGGTCTGCAATAACAGAAATGCTAACCGAATCAATTGCTGATTGGCCAAGCTGATGATCAACACCTTGTAAACGAAAACCATGAACACCGATACCTAATCTTGAAGCTGAAATGTTTGCACTATGTCCTAAGGCAATTCCTTCCAGTCCTAAATCAACAAACCATATTATTTGATTATCTTGTAAAGGTCCGGGGCCAGTTGGTGTATTTGCATCAAAACTGCTTGCCCGTAGCGGGATAGTTTCACTCAGAAAGAAAGTTTGATTAGCTATTGGTTGCTGAATTTCAACTGTGGGTAGAGGATTAACAATATTAATTTCAATTTCATCAAAAAGCTGTCCTATTATCCCGTGTGAAAGATTATCAGAAATAATAATTCTTATGGTATGTGTTCCAGCACTTAATTCCGCTAAAGAAAGGCTTCCCCTTACTCTGTTAGTATTAGCTGGTACAGTGCTATTTCTTGTTCCCATTACGCCATCAATATCACTTCTCCATGTAATTGTTACTGAATCGCCATCCAAATCAGCATATTCATAGTCTAATTGCCCAGTACCCTGAGTAAAATTAAATAAGCCTGTTGAAGTAAATGATACATAAGGTACAGTATTACCCAGTAAAGGTTTGATTGCGGCTAAAGCGTTAATATGACGAGGAACATCAGGATCAGGAGAGTCCGTATGAGCCGTATTTCGTAAAATACTACGGATTCCACCGCTTGATAAATGAGGATCAGCTGCCAATATTAGTGCCGCAACACCAGATACAAAAGGGGCCGCGAAACTTGTACCATCAATAAGAGATAATGTGTCATCTATTGAAGTATTCCTCCTGTCCGCTCGTTCTGCATTAACAGACCACAAAACACCAGGAGCAAATATATCCACTGAACGATTACCATAATTCGAAAAGTCTGCTCTACGTGGGTTACCAAAATTAGTTGCACCAACACAGAATACAAATCTTAGTTCACAAGGAATAGTACGATATGCATCCGAATCGAGGTTCTTACGATCGTTACCTGCAGCAGCAATAACCAACATATTGCTCGCCTCAAACCCAAGCATAAATCTATCTAACAATGGTGCCGGAGTTGACCACCATAAAACCTCAAGAATATCGATTGAAAAACTCATATTGATAATCCGTGGCATTGAAACAAGTGCTGCAGGAAGATCACGAGCAAGATACAAAACAAATGAACCAAAGTCACCAGGTGAGTTAACCACATTCAAATTAGAACTGACTGGAGCACCAGGACCTGCCGCGCCAAAGTTATTCGTATTCCAGGCAAAACCAGCCATTGCAACGTGTGTACCATGCCATTTGCATGTTGGGGATTGCACCGCTGCTCCGCATTTATCTGAATTTGGCACATAAAGTGGTCCAGTTATACTGCTATCAAATTGAAGATCATAATTTGGAATAAAACCTGCATCTAAGATAAGTACCTTGGGATCTTGTGAAGATCCGGTTATCCCTGCTCCCCATAAAATACGCCATGCCTCAGATACACCTGTATCCAAAGGAAAATAGGAATCATGAGGATTTAAATCTGGATTATAATCAAGGTAAGGCCAAAGAAATGCATTATCCACATATGGAAATAATCCTCCTCCTGGAGAGTTTGGGCCTGCTTGCCCGGTCATAGCCTCAATACTATTTCGTCTTCCCACATGATCTGATTTGAATTGGATATTTAAACTAATATCCAAGCCATTATTAACGCGTTCTTCAGCCACTATAGCAAGAATTTTCTGTCCGGCAAGGCTAGACACCAGGTATGCTCCGTGCATATATTGATCATTCTCAGGCAGTTGTGAATTTAATTGACTGGTATCAACTGTTGAGGTATCCACACTAATAACATAAGTAATAACGGGATCTGGGATAGTAGTGTTAGGAAACAAATTATCAATATTAAAGCTTGTTATCACAGCTGCATTCCAACGATTTAAGAATGCATCTTTTTCAGTTACATCTGAAGTTGATAAAATTACTTCAGTAGCCGTAAATTCTAGATTATTGTCTGCATCAATGCTGGAGGACAGTCTAACCAGCTGACGAGAAGGGCCGCCATTAATTCCTGGAATTGTTGCTACACTGGGTTGCACATCTAGATCAACAGTTACCATCGGCGGATCTAATTCAGCTGGGGACATTCCTCTGGGGCCAGGTGTCTTGCCAAAAAGTGCCCTAAGCATACCAACATCTAGGGTATTAATAATACCATCACTATTTAAATCAGCATCTGGATTGAAATCGTAGTCCTTATTACTGCTACCAAATTGTTTTCTAATTTGTCCAATATCTAGGGTATTGACGATTCCGTCATTATTTAAATCGGCATCACAGGCATTACCATAGAAGTCTCGATCAGTATCTTCTTGTCCCTGGTTTGAAATAAGTTGACAATTATCAATGCTATCATCAACGCCATCGTTATCAGTATCGGCAGCATTTCCGTATATGGGTATGGCTAATACAGTTATCAATATTATTATTTTGGAAAATTTCATGAGCTTCTCCAGATTATTTATGCATTAGATGACTTGCGACGAGCACCAATCAGCAAGGTACTTAATCCAGTCAACATTAACCAGACACCTGCGGGTAAAGGAACACTTGAAATTTCAACTGTTCCATTAACCGTTCCATTTGGTAAAGCTATGAAACCTCCAGAACTCCATCTAAAAGCGTCAAGAACGTCATCAGTAATTGAAAGCCTAATATCCGTTGAACCAGTACCTATTGCTCTAAAAGTCAGAGTTGCCAAGTTAAAATCACCAGTCTCCGCACCAAACTGTGAACCACCAATATTTAACAAACTTCCAACTGTCGAACTATCTCCAGATGAGTTAGTAAAACTCCATAGTGTAGTATTGACATTGGCAGATTCTAGGGTAAGAAACGAGGTATCCCAATTTACATCCATTCCCCAGCCATCGACTGCTTCGGTAAAACCTTGAGCATCAATATCTACCGTAAAAATATCATTTAATTCAACCTGCGTTATATCAGGGTTAATGATAACAACACCCGCATTAACATTAGTCCATGCCAAGGAGATTAGAAGCGTGATAAAGCTGATATAAATTGTTCTTGTTAATTTTGTAAAATTTCTCATTTTATTTCCCTCAATTGTTTATTTTTATTAAATTTTAATTATTATGTGATCTATTTAGATTCCATTTTATTTTTAGAATTATGGTAATGATCAGGCATCCTTTTTGTACCTATAATTCTGGGTCGTCATTGTGATTCACTAATTTTTTAGCGCCTTTTACCGATACTTAAAAGCCCCAGTAAACTAGTTCCAAATAACCAGACTGCTGCTGGGACAGGCACTGGTGATGTATAGAATTGGCCAAAAAATTCATTTTCAGGACCCCCAGTAATTTCCCTGATCTGTACTCGATTAAAAGCCACATCACTCGATACTCCGACAAAAGCAGCGATGTCATTGGCTGCATTGAATGTGAAAGATTCAACAAAACTGCCACCGCCCAGTAGAGTTACTTCAAAAGTCGAATCAACAAATATTCCATTCATATTAGTGTCGTTTTCTGGCTCGACAAATTCAAAACCAAAGGCATAAACTGGGTTAAGCAAGTCAATATTTAATAGTTCCCATGCTCTGCGTGGGAATTCATTGCTGAACGCTCCTGCGTTCCGTGACGCTGGAGCGTCACAAGCTGCATTCCCACGCTGGAGCGAGGGAACGATGAGGGTCGTTTATTTATTGCGACTTGCCTTAGCTGTTTATTTTCTATTTTTCCTAAACTTAAAAACTGGAATATCGAGTATGTATCTCATCAACTTATGCAGTCACTTGAGTTTTGTTCTTATGAGAAAGGCTGATAAAACCTAGAACCCCTGTTCCAAATAACCAAAAAGCTGCAGGTATGGGGACATTTGCAGGTGTTACTGTATTAAAAGTAAAATCATCCAGTGCAGAAGCACTGACGCCACTGAATGTGACTGAGTGTATGCCATCAAATGCCAAACTTAGTAATAGCCCTCCAGTGTCGTCTTGTGTACTTAGGCCTAATAGGTTTCCATTAATATCGAATGCTGAAAAAGTAACGCTTTCAACTCTGTCAATAAATCGAACTAAATCAGTGCGGACTGATACAAAGTCTGTTACTCCGGTATCAGTAATATTGCTGGGATCAAAGAAAGTGGCTTTAAAAAACGTGCCTGAATAGCTGAGACTTCCTAATGAATCGGAGCCTCCAACACCAATAGTTCCACTGGTTGCGTGTTCAGTTCCTAAATTGACAGCGGCAATAAAGGGTGAGTTGTCGGATGAAAATAAAACTCCATCTGTCGCTAAGTACTGGTCAGATATTTGCGAGCTAATCGGAATAGCTGTACCTGAAGGGGTGAATGGCATGCCAGATAATCCTTCAAAATCTACTAATACGGCTTGTGCTGCTCCAGATGAAAGTGAATTAATAACTAAAGCAGCTATTAATTTCCAAGATAAATTATTCATAATTCTTCCTCGTTATCTTTATTGTTTTGGTTATAGTTAAATGACGGTTGCTACTCTGTCAGTTTTACTTTTATGGTCAGAAATTAAGATGACTATAAAATATGAGATCTTCATTACTTATTGCATGCGGTTAGCTTAAATATATTTAATAAAAAACGCTGTTAAATATTCACTATTACAAAATGTTTTTCTAAGCTGTTTTGACTCTATATGTTTATGCCCTTCTTGTTGATGAGAGGCTATCGACAAAACTAGATTTAAGGATGGAATCGTGAATAGGCAGATCTTATTTAATGTGAGTCATATCACATTAACTTTAGATTCTACTGATGTGCTGAGTTGACACAACATCAGTTTGTACCCCCTCGATTAGAGGGGTATCTGTTTTTGGCTCGGTAGGAGAGGTCTACAGGCCGCGATTGTTGTTGACATTTAGCGCTTAGGAAGTGAGGCTTTAGCCTCGTCTGTTTCAGGCGAGGCTAAAGCCTCACTTCCTAACATGCCTTTGAGTCTTTTTTGTCTTAATTCAACAGCATTGCAGCGGGGTCTCTCTCCTATACTGTCGAAAAACTTATTTATTAGGAATATTATGGCCCTGTTTTTGGGCTACAAAACAAATAGGACCCAGTAGGATTGTCCATAAAGCAGGAAAGGAAAGTACCTTTAATCTGGCTGATTTTGATAAGCTAAGCGGCCCCTCCTAGCCATTAAAATCTACTCAAATGTTTGTGTGGATATCTATGGTTAAGAGGGGGGGGAATGAAAATTCAGTTTGTCTGCTGACAGGGAATTAATGGCTTAGGGATATCATAAAAATATTCATACCCAATCATGATAATTTAGCTATAAAAATAAGCTTATCGGGGCGCAGTGCTTTAGCCTGCTGTTTTTAGCTATGAATGCAGGCTAAAGCACTGCG
>ENA-OSET01004811-OSET01004811.1-sediment-metagenome-genome-assembly--contig:-NODE-4811-length-11754-cov-12.223259_pt1 | contig 11754 bp, 8 predicted proteins | sample MGYA00237882_ERZ534229 | MGnify/ENA primary metagenome ERZ534229 (study PRJEB26408, sample SAMN06266212) | sediment metagenome | isolation source: Hudson Canyon methane seep mesocosm | place...
TTATCGACCATTTCTTCAATTTCTTCGGTAGACTCATGGGTACGACGAGATAATGAGCGTACTTCATCAGCAACAACTGCAAACCCCCTACCGTGCTCTCCTGCTCTGGCTGCTTCAATAGCTGCGTTTAATGCCAGCAGGTTAGTTTGTTCTGCGATGCCTTTTATTTGAACCAACACCTGGCTGATATTTGCACTGTCTTTGGCTAACTGATCAACCACCCCTGAGGAGTTTTGAATTTCGCTCGCAAGATTACTGATATTCGACAGGGTTTTTTGAACCTGATCCCGCCCTCGGTTGGCTTCAGTGCTTGCTTCTTGGGCTGTGCCTTCTGCCTGGGCAGAAAAATCGGCCACTTCAGCAAAGTTAGATGACATTTCGGTCATGGCACTGGCGGCTTGTTCGGTCTCTTCCATTTGCTGGTTAATTGAACTGCTGGTTACCCTGGTAATTTTACTGACTTCCTGAGATTGGTGATGAACGCTATTTGAGGTGTTATGAACTTCTTGTATCAGCTCTCTCATGCGTTTTGCTGTTTGATTGAACTGTGTGGTCAGGTCACCTAATTCGTCTTTTGTGGCAACGGTTAATTCAACGGTCATGTCTCCGTCGGCCATTTTTCCTGCGGCCTCTAGCAAGCAATCGATAGAGGTGCGGAGTGAGAGGTAGAATGAGCCATACAGGTAGATGATAAACAGCATGACAGTCGCGATGGCCATACTAATAAAGGTTAACTTACTGCTTTGCTCATCAAGCCTCACTTCGAAATGTCTATCGACTTCGGTGAATATCTCTTTTGTAAGCGCATATTGGAGGTTTGTAAATTTAGATACTTCATCAAAATAGTTTTGCGACGGCGTATTAAGCTCGGTGACGGTCATGATGTTTTCATCAACCAAATCTAACAGGCGCGTCATATCACTCACCAATAACATCGCTGATGCCTGTATTTTTTCTTGGTCAGAGGGAATTAACAGAGTGATTGTTTTTTCAAGTTGGGGCTGAACTTCATACAATTTCCCCGTTATTGTATCGAGAGCATCTGCCGTGGCGGAGCTTAAGTAGGTTTGCGTTAAAGCATATGTGCCTGTTGCTCGAAGCATACCGATGGTTCTGCTATAGGGTTTAAGGTCTCGAGTGGCAAAGTCGATCATTGATTTTGTATTAGGGTTTGAGTCGAGAGACAGTTCACTAATCTCAACCGTCCCTTTTAACAAGGCATTAGCATTGCTTACCAATGTATTGAGTAAGTTAAAGGTTGACTCAGTAGATGTGCTATTAGATACGGTGGTTTGATCCATTGCTTTGAAAGATTTTTTAACGGCATCAAGCAAACTTTGATAGGTCTTATTTTCTATAAAATTGGCTCCACTGTTATCTATGCTTTTAAGTGCCGCGGAGACCGCATTTTTATATTTTGTTAATATCGCTATGTCGGTATCTAATTGGTAGGCTCCGACGAGCTTTATATCGCGATATTGCTCTGATGTATTAACAAGGGTTTGAGTCGCGTCTAGTAATTTAAGGCCTTCTCGCTGGTTTTGAGTGGTCTTTATTTGGTCATAGGAGTCACTAATAACGCTGTAACTTAACCAAATAAGTGGTATAAAAAACAGCATACTAATAAGAATAAATTTATTAGCAAACCCTAAACGGGCGATTAACAACATACCTAGATGGAAAATATTTTTTAGCACAACATCAACCCACTTACATCATTATTATTTAGTTAGACTGATATACTTATCAGGCTGTTCACACAGTGCCTATAATATATCGCCCAACTACCCGATTACTTTAGCTTTTGTGTTATTGGATGTAATGATTAGTATAGTCTAACTCTGCATATTGTCTTTTTTATCAATGAGTGCCTAGTTAAAGCGTTTGAGTTAGAATATTCGCTTCTTTCAGGCTATATACAGGATTTTAAAATGCAGTCCCAGATAAAGGATATTCTGGAGTTTACTCCTAGCGATAACAGCTACACTGATAAACTATTTCGCCCAATAGAAGCCTACTTTTCCCCTAAAAGTTACGGTACAGAAAACATCCCTCAAGACCGTCCTGTGTTGTTTGTTGGTAATCATACGATTTATGGTGTGCTTGACCCTATGATGATAGTAAGAGCTATCTACCAGAGTCGTGGTGTTTTTCCTCGTTCGCTGGCTGATCATATGCACTTTGGGGTGCCATTTTGGACGCCGTACATAAAAAGCATGGGTATTGTTGAAGGTACACGTGAAATTTGCAGTGCGCTTATGGAAAACAAACAGTCAGTGTTGGTCTTTCCTGGTGGTGCCAGGGAAGTTTTTAAACGCAAAGGTGAGTCGTATAAACTGGTTTGGAAAGAACGAACAGGCTTTGTAAAAATGGCGCTTGAACATGGCTACGATATTGTTCCGTTTGCAAGTGTAGGACCTGACCATGCCTATTCAGTAGTGCTGGATGCCAATGATATTTCTAAAGGGTTAGGTGCACGGTTTAGGAATAGCCAGTTCTACAAAAAGACACTTCGTAATGGTGACATGATCCCTCCTATTACTCGTGGTGTTGGGCTAACAGCTATACCGCGGCCAGAACGCTTTTACTTTTCTTTTGGCAAGCCTATAACAACGGCTCACCTGCAAGGTAAAAAACAAGAGGATGTTTTATTCCCCGTTAGAGAGCAGGTTGCCGATGCGATTAATAAGCAAATTGGTGAGTTATTACAAGTACGAGAACAAGATACGGATAAGGGGTTTTTAAGAAAATTGCTCACGGCATTTTAATATTCTGTTTTACCTTATCGCGCCATCAAGGCGCGATAAGGTATTTGGTCAAATAACCTCAGATAAAACCTCTTGATAATTCTCCCTCAATTTCATTTTTAGAATTTTGCCTGTTGCAGTGTGCGGTAACTCATCTACAAAAATAATGTCATCAGGTAGCCACCACTTTGCGACTTTATCTGAAAGAAAGAAAATAATTTCTTCTTTGCTAATTTCCATGCTGTCTTTTACTACCGCTAAAAGCAAAGGCCGCTCATCCCATTTGGGGTGAGGTACACCAATAACTGCACACTCAGCCAGTGCAGGGTGACCAATGGCTGCATTTTCAAGATCAATAGAGCTAATCCACTCGCCACCTGACTTGATCACATCTTTAGCACGGTCGACTATGTTCATATAACCTTGAGGGTCAATTGTGGCAACATCACCGGTATCAAACCAGCCATCTACTAGAGGGGATTTTTCTTCTTTGTAGTAACTAGACGCTACCCATGGACCTTTTACCAGTAAGTGGCCAAATGATTCTCCATCGTGAGGAAGCGCTTGTTTGTCTGCTCCAACGATCTTCATTTCTATGCCAAAAACGGGGCGTCCTTGTTTGGTTTGAAGTTTGTATCGTTTTTCAAGTGGTAGGCTTCCCATATGACGGTTTAAGCTATTTACTGTGCCAATAGGTGAAAGTTCAGTCATGCCCCAGGCGTGCATTACAAAAGCATCGTGCTTTTCCTGAAAGGCTTTGATCATTGATATAGGTGCTGCGGCTCCCCCTATTACAACATTTTTTACCGGCTCAAGTTTAATATCTTGCTGGTCACAATATTGAAGAAGACCTAGCCAAATGGTGGGTACGCCCAGCAGTAAATCGACCTGCTCTTCAGCTATTAATTCAGATAATGATGCCCCATCCATACCGGCCCCGGGCAAGATTAGTTTAGCTCCCACCATGGTGGCGGAATATGGAACGCCCCAAGCATTAACATGAAACATGGGTACAACGGGAAGCAGGGTATTATTGTTTCCTATATCCAGCGCCTCTTTCGAAATACTGGCCCAGGCATGAAGCACTGTTGAGCGATGGCTATACAATACGCCTTTTGGGTTGCCAGTGGTGCCTGAGGTATAGCAAAGTGAAGCAGCGGATGTTTCGTCTATTTCTGGCCACTCGAATACATCAGACTCAGCTTCTACTAAGGCTTCATAACATAAAAATGGAATAGCCTCAGGGAGTGGTGACTCAGGCATATTTTCTCTATCGGTTAACACTACTATTTTTTTAAGCGACTCAAGCTGAGGTGCAACCTGCTCTAATAAGGGTATAAATGTTAAGTCTATAAAAAGTACATCGTCTTCTGCGTGATTAAGAATGTAGGCGAGTTGGTCAGGGAATAATCTGGGGTTGATGGTGTGTAATATGGCTCCGCTTCCGGATACGGCATAATAGAGTTCATAATGGCGGTGGGTATTCCAGGCTAGTGTCGCGACCCTGTCTTGCGGTGTTACCCCCAGTCTTTTAAGGCCGTTAGCCAGGCGGCGACTTCGTACCGCCGCGTCTTTGTAGCTGTAGCGATGAACTCCCCCCTCTACGTTACGGCTGACAATTTCACCATCTTGATGGTATTTCTCTGCGTACTGGAGGATAGAAGATACCGTTAGGTTACTATCCATCATTAATCCCTTCATGAGCCTAGTCCTATTTGAGCCTTTTTATGATTGTTTTTAAATATTAATAAGTTATGGGTTACCCATAATGATCTGAATAGGGTAGTTTGTGCAATAGGTTTTTATGCAAGTCTGCGTCATATGTGCGTTTTAATAAAAAAAATAACTATGCAGCTATATTCTTATTAATTAATAATCGAAACAGCTTATATTTGCTCAACTAGACTGTAAGCGGTGCTAGGTAACACCCCATTACCGAGCGGAATACTGTATGAGTTCATGAGGGATATAAGATGAAAAAAAGTTTAGGGTTTGTTCTTGGTCTTTTTCTAGTAAGTCAGTACGCGGTTGCTGGTAACTATGGAGAGACAGATACCATGGATGAGGCGACTGACCAACAAGGCTCTGTTGAACAATTCGAAAAAACTTTAGAGGATTCACCCACCGCGGCAGGTTTGTCTGATATGACGAAAGCCCCAGCGGAGGCGACAGGTCAAGCTCAGGAGCCGCTGGAAAATACTGATGAGGCAGAAATGCTTCAAGAAGAACCGATGACAAAACCCGCAGAACAGTAGTCATATAAAACCGAAATCCCACTCGATTCCCATCGGGTATAATGACGAACAACGTCAGTTCCGATAGAACAGAACAAAAAGGGTGTTAAATTACATCCTTTTTGTTTCTGATCATAGCTATAGCCAGCATCATATAATCACCGGTAATAATTGACCCGAATTGAATTCATTTCTATGTGCAGAAAATTTGTCTCCTTAATTGCAATAAGTGGATATACCTATATTTATTTAGCATCTACTGTAAAGTGATTAGTAAATAACCATTAAAAGAATAAAAAACAGGAAGTGCTGTATGAGTGAACAAAAGCCGCGTGTACTGTCTATTGATGATAACCATGCCAACCAAGCGTTAATTAGACAGGGCTTTGGAAGTAAATATCAGATAGATTTTGAAATGAATGCCGAAGATGGTATTGCCCGAGCGGTAGATACTTTACCTGACCTCATTTTATTGGATGTAAATCTACCTGATATTGATGGCTTTGAGGTGTGTAAAAAAATTAGATTAAAGGATGAACTTAAGGCCACTCCTGTTCTATTTATTTCTGCATTAACCTCTCTAGATGACCGCTTACAGGGCTATAAAGCCGGTGGTGATGACTATATCTGCAAGCCTATAAACATTGATGAGTTACGTTCAAAAATAGAAGTTAATCTGGCAAGTAAGCAAAAGACCAGCTCTTTGCAGGCGCAATTAAGGTCGGCCTCTGAAACCGCTATGACCGCTATGACAACAAACGGCGAAACCGGGTTGGTTTTAAATTACATTATTGACTCCTACCATTGCGGGACGTGTGAAGAACTTGCGGTGTTAACCTTTAACTATCTGAACAGCTTTGGGCTGAATAGCTGCATTCAACTTAGAACTCAGCAAGGGCGACATAATTATTCTTGCAAGGGGCAGTTGAAACCGCTGGAAGTTGAGCTTCTCACAGAGGCTGAATACTCTGATCGTATTGTCCACTTTGGTAACAAAAGCATTTTTAATACCGCACATGCCTCCTTGTTGATTAAAAATATGCCCATTGATAACCAGGATTTATATGGCCGACTCAATGACCATATCGCTATTGCCCTTAAGGGGACTAACGAATGGGTTAATACTTACCGTCTTAAAGAATGTGAAGCATCTTCCCGTGAAGTAAAGGTGTCCAATAGCATTTCATTACTACGTGATGAGCTGAGAGATATTGATATCAGCTTTAATAACTACGGCCATGAAATGAAGCAGCTGGTTGATAATCTTATTGTCGAGTTAGAGCAAGATATGATTGCCGTTGGGCTGACGGAAGGCCAGGAGGAAAGGTTAATAGGTATTATTAAAGATAACCGAAACCGCATTGATGATATGCAAGATTTGAGTGATGAAATGGAGCAACGTCTGTTACGCCTTGAAAATTCTTTTATTGAAGCAACGCATTAAGCTTTCTATAAAGGTGAACCGGTATGAATATGATAAGCACTATCAGAACATTTCTATCAAGAAAGCAGCATAAAGACGTCGAGCATAATATTGATCAGGTATTAGCAAACGTACTTGAAGGTATGGATGATCGTATTTTTGTATTCTCAAAAAACGGTTTGGTGATACTTGCTAATAGCGCTGCATTGTTTGAGCTTGGTCTGGATAAAGCTTCAGTCATATCACAACCGGCTTTTGAGGTGTTTTCTAAAGAAGAAGCGGAATTTCATCTTAATTGCATTACGGAGGTAGCTGAAAGTCGTCGAACATTAACTCAACAACGACACTTAGATGACAGCGTATATGAGTACAAATATTCCCCTGTCTTCATTAATGGCGATGAGCGGGTTTACCAAATCGTGGTTGTTGCTAGAAATATTACTTTACATATTAGAGGTAATGAGGCGCTTTCACAGGCAAAAGAAAAAGCCGAAACGGCAAGCAAGGCAAAGTCTGAATTTTTATCTCGAATGAATCATGAATTAAGAACCCCTCTTAATGCAATATTAGGTTTTTCTCAGGCCCTATTGTTGGATGAAGATGAGCCGCTATCTGAGCTGCAGCGTGAATCTGTGGAATATGTGAGCATAGGAGGAAAGCATCTTCTTGAGCTGGTTAATGAGTCACTAGATCTCGCTATTGTTGAGTCCGGTAAAATGGCCTTTAAGGTAAGCGCTATAGACACGGAAGAGCTGATAAAAGAGAGTTTAGGCTTGTGCCGGTCGCTTGCAGAAGAAAGGGGAATTAGTCTTATTAGTGCCATTGATTATGCGGAGTTACCAAAAATTTCTGCTGACCATCTTCGTACCAAGCAAGTACTTATCAACTTACTTTCCAATGCAATTAAATATAACCGACCAGGGGGGGGAGTTACGCTTAAACTAAGAAAACTGGTCGGTGATCGTGTGCGCATTATGGTTACAGATACGGGTATAGGTGTCCCCAGCCATTTAATGGATAAACTCTTTGTTCAGTTTGAGCGTTTAGGTGCCGAGCAGAGCGAGGTTGAGGGGGCAGGTATTGGTTTGGCTCTTTCAAAGCAATTGGTTGAGCACATGGGAGGGCGAATTGGCGTACTTAGCCGAGAGGGTAAAGGCTCTACCTTTTGGGTGGAATTACCTTGTAGTGAGGCATTAGAAGGTTGTCAAAAGCTAACGGTCTTTAAGCCAGATTACCAGTATCAGGCATCAAAACAAGCAATGATGGCGCTTTGTATTGAGGATAGCCCCGTGGTTGTTCATTTACTGGAGTCGGTTATTCACGAAAGCTCGGATATATCTCTTATTTCAGTTCATGATCTGGAGTCGGGTTTGAAGGTTCTTGGTCATATTACACCTCATGTTGTCTTTTTAGATATTAATCTTGCTTCGGACCTTAATGCGGCTGACCTTGAAAAGCCCGGTTACCTTCAATCGGTTAAAAATAGAGCGATTGCAATGGATATTCCCATTATCGCGATTGATACGATGAATACTGGTTTTGTTCTAGATGATGAAAAGTACAGAGATTGTTTTTCAGTGTTGTCGAAACCCATTAGTAGCAAAAAGCTCAAGGGCGCATTACTTAGTGCAATGAATATAAAACAGCTTAGCTCTCAGCAAGCATAGTCCGCTTATATTTTGTGTTGCTGGGCAGTTCTCCGAAATTCTCTTTATAGAGAGAAGAGAAACGGCTTAGATGAAAAAAACCTGAATTAACTGCATGATAAGCAATGGTTTCGTCATAGCCGCTTTCTGAGATAATTTGCTCTCTTGTTTTAAGTAAACGGCTCCTTAAATGAAACTGATAAGGGGACGTTTTTGTATAGCGCTTGAACTGGTAATATAGGTTTCGCTCACTCATATTCACTTGCTTTGCAAGGAACTGTGGAGAGAATTTCCAGCTAGGATGTTCTTGAATAAACCGAATAGCACTTTCAAGGCTAGCAGGAGGGCCGTTATCGCTAATAGAGTATTTGCCACACACCGCAGGGCAATGCTGGTGGTTTATAAGGCCTGATAGCCGCTGTTTGAAGTTCTGCAATGCAGATATTGATGCGTGATGGTTATTGGCTATGTGTAAATCTTCAAATAAGTGTTCAAAGTTACATTTCAAATAGTGTTTAAAGTTTTCATCATTAGCTAAGAACTTAGCTAAAGGTTGATCACCAATAATATTTTTTTGGATGCCAAATAATATAACCCCTTCTTTTGACTGTATGGGGAAGGTGAATATCTCATTATGCGCAAGCGTAATTATTTCAGGTGATTGATTCTCTCTTTCCAGTGATATCAACAGGTATTCCAGGTCTGGAGAGAGTAGTGTAACGTTAATCACCTGCATGGGGTTAATGTACATTATTTCAAACCCAAGACCCTCAAAATAACTTAAGTAGCCTTTAAAACTAAAAGGACTGGGTGATTCACTGGGTGTTATTGCTAGAGAGCTATTTACGAGCTTAGAGGCGGAAAGCACTGTTTGAGGAGATGAGTGTGCGCATAAGGCGAACTGAAACATAGGAGGGCGCGGCAATAGGCTATCCCACAGTTTTTTTGGATTATCTTCAAGCGCTTCGCACATCATAACATCCTGTTACTAAACAAATCTGTTGTTGCTGTTTGAATATAAAGCCGCAACATGATTTAAAAGGTTGGTTATTTTATGGGCTACCTCTGAATGTGTATATCCGTATATTGCAGGGCTACGAAAATATTTATAACGAAGGTGTTAATATTTTTTTTGTGTTATCCAAGGCATTAATAAGCTGCTTACGTTTATTGAGCGTTGTACTGGGTAACTCTCCAAATGTACTTTTATAAATGGCAGAAAAACGACTAACATGCATAAATCCCCAGTCAGTAGCGTGTTCAGTAATCGACTTAGTGGTTCCTTCAGAAGACAGCAGAGCTTCTCGTACTTTTTGTAGGCCAAAATGTTTGTGGAGTTTATAAGGGGTTGTACCTAACTCTTTTTGGAACAGATAATAAAGATTACGTGCACTCATTCCTGAAATCAGCAGCAGGTCATCAAGAGAGTAAGGTTGATCTGCGCTCTTATCGATATAACGGACTAACTCAGTGATAACAGGTGTAGTTTTTTTGGGCTGTAGGCTTAAGGCATGGCTCGTTGTTTTGGAGCAATGGTTAGGGTAGCACTGGGCAGTCGTGAGATTGCAGATAGAGAGGTCAATAAACCGTTGATAGAATCTATCCAAAATATGGCTTGAACTTTCTAATGGTTTGAGTTGTTGCATTTCAAAAATGAGTTGAGTGCAAGCGCTTTGTATTCCGCGCATGAAGCTAACTGAAGACCTCAACTGGTTTAAATTGGGTTTTTCTTGTAGTAGTGATTGAAGAAAGTGCGCGTCAATACGTAGGACAATCTGTTCTGTATTGTCATCAAGTTGCACATGAATATGTTCTTGAGGAAGAAAAATATTAGTTCTGTGATGTTTGTTATTACTGTGTCCGTTTATCGTAGAAAGACCTTGCCCTACGCAATAGAACTGTAGATACAGGGCATTATCAAGTGTGCAATCAAAGCCTAGTTTCTGACCATATTTGATGTAAGAAATGGATGTTTTTGAGTCGCCGGATACACTAAAATAGCCACTCTCAGATTTATTGATTGGGCCTTTGGATTTGATGTCTATTTCAACTAGCTTGTTGTTGACTAAGTGCCACACCTCCTCCATAGAGGAGTGCGTACATTGGGCATATTGAAAAAAAGGTAGATGTATTTGAGACATAACTAACACCCTCAAAGTTTGAAATTACTCTTCCTAACCATGATTTCCTGGTTAAATATTATACAATTAAAAGGTTGGGCGACTTGATATGTATCACTAAGGCCATTGGCTTTATTAACACTTTTCGCTTAAATGTTTTGCATGAAAGGCAATATACTTTGCTATAAATGAAGCTATGAAGTAAACGGTAATTGTTACCTTTTTTTATGAATGATTCAATCAAAACGATACGTTATATAACTCCTACCATAAAAACCGTTATAATCACTTCTTTTCGTTCTCGGGTAACCCATATGCTAACTGAATTATCACTAAACCCAAATCTGATCAAAGCGACTCAGGAGCTTGGTTTTGAAGCCGCGACAGAGGTTCAGGAAAAAGCGATTCCGCTTGTTCTGGATAATAAAGATTTGCTGGTCAGCGCCGCAACCGGCAGTGGTAAAACGGTCGCATTTCTTCTTCCGATATTACACCGTATCTTGGCGCAAGCATCTGAACCCCGAGCAGTTCGTGCATTAGTGTTGGTGCCTGTGCGAGAGTTGGCCGATCAAATTGTTAAGGCGGGTAAAGAGCTAACACAATTTACTGAGCAGTATTTTGTCAGCATTACGGGCGGTAAAGATTTTAAGTTACAAGAGAAGTCTCTAAAGCGTATACCTGATATTGTAGTCGCTACTCCTGGGCGCTTAATTGAGCATTTAGAAAATGAATCTTTTAGCCTGGCCGATATTGATGTGCTGGTTCTGGATGAAGCTGACCGCATGTTGGACATGGGTTTTCAGGAAAGCGTACTGAATGTGATGAAGTATTGTCCGCAGCAGCGTCAGACGCTACTTTTCTCTGCCACCTTACCGAGTGCGATTCGACGTTTTGCCGAAGAAATTCTGGTTGAGCCTGAATCTGTACTGGTTCACCACCACAGAGAAAAGCACGATAATATTAAGCAGCAAGTGGTATTGGCCGATGACGTAAGCCATAAAGAGAAACTATTACAGTGGTTGTTAGCTAATGAGACTTACGAAAAAGCCATTGTATTTACCAATTCTAAAATTCTGGCCGCCCGTCTAGATGGACTAATGCGTTATCACAAGTTCAGAGCGGCTCAGTTACACGGTGACGTTCAGCAAAAAGGCCGACAGGCGACCATTGAGTCATTCCGTAGTGGTAAGGTCAACGTACTTATCGCAACAGACCTCGCCGCCAGAGGCTTGGACGTAAGCGGTATTGATTTAGTTGTTAACTTTGATGTGCCTCGTAAAGGCGATGCCTACGTACATCGTATTGGGCGTACTGGCCGAGCGGGCGCTGCCGGCGAGTCTGTTTCACTGGTTACTCAGCAAGAATGGAATTTAATGTCGTCTATTGAGCGATATTTAAAAATCCGCTTCGAGCGTAAAGTGATTAAAGAACTACCTGCTACCTATAAAGGCCCCAAGAAATTAAAAGCGTCTGGCAAAGCGGTAGGTAAGAAAAAGAAGAAGCCAGCAGGCAAGGTTAAGCTGAAAGCGAAAAAACCTAAAAAGGCAAAGAAGAAGAGCTAAACCCGAAACACAAGAAAAGAGA
>ENA-OSET01004812-OSET01004812.1-sediment-metagenome-genome-assembly--contig:-NODE-4812-length-11753-cov-15.767557_pt1 | contig 11753 bp, 11 predicted proteins | sample MGYA00237882_ERZ534229 | MGnify/ENA primary metagenome ERZ534229 (study PRJEB26408, sample SAMN06266212) | sediment metagenome | isolation source: Hudson Canyon methane seep mesocosm | place...
AAACCGCTGATGATAAAAATCGAGCATAATACGCTCTAATTCATGCTCCGACATTTGTCCATGTGCAATTTCAATCTTCGCCTCAGGCACTAAGCGTTCTAATTCCCGTGCCATCTTATCCATAGATTGAATATTATTATGTAAAAAATACATCTGCCCGCCCCGCTTTATTTCACGCTGACAGGCTTCTTTAACCAATGAATCCACCCACTCACTGACAAAGGTTCTAATCGCATGACGATTTGCAGGCGGCGTGGCAATAATCGATACATCACGTACACCCGCCATCGCCATATTCAAGGTACGAGGAATGGGGGTCGCAGTTAAGGCTAATAAATCCACCGACTCACGAATACCTTTAAAATATTCTTTTTGTTTGACCCCAAAACGATGCTCTTCATCAATAATCACCAAGCCTAGTGCCTGATACTGCATCTCTGTTGATAAAAGCTTATGCGTGCCAATCACAATATCCACTTTACCTAAGACCAAATCCGCCAAAATAGCCTTTTGCTGTTTAGGCTTCACAAAACGCGATAACACCTCAACTCTCACCGGCCAATCGGCAAAACGGTCACGAAAACTTTGAAAATGTTGCTGGGCTAATAAGGTAGTCGGCACTAATATCGCCACTTGTTTACCGCCATTCACTGCGATAAAACTCGCTCGCATCGCCACTTCAGTTTTACCAAAGCCAACATCGCCACACACCACTCTATCCATCGGTCTTTCACGCTGCATATCCTCAACAATAGCTTCAATAGCCGTCTGTTGATCCGGCGTTTCTTCAAACGGAAACGCATTTGCAAAGGCGACATAATCCGCTTTGCTGCTCTTAAAAGCATGGCCTTTATTTAAAGCTCGTTTCGCATGGACATCTAATAGCTCAACCGCCACATCATGAATTTTTTCTAAGGCTTTATGTTTCGCCTTACTCCATTGCTCCCCGCCTAATTTATGTAACGGAATGGAATCTGCATTCATACCCGTATAACGCTGAATCAACTCTAAAGAAGCAACGGGTACATATAATTTAGCATTCGCCGCATACTCTAAACTCAAAAATTCAGCATCAATATCGCTAAACTGCAATACCTGCAAGCCTAAATAACGTCCCACGCCATGTTCTTGATGCACGACAGCCGCTCCAACTGTTAATTCATTAAGATTATTAACAATTTTTTCAAGCTCATTGGTAGCCGAGGTTTTACGCCGCCGGCGTTGCTGAACTTTATCGCCTTTTAACTGGCTTTCAGTAATCATAGCAATACCCGCGTCAGGTAAATATAAGCTATGATCTAAAGCGGCGACCACGATTGCAGTCGCCTTATCGCTGTTTAAAAATTCATTCCATGTCGCTAATTTTTTGGGGTAAATTTTATACGTCCGCAACACCGCGATTAAATCCTCACAATGCCCATTTGTCTCAGCGACAAATAACACCCGACTCTGCGTGGTTGCTAAAAAATTATTTAATTTTTGAGCTGCATTATCTCTCTCAGCATGAATCGCAATATCAGGTAATACACGACTTTCTGTTTGCCAAATAGCATAATCCGACGATTCTCGCTCCAAGTAAATACGTCTAAAACTCGCTAATTCATCGCTGAAATCCTCTGCGGATAAGTACAAACTATCAGGTGCTAATAAAGGTCGTTCATCGTCTTGGCCACGTAACTCAAAACGTTCAGCTACGTCTTCTGCACATTGCTGTAAACAGGCCTCTAAATTAGCAGGCAACACAAATGCAGTGGTTGCTGGTAAATAATCAAATAAGGTATCTGTATTATCTACAAATAAAGGTAAATAACTTTCAATGCCATTTGGGGTAATGCCCGCACTGACATCTTTATATAATGGAGAATTTCGATACTGCTCAGGAAAAGCCTCTCGAAAACCTTGGCGAAATCGCTGAATCGCCTCATCGGTAAACGGATACTCATGAGCAGGATAAAGTTGAATGGTCTCAATAGATTCTATAGACAACTGAGTTTTAGCTGAAAAAGCCCGTATTGATATAATTTTTTCATCATCTAACTCCAGCCGAAACGGATATTGACTGCCCATCGGAAATAAATCCACAATGCCATCATGCAATGTAAATTCAGCATGCTCAACCACCTGTTCAACTTGTTGATAACCTAATGCCTCAAGTTTAAGACGATTTAAAGCTACTTTAAACTCACCGCCTACCGCTAATTCAAAACTATTATCTAAAATATAACTTCGAGGGGCTAATCGCTGGCGTAAACTGGCAACGGATAACACCAACACGCCTTGTGTTACTTCGGGTAATTTAGCTAACGTCTTAATGCGTTCGGAAACAATTTCCGCTAAGGGTGAAAAAACATCATAAGGCAAAATTTCCCATTCAGGAAAATGTAAAATGGGATAATTTTCATCATCTAAAAAAAATGCAATTTCATGCTCTAAACGCAACGCGGTGTGAGTATCAGCCGTCAATACCACAAATAAACGCGAGGCTTGCTTAACCGCAGATGCAATCGCCAACGCATCCGCACAGCCGGTTAAACCTGTCCAAATAATAGGCTGTTTTATTTTATGCGGAACGAGTGGCGTTAAAGGAGCATTATTGACTGACATGATTAATATATTTGAAAAATAAGAACAAAGTAAAAACGTATTATATTACGATTTTGCACTACCTAACCGCGGTAAAAACATCGCATCGCCATAGCTAAAAAAACGATACTGCTCTGCAATCGCATGTTGATACGCCTGCTTAATCTGCTCATAACCTGAAAACGCAGACACTAGCATTAAAAGTGTTGATTCAGGCAAATGAAAATTAGTCAGCATCGCATCCACGGTTTGAAACGCATAACCCGGTGTAATAAATAAATTAGTATCTCCTTTTTGGGCAACTAGCTCACCACTCACTGAGGCAGATTCTAATGAACGCACCGCCGTTGTACCAATCGCAACCACCTTGCCACCTCGCTGTTTCGTTTCTTTAACAGCCGTCACCGTTGCTTCAGGCACTTCAAAATATTCCTTATGCATAATATGCTCGTGTAGATTTTCTACCTTCACAGGGCGAAACGTACCACTGGCAACATGTAATGTCACAAACGCAATTTGCACGCCTTTTGCACGAATCTGTGCCATCATCGCCTCATCAAAATGCAAGCCTGCTGTCGGTGCAGCGACTGCCCCACTTTGCTCTGCAAACACCGTTTGATAACGCGTTGCATCATTTTTATCATCAGCACGCTCAATATAAGGCGGTAACGGCATATGCCCAATCGCCGTTAAAATCGTTTCTAAACTTTCATTGCCTTTAAACCATAACTGAAATAAATCATCTTGACGGCCTAAGACTTCACATTGAAAGCCAGACTCTAAATTAATAATCGCCCCTTCCTTAGCCGATTTACTAGAACGCATATGTGCCAGCACTTCACGATTATTAAGTACCCGTTCAATTAAAATTTCAACTTTACCGCCTGATTGTTTATGCCCAAACAATCTCGCTGGAATTACTTTAGTATTATTTAACACTAATAAATCATCAGGCTTTAATAAATCAATAAACTCACTAAATTGTTTATCTTCAACGCTATCACTTTGAGCTGATAAACATAATAAACGACTCCCTGTCCGTTCAGCTAAAGGCTGTTGGGCAATTAAATTGTCAGGTAAATCGTAATAAAAATCACTTTTTTTCATGCGTATTTGGGGTGTTATTTTATAATTTGGCAGAATGAATTTTGTATAATGCCTAATTCACTTGCCGTTAAATCAGCTAATTTTGCTTTTACTCTTATTTTTGACAATGCCCTTATTTCATAAATACAGGCATCGCAGTTCTTTTCTAACTTATCACGAGCCGTAATTAACAAGCGATACGGCAACGCATCTTTTTCTATCACCGTTGATAAAGGAATCACAATCACCGTATTAAGAATGGTATTATCCTCTTCATCACTGATGATAATAGCCGGTCTTAATTTACCTATCTCACCGCCTTTTGCAGGATTAAAATTAACCAGATAAATACCGCCTCTAATTAATTCCATCATCAACTGCTCCATCACCAATATTATCTTTCGTACTGGCAAGTGCAATTCTATTGAGTAATTTTATTTTTTCTTCTTTTTCTAAATCACGCACAAACACTTCAAATTTATCTTTTAGAAAATTTGGCACAAAATAGCCAATTTCCTCTTTTTTTCGACCATTTATAATATGTATCACCTGATTAGTCTTAAAAAACGTAGATGACTTCCTAAGGTCTGCCAATGTTGCTTCAATCATTACCTTGCCCCTCAAATTACATATCAATCTTACATATTATTATAACATAATAGGCCACTGTTAATTTCAGCCTTACTCGCCATAAAGTATTTTCTAGCAATCTAAAAAAAATCATCTATAATAGTTAGTTCTTCTATGCCGGGGTGGTGAAACTGGTAGACACGCCGGATTCAAAATCCGGTTTCTTCGGAAGTGTCGGTTCGATTCCGACCCTCGGTACCATAGAAGCTGCTGCAATACTTCTCATAATATCAAGCACCCTATTTCTATAATGCCATATGACTACTAATTTACCTCATATTTTAGTTGCTGATGATTCAATCATTAATTTAGAAATATTAAACGATTTATTAGCCGATACTTACACCATTACCACTGCAACCAATGGTTTAGAAGCATGGTCAATACTGGAAAAATATCCTAATAAATTTGAAGCATTACTGCTTGATAGAATGATGCCGAAAATGGATGGCATGGAAGTCTTAATCAAAATGAAGCAACATGATATATTAAAAAATTGTCCTGTTATCATTCAAACTGCCAAAGATAAAATAGCTGACATAGCAGAAGGTATCAATGCTGGGGCCTATTACTATTTAACAAAACCGTTTGATCATAATCTTTTATTAACCATTGTTAAAACAGCTGTACGCGATTATGCAGACTATAAACTCAGCAAACAAAGCCTCAACGAGTCTAATAATGCCTTAACACTGATTACATCAGCCACTTTTCAATATCAAACCATTGAAGAGTCGCGTATATTAGCGGCGTTAATTTCAAATATATGCCCAAAGCCTCAAGATGTGATATTAGGGTTAAGCGAATTACTGATTAATGCCATTGAACATGGCAATTTAAATATTGGCTATAATGAAAAATCAAGACTCAATGATAACGGCACTTTAACCGCTGAAATTACGAATCGCCTGAATCAAGAAGCGTATAAACATAAAAAAGTTACCGTACAATTTGAACATCATAATCATACTATTTATATTACTATTATAGATGAAGGGCTAGGCTTTGATTGGCTGCCTTATATGGATTTTGATACCACACGCCTCATGGATAATCATGGTCGTGGCATTGCAATGGCAAATAAACTCAGCTTTTCACAGCTTGAATATAAAGGCAAAGGCAATGAAGTACGAGCCACCATTTGCTGCGAATAATCTACACTTCATCAAGCTCTACCCACTCAATCCAATATATCCTTAAATACTCAATACAATCTCTTTATCTGCAAATTGCTGTAATGCCGATAAAGCAGCCTGCTCTAATGCAACCGAATAATTATCCGCCAAAAGAGCATCTAAATACTCACCCACATTGATAGCGTCTTGTTCTTGCAAACCCTGCAATAATTGAAAACTCATGGGAGCAAGTTCTATAAAATTCACCTCGTCTTCAGCATTACGATATACCACGATATAACTCACCTGCTCAGTACTGCGTAATGGCAAATAATCCGGCGATATTTTATGCACCGGAAATTGATAGGCTAACGGCCAAGCGAGCGAAGAAAGACTGATGCTATCCTCTAGCCTTAATGGCGTTATCGTTCTTTTTTCAGGTAAACAGTCTGTTGAAATAGACAGTGCCATTTCCACCCATTCATAATGCGCTAATTCCAACATAAACGGATAATCAAATTCATTTGCAGCCCGTTCATTTTGCAAATACAGCATAAATTCTTCAGGAATTTCGGTGAAATAAGGACTTTCACACTGATGCTGTTGAAAAAAATCTTGCGCTAATTGCTGCCAATTTTCAGGACTCAGCACCGTATGTAAAACGGGGAAATTACTTGATAAAAAACCCTCAACATTATTAAAAAATAATTCTTGATACACTTTCATTCGTTCCGGCTTCACATCATCAGGGCAAGGATTATCGACAGGATTACGAATATAAGCTGAAAATTGGGCTTGTGTGGCTTTAAAATCGACTTTAGGCGATAAGTTGTTCATTTTGCATCCATCTATGCTGAATTTTTTTAATCATACTCACTTCACGGCTTAATTCAGCCACATCAGGAATATTAAAATCACGTTCTAATAAGGTAGGAAAAACACCGTACAAGGCATACGCTTTATGCAATAACTGCCAGACCGGTTCAATAATCTCCGCGCCATGGGTATCCACTAAAAAATCATCGGCTTCAACATAATGCCCTGCAATATGAGCATAACTAATCCGTTCTGCAGGGATTGCTTGTAAAAATTTTTCGGCATCATAATCATGATTAACACTATTGACGTAAATATTATTCACATCCAATAACACATCACAATCCGCCTCTGTAATTACCGCATTAAAGAAATCAATTTCAGACATTTCTTGACCGGGTGCCGCATAATAAGACACGTTTTCAATCGCAATTCTTTGCTCTAAAATATCCTGAACCCGTTTAATTCGCTGCGCAACATGCGTGACTGCCTCGGCGGTAAACGGAATCGGCATCAAATCATATAAATGCCCTTCATGACTGCAATAACTCAGATGCTCACTATAAAATTTAATGCCATGCGTATGCATAAAGGTTTTTAAATTTTTAATAAACGCTTCATCTAACGCATCAGTGCTACCAATCGATAACGATAAACCGTGAGCAACGAAATCATATTGCTCGGTCATACGCCTAAATTGCTTGCCTAATTTCCCTCCAATCGTCATCCAGTTTTCAGGTGCCACTTCATAAAAACCTACTGGTTCGATAGGCTTATTTAAGACTTCATCTAAAAAAGAGCGACGTAAGCCTAAACCCGCCCCTTTCACTAAATTTTGTGTCTGCTGCATAATAATATGTCCCTAAAAATTAAAAATAAGCCACCTATCACTTAAATCCTTACCACGTGAATTTTAAAATCTATCCAATATGCTAAAATTATAACTATGAATCATATTAAACAGATTACCTTAGGTTGCGGTTGTTTTTGGTGCTTTGAAGCAACTATACAACGATTACAAGGTGTTATCAATGTCACCTCTGGCTATGCCGGTGGCTCACTGGAAAACCCGAGCTATGAACAAGTATGCTCAGGATTAACAGGTCATGCCGAAGTCATACAAATAGAATTTGATGAACAACAGCTACCCTTAACAGTATTATTAGACGTGTTTTTCAGCGCTCATAATCCTACCACGCTCAATCGACAAGGAGCGGATATTGGCACCCAATATCGTTCAGTTATTTTTTATCACGACACGCAACAACAGCAACTAGCACAGGCTTATAAACCCCGTCCACATTGAAACTCGTAGTTTGATATAATATGAAATTCTCAAAAAAAATGGCTAAAAATGCTTAAAGTTAATTATGATCTCTGGGGACAAAATCCTGAATATTTACGCGACTTAGGCTTGAATTCATTACATAAAAGAACCCGAGAGCGTTTTTTAGCACTTTACGATATAACGCTAGGAAAAAATGCGGCTCAAATAAGCAAAGAAACAGGGCGTCATCATCAAACAGTTATTAGTTGGGTGCATAAGTATAATAATGAAGGTGAAGAAAGCCTATATTATCAAAGGACTGGCGGCAAAGCGCCTTTTTTTTTGAAAAAATAATAGACGGGTTATCAGCAAAAATAAATCAAAGCCTCGAGTATGCAAAAGAACCTCCGCAAACACGTGAAATTATTTTTATACCACGGTGGACCTTAAAACGATTTGTAAGCTGGATTAAAGAAGACTTCGGGTTAAACTGTTGTCGTGAAACGGTTAGAAAATGCTTAAAAAAATATGGATTTTCTTGGAAAAAGTATCGAAAACTCTTAAATCAGGCAAGTCCTGAAAAAAGAGCAGAATTTGTGGAAATATTAAAACTTTTCTTAAAAGAAGCTACCGATGGAAAAAGACAAATTATTTATATTGATGAAGCTCATATTCAATTGGATACCGACGAAGGTTATGGCTGGTCTGTATCAGGTGAAAGAGCATGGGTAAGTTCAAGTTCAGTTGGCAGAAAGAAAGTCTCTTTCTTTGGTGTTTACTTGTACAATCAAGGTAAAACACGAATTTATCCATATTTGACAGCGGACACGGAAAGTACTTGTGACGTTTTAAAAAAAATTCAAGAGGAGTTTGATTTTAAAGAGGCTACAATCATTTGGGATGGTGCTTCGTACCATAAAAGTGATCGTGTAAAAGAACGAGCAGAAGAATTGGGAATAAAATTACAACTTTTACCCGCTTATAGTCCTGATTTTATGCCTGTAGAGCATTTATGGCAGTGGTTGAGAGAAGATGTAACTTACCATGCCTGTCATAAGAATGAATGCGAACTTATTAAGCAAGTGAGAATATTTGAAGATCATAGGGTGAGTTTAAACAAACGACACTAAAGTTCCATAGAAATTTAAACTGAATATTATTGTCATGATTTATGAAATCGCTAAGAAGTTACTTATTCCTTGCAATAGGATAAAACCTACATGAGTATAAAATTAGATGAAAGCCCTAACAAATGGCTTATTTTGAATGAATTATGATAGAAAAATCAGTGATTTTTACTTAAGAATTCCCATAATTTAAACGATCATTTTTACGATAAGAATATGGTATTTTGCCTTCCTAAAAATTAAGCATATAAACCCGTTACAATTGGGAAGTCCATAATAGCCCTTAAAGCTTGCCAGTTATAGCATTCTTTAAATTCCTATGGAACTTTAGTGTCGTTTGTTTAAACGTACCCAATTTCGTGTCCATCAAAGTGTTGACGCATCATGCTTAATATTTGCTATGATAGAGGGTATCAGGTTCGTGAAAAATTGAAATTGAAAATAGCAAAATTAGTAAAAGCATAACGTTATGCAATAGATAAAAAATATAAACGGAGATTAAAATGTCAACTTATTGGGTTGTTGGAGCATCTTGGGGTGGAACAGAACATCAGGATCAAAAATTTATAGAACAAGGTATTTGGATGTTAGATTGGGGTGAAAGCGACCAACCAGCTCAATATAAAAAGGCTTCTCAAATAAAACCTAAAGATAGAATCGCCATTAAACGAATGAAAGGTGGTGGTCAAACGGGAATTAAAATTTTTCATCTTGGCATTATTAAGGGGGTGGTTCTTGAAGCAAATAAAATTATTTGTACTGTAGATTGGGTTGCTACAGACTTAAACAGAAATATTGAAGAAAGCCGAGGATGTTTCAAATCAATTCATGGTCCATTTGAACACGATAACTGGGTTGAAAAAGTATTTTGTCTTTAATGTATTTTGCATAAAATAAAATCAAACTGATAAATGCCCATGATTATTTTAGCTCTACAACATAATACCCAAAATAATCATGTAGCAATCCCTTTCTACTACTAGGGTTCTACCTTAAATACCCACTTTACCCATGTTACCCAATATTTTAATCTTCATCATCTAAGATACTATCTTTTATAGCATAAAATCTTATTGATGCTTTTCCATTAGCAGTTGGTACAGTGTGTTTAGACTTCATCCTTTTTTCATCATTAGAGCTTAAATAACTCATTTCTTTTAGTAACTTAGAAGATTCAATATTAGAAAATCCAGTACAACATTTACTAAATGTATCCTCTGTTAATAAAAATAATTTACTGCTAACATTGTAATAGCCAATAACAGTTGAAGGAAAATTTTCTTTTTCTTTATTGAGCTGATCTTTATCATCAACTTCTTTGCCTCCCTTTATTCTAATAAACTTAGATTGGTGCTTAATTAGGTAGCTCTGAGCTAACTGACGTAATCGATCTGAGCTACTACGAGGATTTAAATTAAGCTCTTTAAACCAAGCGATAAACATAGTATCTAAGGACTCCAACATCTTTTCTTTCGTTAAAGATGATGCTGTTATATCTACAATATCTTTCATACAAAAAAGTTCTGAGGCAGTATAAATTAAGGCAAATCGCTTCATTGAACGTTTAACCTCTGTATTGAGCTTATTTATATCTATTTCATTTTTTAGTAATGATAATAATCGAGTTTGATGGTCTTCTTGTAGCTTTTTAACCTCCTTAACCATCGACTCTTTATCTTTATAATGTTTTATTAACCCTTTTATGAAAGCTTTCCCTAAGTGACCGTAGTAGCTTCCACAGCTTTCTTTTAATTTATCTACTTTATCAGCATTATCAAGTTGTTGTAATTCATTGATAGGAATATCTAAAAATCGATTTAATTGCCCTGCATACATCTGTTTATATGAGCTTTCAATTTTGTGTCTACCACTTAATTCACCTGTAGAGAGTAATACTGTATTCCATGTAATATCCTCTCTAAATTCGTTATTAGCTTTCATAGCTTTACGAGAATGCCCACCAGATAAGGTATAGATGACATTACCTAATGATTCTTCTTGGAATGAACCTAATTCATCAACTGCCATTAATACGTCATTTGAACCAGCTGCTAAAGCCGTTAAAGCATTACCTGTTGCATTCCAAGTACCAATATAGCTTTTATTTGAAAGTGAACCTGACCCCCAAACTGTTGAAGCTACTTGTACTGCTGTAGTTTTACCTTTACTTGATTCACCAAATAAATTAACACAAAATGAATCCATCCCAACTACTTTCAATAAAGGTGGAGTACAAGATACTGCAAGAGAAAATAAGAATAAAGGATTATCAATAGATGGTTCTAAAACATGACTTACCCAGTCAGGCATCGATTCCTTTACTTGAAATTGATTGCAGGGGGTAATTAGTCTAATCTTATCTTGTTTATTACTCTCCCATGTATGAGTGGCATTAGGCAATACAAAGGCATCTAAATCTGATGTCCACCCTGCCTTTTTCACATAAAATTCACATTCAGGTACAGGTTGACGCATTAAAAATTCAGGGAGTTCTTTTTTCCTGCGTTGATTAATATATAAGCCTAGCCCCATTAATGATTGAATAAATTTAGAATTTGCTAAATCCTTTTTAAAAATAATTAAATTTTTATCGAGTTTTTCTTGTAACGGATAAAATTCAATTAATAACGCTTGGTCTGGTGTATCACCTGTTAATTTAGATTCATAATTTATTAGATTTTTGCTAACTCTAATAGCATCAGAAATTTTGTTTTCTAAGATTTTTTCACCAACCTTATTAAGTTTAAAAAGTCCGCTATTGTTTAGGGAATATTCATTATCTTGATACCAATACTTATCAGTATTGATGTTGGTGTTGGTATTGTTACAATTTCTCATTGTTTTTATTTCTTTATCAGTTTCAATTATATTAGTTTCATCAATAGGGTTTCTTTGTTGATTTTCATTATTCATAGTATATCTTCTTATTTTAAAAGTAATGTAAGATGGTGTAATAAAACGTCTTTCTAGTCAGGAGTTATTCTGTAGTCAGTTTATTTTTGATATTCAAAATAATCACCACTCATAATTTTAATTGCACTAATTTTTAATGGTCTATTGTAAATATAAGTTTGTGCCTTAATAATTTCATCATTTTTAGTAAGCAATACATCAATATCTTTTCGTATA
>ENA-OSET01004813-OSET01004813.1-sediment-metagenome-genome-assembly--contig:-NODE-4813-length-11749-cov-6.233550_pt1 | contig 11749 bp, 16 predicted proteins | sample MGYA00237882_ERZ534229 | MGnify/ENA primary metagenome ERZ534229 (study PRJEB26408, sample SAMN06266212) | sediment metagenome | isolation source: Hudson Canyon methane seep mesocosm | place...
ACATTCCCATTCATCGAGATTTGGATCCACAATTATGAATTCGCCTATTCGTCCCATCGTAACTGATACTGGAATAGTAGTAATTGGTGTGGGTGATTCTTGATCCTCTATCAAAGTGGGTTTATCATCTTTCATTTCCCACTTTGGTACAGTCGATGTGATGATTGCTGCAACCGCAGCATATGAACATGCATCAAACAGATTACCGTCATGATCAGTTACTACACAATCAGCGAATAAACCAATGACAGATTTGTCTTTCTCTAAAACAAACTGTGATAGATCAATCATACCGCTTTCGCGTATTCCCCTATCAACCACTCTTGCTAACTCTATCACATCTGGTTGAGGAGGACCGGTTTCTGCACTTGGATGAGCTAATGGAAGAATTTCTGCTGTACACATAAAGATCCCCTTGTCACCCATATCAGGAAAAGGTCTATCAGGCTGAACTTTGATTCCCGATACAATTTCTGTATCGCCTAGTCTAGCACGTGCAGAACCATTAGCATGTGGTATCACTCCAGTATCAATAACCAAAGGTCTAGATTCATCAAGCGCACGACCATCAATTCTTTTTCCTTCTTGTAGTAAATCAAGAATTTTAGATCTTTTGAGTTTGTCTATGATTGAAAGGTTTGTCATTAATTGTTATCACCACTCGAAAAATATTTTTCACGCAATGCACTCTTCTGTATTTCATATACTTGCTTACATCCCTCTAAACCTAATTCTATACACTTTTTGAATTCATCTGTGGTAAGAACGCCATCCAATTGTAAAAGTGTGATTTTTCCCAAGTTTGGCATATAACCTATTGGCATATCGGCTTGCCCAGCTTGGTCTTCCTCATTATTAACATCAAGAATTATAGTATCCGCAGCTTTTCCCGCAGCACATGCAGATACTAAATCTCTCATTGGAATTCCTGCATCTGCTAATGCAACTGATGCCGCAGCCAATGCAGCACATCTAGTACCGCCATCTGCTTGTAATACTTCAAGATATACATCAATTGCAGTTCTAGGGAACTTTTCAAGCATTACAGCCGGCTCTAACGCTTCTGTGATAACTTTACTGATCTCTATTTCTCGTCGTGACGGAGCCGGTTTTTTTCTTTCATCTACAGAAAAAGGCTCCATATGATATCTAACTCTTAAAATTCCAGTATCTGGATTTGACATGTGTTTTGGATGAACATCTCTTGGACCAAAAACACCAGCGAGTATTTTATTTCCACCAAATTCAATATATGCAGAACCTCCAGCATTTTTTAATACTCCAGCTTTTATTGTAACCTTCCTTGTTTCATTTACCTTGCGTCCATCAGAACGAATCCCATTTTCGTCAAGTAATACTACATTAGCTTCTCTTCCGCCCATTAATTATACACCATTAGATTCCAACATTTTTTTCACTTTATCTGTTAAATTAACAAGATGTGCTTGTTCATCAACCATTCGAATTGCTGCAAGTGCCTTTAATAATCCATTTGTTTCATCGCAAGATACAACAATCAAGCCATTTTGGCCTACAGTAATAGTTGCGTTAGTAGATCCTTCGATTGTTTGTATCATAGAACCGTGTTTTCCAATAAGGCGTGGAATTTTAGCAGGAGATATTTTGACTAATTCTCCAGAATCAATTTTTCCCAAACTTTGATCTGCAATTGAGATCAAAGGTTCACGCTGTCTATCAGAATTTGCAATTTTTGCAAATATAATATCGCCTTTACTAAGTCTCTCTTCCATTTCGCTTTTGGTAGGGTATGAACCTCTTCCAAATACATCCTGACCCAAAAGCATTCCTTGGTAACATGAATTGATATCTGCAAACCAAGAATTACCAAAAATATATTTGATGGTTCCTATTACCAAGTCATCTGTTTTTGGCAGGTATACACCGGTTAATGAGATTACTCGAACACTGTCATCAGAAACATCAGATAGTCCTATAGTTGTAGAAATAATTCTTTTTCCTTCTAATACAACATTGTTCTGCAACCGAAGAGGTGCAGTGGTAATAAAATCACCTGGGAGAACATGTCGCTTTTTAGATTCGAATCTTTTCAATTGTTTTCATCTAAAATATTTTGAATTTTATCCTCAATATTAACTTCATATTGTATCATACCAATCATTTTGACAGATGCAATAGCTTTTTTTAAACCTGCAGAATTATCACATTTTAAAATAATCAAGCCATTTTGGCCTACGGTAATAGTTGCGTTAGTAGATCCTTCGATTGTTTCTATCATGGAACCATTTTTTTCAGTAAGACGTGGAATTTTAGCAGGAGAGATTTTGACTAATTCTCCAGAATCAATTTTTCCCAGATTCTCACCAGTAATAGTGATTAAAGGATCTCTAGAATTTACGTTTGCAATTCTAGCTAAAATAATATCTCCCGTGTTTAATTTTAAAGAAAGATCATCTCTAGATGCTGAATAATCTTTTCCAAATATATCAAATGCTGTAAGAATACCTGGGTAGTAAGAATTTATGTTAACTTCCCACGATAATGCATTATGTGATACAATTTTACCTACAACTAAATCATCAGTTTTTGGAGTGTACAATCCAGTCAAAGGAGTTACAGTAACCAAATCATCTTTTATTTCAGAAAATCCAATTGCGGTGGACATTAATCTGTCACCCTCAAGTATAACATTCTGCTCAGGTTGATAATCACCTGTAACAATAATATCACCTGGAAGAACAAACTGGTCCTGACTCATTTTAAAACCTCGACAAATGCAGTGCCCTTTGTTATTGCTCCTAATCTATCTATCACGTTTGGTCTTGCTGCGGCTGGTATTTCTAGTATTGCTTTTAAAGATCCATCTTTCTGCCAATCTTCTTTTTTCAAAGTTCCTGTTGATTTTAGTACAGAATAAGACTTTGCTACATATTGAGCAGGAACAGAAATTTCTAACAAAAGATTTTCTGATTTTAATGGAATGATAGAACGTAGATTCTCTACAATATCTTTAACTTGTTCATCAACATTTTTGAAAGGATCAATACTCACACGAGCATCAGTAATAGCTTGTTCAATTCTAAGAGGTGGGTGAGGTAAATGAGACCTAGGGTCAACAAATGTTTTTGCAATAAATGTGATTATCTGTTTTCGTTTTTCCGTAGTCATCTTGCGGCGCTGCTCGGTTGTTAAATTAAGATCTCCCTTTTGCAATATTTTTTCTGCGATAATCATGGCATCCTCTGTTTTGAATGCCTTTTGTAATTTTTCAGACGATGCTCTTGTACCCTCACCTGAATTCTGATATATTTCATCAGAAACTAGAACAGAACTAATATCTTTTATTTTTCCAAGTTTATAGTCAAGTGCTGGATCAGGTTTAACCAATATCTCAAATTTTTCGCCTTCAAAAGTGTATTTTACGACTGTTAATTTGTCTGACATGGTACTGCTACTACCAGAATTGATATTAATCTATAGATACCCTAGCTAGATTTTTATTTGGATTTTAGAATTTTTTAGTAAGTTTGCCCTCTATCCAGATTATTACTAAAGAAGATAACAAAATTTCCATCAAGCTTAAAGGCATTTCACTACATCATGCTAATGCACTAAGAAGAATTTGTCTTAATGGCGTTCCAGTTTTTGCCATAGATACTGTAGATATAATATCAAATACGTCTGTTTTACCAGATGAGGGCCTAACCCATACATTGGGTATGATTCCTCTCAAAACAGAACTTGATGGATTAGATGAATCGGATTCCAGAGTGATGTTAGTTCTTGATTCAGAGGCTGCAGAAAATACAACAATGGTTACATCTGCAGAACTTGAATCAAAGGATCAAGTTGTAAAACCAATTTCTAATCAAATCCCTATTGCATATTTAGCTCCTGGACAACGCATTAAACTTGAAGCATATGCACGACTTGGTAGGGGAACGGAGCATGCCAAATGGAATTCAGCAAATATATCAACACTCACAGATACTGACAAAGAAGATGAGTACATTCTAACTGTTGAAACTACTGGTTCTCTTGAACCAAAGCAGATAATTCTAGCTGGAATTGAAGAACTTTCTAAAAGACTAGAACAGTTCAAAGAAATTCTTGTTAACTTGAAAGAATAATAGTCATACTGTTATATTTGGGTTAGAAAGCGCATTAATCTATTGGTTAACCAAATAGCTTTTCACATGATCAAGGATCTTAAACAAGCCTCAAAGAAAAATGAAGCGCCTATATGGTCTAGGCTGGCAGATCTTGCTTTAAAACCATCGTCAAGGCAAGTTGTAAACTTGACAAGAATAAACACGGGCACAAAAGAGAACGACGTTCTTTTTGTACCTAGCAAAGTGCTTGGAACGGGTAACATATCTCACAAAATTACACTATGTTCCTTTTCAATATCTACAAGTGCAGCAAATAAGATAATTCAAAATGGAGGAAAGATTATCACATACTCTGACATGATTAAAAAATATCCAACTGGAAAAGGTGTAATAATTTTTGGCTAAACCAAAACCTGCAGCTAAACCAAAACCTGCAGCTAAACCAAAACCTGCAGCTAAACCAAAAGAGAAACTTGTTGACAAAACCAGCAGACCAATAGTGATAGATGCAACAGATCATATTGCTGGAAGGCTTTCATCTAATGTTGCAAAATTACTACTTGAAGGAAATAGGGTCACAGTGGTAAACTCAGAAAAAATTATGATTAGTGGTAGAAAGAAAAATATCGTTGGTGAATACAAACAATTCCTAAAAATATCAAGTATTTTACATCCAAAACACGGTCCATTTCATCCACGTAAACCTGATACGATAATCAGTAGGATGATAAGAGGAATGTTACCAAGGGATAAACCGTCAGGTAAGGCAGCCCTTAGTAGGCTTAGAGTGTATATTGGAGTCCCAAAAGATGTAAAACCATTAGGAAAAATACAGCTTGAAAAAACAAAGATTAGAAAATCAAGTGCGTTGTATACGAGCGTGGGAGAACTTGGTAGATATGTTGGGTGGCATTAATGGTTGTAAAAACTGAGATTTATTTCGCGACAAGAAAAACTGCCAATGCTCATGTTTACATCAAAAAAGCTGAAAAAGGAAGGGAAGGTAGTGTTAGAGTAAACAATGTACCAATAGATATGGTAGAACCAGAGATGGCACGTGAAGTGATCTTGGTTCCACTTGAAATTGGAATATCTGAAGATAATAGAAATAAAATTGAAATTTCAGTTAGGGTTAGTGGAGGCGGTTTTATGGGTCAATCATATGCTGCAGCTACTGCCATAACACGAGCGCTAATAGGATGGACTAAAAATAAAAGGGATCCTAAAGATCATCCATTTACAAAATCTCAAAGAAGTGACATTAGAAAGAAGATTGACGAATTTGATAAATATCTTATTAGTGGTGACGCAAGAAGAAAGGAGCCAAAGAAATTTGGTGGACCTGGCGCTAGAAGAAGAAAACAAAAATCATATCGTTAGAAAGTTTTCAAGTTTCAGGCATTACTGAAGAGTGGTGAGAAACAATCTTCCATCCGTCATTGCCTTTCTGATAGACAAACGAAAATCTTGCATTGATTGTTTTACCTTCTGTTACAAAGTTGTAATGACCAGAGTTGATAGCACAATCAGGAGATTCAACAAATGGGTGCTCTGATACAATCTGAACCTCAACAGGGGATTTTAGTAAGTTTTCAAAATATTCAAGGATCAATTCATGTCCAACTCTTTCCTTATTCGAAAATGTTCCTAAGAGAATTGCATCCCTATGATAAAGCTCTGTAACTCGCTTTGGATCACCGCTTTTAATTGCAGCAACCCATTTTTGCAACAGTTCAGAGGTAATATCAGACATATTGATCAATCAGATTGGTTTGACTATTATGGTTTGTATTTGAAAATACCGCCGGCTGATATGATTTTGCCAATAAGATCTGGGAATGGTTTCATGGAATAAAGTTCATTTTTTGTAATATTCTTGATTTCATTTTTACTAGTATCAATTTCTAACTCGTCATTTTCTGAAATGCTAGAATATGTTTTTTCATCAATTTCAATTGGAAGTAAATAAGCGCCATCAACTGAATTCCTATAAAATATTCTTGCAAAGGATAGGGCTAATACCGCCTTTATGCCACTAGCGCTAAGGGCAATTGGTGCATGTTCCCTTGAAGAACCACAGCCAAAATTCTTTCCAGTAACAATGATGTTAGCATTTTTTACTTTGGAATGAAAATCAGGATCCAGTCCTTCCATTGCATGTTCCGCTAGCTCAGAATGCTCATGTAATTTCAGATATGGTCCGGGTAAAATCACGTCTGTATCAATATTATCCTGTTCATATTTGATGACTTTTCCTTTCATTACAAATCCCTTGGATCAGTTAATTTGCCAGTAACTGCAGAAGCTGCTGCAACTAATGGTGATGCAAGATAGGCCTTTGATTCTAAATGCCCCATGCGACCAGGAAAATTACGATTAGTTGTACTCACACAAACTTCATCTTTTGCTAGTACACCCATCTGCGCACCACAACAAGCACCACATGTTGGAGGACCTACAACTGCTCCAGCATCAATAAAGATCTGCGTCAAACCATTTTCAGTAGCCTTTTTGTAAATTGAAATTGTAGCTGGAAGAACTTCAGTTCTCACCTTAACTTTTCGTCCCTTGAGAATTTTTGCGGCAGCCAATAAATCCTCATATTTTGCTCCCGTACAAGAACCAATGTATGATTTGTCAATGTCTATACTGCCAGTTTCTCGAACAACCGAAACGTTTTGTGGTGAAAATGGTTTAGCTACTAATGGTTCAAGTTCTGATGCTTCATATTCGAATGTTTTTTCATATTGTGCATCTTCATCATCATAAACCGCATCATATTTTGTAACACCACGTTCAGAAATATAATCAAATACTTTTTGATCAGGTTCTATTATTCCATTTTTTGCACCAGCTTCTGTAGTCATATTAGTTAATGTCAAACGTGACTCTACTGACATGTCAGAAATCCCATCTCCACCAAATTGCATGGCTTTTCCTGCGGCACCCTCTGTTGTAATATCACCAATAATTCTTAAAATGAGATCTTTTGCCATGACATTTTCAGGTAATTTTCCATTTATCCTGAAATACAAAGTTTCAGGAACTTTAAACCATAACTTTCCATTTAACATTGCATATGCAACATCTGTGTGACCCAATCCACAAGCAAATGCGCCTAATGCCCCAGTTGTATTGGTATGAGAATCTCCACCAACATATAGTTCGCCCGGAGACACAAGACCTTCTTCATGTGACATAGTATGGCAAATTCCATATTGACCCATACCATATTTGAAGTGTTTTTTTATTCCGAATTTATTTGTAAAATTAGATAATTTGACAATATTTTCTGCAGATATCTTATCTACAGAAGGAACGAAGTGATCCTCAGTAACCCAAATCATTGAAGGATCAAAAAGCTTGTCTACTTTAATTACACCATCCTTTTCTAATTTTTCAAATGTCTTGATTACACCCGGTCCTGACACATCATGTAACATGATTTTATCTACGTTAGCAAATATCACCTCATCCGGCTCGAGCTTGTCTTTACCAGATGCTCTAGCTAGAATTTTTTCCGTTATATTCATATTCAAAATCGCTTCTTCTTTAGATTAAAACCTTTTCAGAATAATAAAAAGGAAGTGAGTTAAAAATTGATTATGGTTCTAGAAGTATTTCCAGTTCAGGCAACAAAAAAAGAGGGTAAATTTGACCTTTATAATGAAATTAGAAAACTTGTAAAAGAAAACGGTATTTCCCTAAATGAAGGTGACATTCTAGTCATTTCAAGCAAATACATTTCCATTTCACAAGGAAGAATACTGGATCATAATTCTATTAAACTCTCTGAAAAGGCAAATGAATTATCGAGAGAATTTTCAATTAACCAAAAATTAAGCGAGGCAATAGTTCGGGAGTCGGATGTTGTATTTGGTGGTGTCTCTGGATTTGTTATCACATCATCAAATAATATTATGGCGCCCAATGCTGGTATTGACAAATCAAATTCTCAGGGTAAACTGATTTTATATCCTAATGATCCTTATCAAGTTGCAGAGCAAATTAAAAGGAAATTCTTTTTAGATTATCACATACATGTTGGTATCATAATAGTTGACAGCAGACTTATGCCAGCAAGAATAGGTACTAGCGGCGTGGCAATAGCTTGTTCTGGAATTGAACCCGTTTCAGATCGACGTGCAACCAAAGATCTTGATGGAAACGTATTGAAAGTAACATTTCAAGCTACTGCAGACAATTTAGCATCAATTGCAAATCACAAAATGGGAGAAGGAGATGAATTACTGCCAATGGCTATTATTAGAGAATCTGGTGCAAAATTGACGGATAGAAAAATCAGTTCTGAAGAAACGGCTATTCCATATGATGAGTGTGTTTATGTCAGAGGTTTGAAAAAATAGTATATTATTTAAAAAATCAGCTTAAAATCATATTTGCTTTTAAATATTGGTAGTTTTGAGAACAAAGCTATGGCAGAATATCTTACAAAATACCCGAAGACAATTTCTTTTTTTGATGGTCTTAAAGGAGTGGTGAACATAGAAAAAAGTTCTAATGTAGAACAGCTTCACGTTGTGGTAAAAAAAAATGTTAGTGAATTATTTCAAATGTTTTTACAAGAGGGTTTTTCAAAGGTCAAATTTGAACATAAGCAACCGTTTCAAATTGGTAATGGTCTTTCCCTGAAACTCAAAAAACCATGGGAAATGCATGTAAGACTTGTGGAATTGAAAAAAGAGCTTGTGGCTATACATGCTGAGGTAGAAATTTCTAGAGATTATTTACAACATCTGTTTGGACAAAGAACTCCAGTGATATATGAAATAGAAAATATGCTAAAAAAATATGAAATTGAATATAGAGTTTGGAATAATAGAATTAAAAAATATGTACATACTGTATTTAATAATTATAAGATAAAATTGGTAACCCCAAATCTACCGGTATTTGCATGGAAACCAATGTTATTTGTTATAGGCACGGTAGCTTCGATGTATCTTTGGAAATATCTGGACACAATTTTCTAAATTAGAAATTTTCCAATTACCTTTAACCTTTAATTACAAATTTCTACTTTAGAAATTAATGGAGGAAAAACCACAAACTGTTCGTTTAGCATACTATGGGATTTCACCATGGGAAATTGAAGTGATCTATGGTTTGTTCAATGGAAAATTTAGAGTTCTGCAGGAAGAAACGGAACAAAATAAAGAAAATTTTGTTAGTGCATTAACTATTGATATACCGCTACCGTTTAGTGAGGAGTTTTTCAAATGGTTTGAATTTAGGGCGTGGGAGAGGGTAAAGTCAATTATCAAAGAGATGAAGAGACGACGTGGTAAGGGAAATGCTATCGTAGTTGAAATACTCTTTACAGGCGAACCAAATGTTCGATTTGTAACCGATTTGAATGAGAATCATGATTTTAACAGTGCAATAGAAAAAATTGATTTCGTAGTGGAATTACTCCCATACCATCTCAATGATAGTAATATTCCAAGTGATCCATCTGAAGTCCTATACAAATATGATATAGAATCTGGTAAATGGAAATTGAATCAAGTTTGGACTGGTTTTGGTGGTTCAGCAGGACGAAAAAAATTCATCTTTACCAAAAAAGGATGGAATGTAGTCACTTGATGTCTTTCTCCAATGGTTCAACCATTGAATGAAGTTCTTTGTATTTTACCTCTAAAAATTCTAATGCTTCACTAAGCTTTTTTGTCTTACCATACTTGTATCTAATCATCTCACGATGATGCCAAAACTTTTTGTTATCTGTAGTAGGTATAGTTGTAAAATAGTCTGGTCCTATAATTTCATCAGATATTTTCATATCATAAGGAAATAAAAAATCGGCGATAAACCATTCATCTCCATCAGGATAATCCGCACCCGTCTCAATATCAAAAAAAATATGAAGTAGACGAGATTGCATCAATCCATCCCCATTAATTGTAGGATGTTTTATGGCAGATTTTTTAAAATCTAGATTTACAAGTTTGTCTTCAAAAAAACCTTTAATGATTGATTTACGAAAAATTATGTTGACGTCAGTTATATTCAAAGTAACGTAATAGTTATAATTTCTTGCTAATAACTCATATGGAATTTATATAATTATAATATATTATACGCTCAAAGAATCAAGAATCTCTGAAATATCAGTAGTAGATTTTCCATTCTTAGAAATCTTTTGTTTTGCAGCAGGATTTTCAAGATAATTGGGTATTTTGTCTGTTATTCTTTTTGTATATGGCGTGACTAATTCGTTCTTATAGAATATTCCAGTAGGTATCTTATCACCCCACTCAAGTGATTTTTCTAGTGCTTGTGCTAGTTTTTCATTAAGTTCGGTAGTAGTGCTATAATGTACTACCGGATCATAGCCTACATCTGCAAGATTGTAAATTCTAGGTGTTGGTTTTTTTGTTTCTTCATTAATTTGATCAAGACCACCAAACCAGTCTCTGGTGTAAAGATCATTATAGGTAGGACATGGTTGTAAAACATCAATAAATGCTAAACCCTTATGGTTTACTGCAGCCGTAATAAGATCCTTTAACTGTCTAACATCATAAGAATAACTTCTAGCAACAAATGTAAAACCACTAGAAATTGCTAGAGCTATGGGGTTTACATTGTAATTTGGATTAGGATTTGCTAATGATTTAGTCTGTTCTCCCAACTTCAAGGTTGGTGAGGCTTGGCCTTTTGTTAATCCGTATACAGCATTATCAAATATGATATAGGTCATGTTAACATTTCGTCTTCCAGCTGCAACAAAATGTCCAGCTCCAATTCCAAGACCATCTCCATCTCCACCAGCAGCAATTATTGTCATTTCAGGATTTGCGATTTTTGCACCCTGAGCAAATGTCAAAACCCTACCATGTAGAGTATGAACTCCGTAGGTATTGATGAAATGTGATGTCTTTCCAGAGCAGCCAATTCCAGAGAAAATAGCTGCTTTATGCTTAGGAATTTGCATTTCTGCCAATGACATTTGTATTGCATTAACTATTCCAAAGTCTCCACATCCTGGGCACCAATCATTATGTACTCCAGTTTTATAATCTCCTAACTTAATCGCCATACAATAACACCTGTCTTTTTTCAGCTTTCTTTTCTAATATTTTTTTCAGAGAATCAAAAATTTCTATACAGGTCATTGGCCTTCCTGTATATTTCAAAACATAGTAGTCTGGATCCTTTAACAAATTTTTTCTGATCAATGAGCCAAGCTGAGCAGTCATATTTGCTTCAATGTCAACTATTACTGAAGAATCTTTTAGGAGTGATTTGACATGCTCTGTAGGAAATGGCTCTAATAGTTTAATATCTATGAACCCAATTTCATGTCCTTCCTTTCTATGCATTTCAATTGCGTCTAAAATTGGTCCCTTTGGAGAACCCCAACTTACAATACAAATATCAGATTTACCATATGCAACTGCCTGATCATTTTTAGGAACTAAAGTAAGAATTTGCTCAACTTTTTTCTGTCTTTTATCCATCATCTGAATTCTATTTACTGGATCCTCTGAGATATGACCGTGCTCGTCACTTTCATCACCTGTATTCCAAAAAACACCATTTTCAAGACCGAGTTTTGATCTTGGAGAAATACCATCTGGTGAATAAGCAAAACGTTTGTAGTCACCGTCTACCTTTTCAAGTAACTTTCCACG
>ENA-OSET01004814-OSET01004814.1-sediment-metagenome-genome-assembly--contig:-NODE-4814-length-11749-cov-2.611292_pt1 | contig 11749 bp, 8 predicted proteins | sample MGYA00237882_ERZ534229 | MGnify/ENA primary metagenome ERZ534229 (study PRJEB26408, sample SAMN06266212) | sediment metagenome | isolation source: Hudson Canyon methane seep mesocosm | place: USA:Hudson...
GCACATTTGGTCGTGGCGGGCACAGCAAGTTGATACTGGAAAGTATCAATGAGGGTCAGTTGTTGGCCTTTGACAAAGACCCCGAGGCAATCGCCGAGGCCGCACAACACTTTTCCAGTGACGCCAGATTTTCCATTGAACAGCGTTCGTTTGCTTGCCTTCAGGAATGTATCGAAAGCCGCGGGCTAATGGGTAAGGTGTCGGGCGTGCTGCTTGATTTAGGCGTTTCTTCGCCCCAGCTGGACGATGCTGAACGCGGCTTCAGCTTTATCAATGATGGTCCTCTGGATATGCGAATGAACCCTGACGTGGGGTTGAGTGCTGCGGATTGGATAAATCAAGCCGAAGAGAAAGAGATCGCCCGGGTCATGAAGGACTATGGCGAGGAGCGCTACGCGCGCCGCATTGCTGGCGCCATTGTGCGGGAAAGAGAGATAGAGCCCATCACGCGCACGCTCCGACTCGCAAAAATTGTCGCTGAAGCAAATCCGGCCTGGGAGAAAAACAAAAACCCTGCAACCCGAGCGTTTCAGGGTATTCGTATTTTTATAAACAACGAGCTAGGTGATCTGGAGGCTGTGCTAGAGCAGGCGCTCGAGGTGCTGGCCGTCGGGGGGCGGCTCGTAGTTATTAGCTTCCATTCTCTGGAGGATCGATTGGTCAAGCGGTTTATCCGCCGCCACGAGCGTGGAGATGAATTGCCCGCAGGTCTGCCCGTGATGGATTCTCAACTGAATAAGCGTTTGAAAAATGTGAGTAAGGCCGTCAAGGCCAGTAAAACAGAAGTGGATGTCAATGTGCGATCTCGTAGTGCGATCATGCGTATTGCGGAAAAAATAAAATAATGGCTGCTGGACGTGCGGGCTCTGCAGGAGTTCAGTCGAAGCGGCCCACTCGCGCTTCGGTGCTGGCTCTCGCTGCTGTATGGGTATCGGTTTTGTTATCGGCCTATGGTTTGGTCTGGACCACTCATGATAGTCGGCAGAAAGTTAACCAACTTGAATCCATGCGCCGCCAAGCCGCCGAATTACATGTTGAGTGGGGGCAGTACCTACTCGAGCAGAGTGCATGGGCGGCTTACGCTCGTATAGAGCAGTTGGCTGTGCAGCGATTAGATATGGCCATTCCCGACCCTGACAAAATAGTGTTAGTTAAAGAGCGGCGTTCAAAGTGACTAGATCCAGAACAGCCATGACTACGATGCGTTCTCCCAGGATGGGGGGGCGCAAATCCTTGTTTGCGGAGTGGCGTTATGCCAGCGTCTGCTTTTTGCTGTGCCTGTTGACTCTGGCGATATTGTGGCATGTGGCGCGTTTGCAGGTATTACCCAGTGAGGATCGCGGGTTCGAGTTTTTACAGAGCCAGGGTCAGGCACGCACACTTCGCACAGAGGAAATTGGTGCCTACCGGGGAGTGATTACAGATCGCAATGGTGAACCCCTGGCGGTGAGTACGCCTGTCAGTTCAGTTTGGGCTAACCCGAAGCTGCTCGGCAAAGATGCGGCGCGTTGGGCGGTGCTGGCCAATGCACTCGGGATGGACGCGGACAAGCTAGCAGAGAAACTGCAGCATTACAGTCGAAAAGAGTTTGTCTATTTAAAACGTCATTTACCTCCCCAGGATGCTGAAAAAATTCTCGCATTGAATCTTCCGGGTGTTTTCTCCCAAAGGGAATATCGCCGTTTTTATCCTGCGGGTGAAGTCGCCGCTCATCTAGTCGGGTTTACCGACATCAATGATCGGGGGCAGGAGGGCATGGAGCTGGCCTTTAACGATTGGTTAAAGGGTGAGTCCGGCCGTAAACAAGTTCTGAAAGACCTGAAAGGGCATACGATAAAAGAAGTTCAGCTTCTTCAGGCTGCTCGTTCAGGCAATGATCTAAATTTGAGCATTGACCTTCGGTTGCAGTATTTGGCTTATCGTGAACTTAAAACCGCTGTGCAAGAGTACGGGGCCAAGTCGGGGTCCGTTGTGGTGCTGGATGTAGAAACGGGTGAGGTTCTGGCGATGGCAAATCAGCCTTCGTTTAATCCGAATGACCGAAGAAAATTGAATCCGGCGGCATTGAGGAATCGGGCATTAACCGATCAGTTTGAGCCCGGCTCCACGATTAAACCACTGGCTGTTATGGCTGCGCTTGAAACTGGCCGGTATTTGCCAAACACCACGATCGATACTCACCCTGGGCACTTTCGCGTGGGTAAAAAAACGTATTTAGACCCAGTTAATTATGGCGTTATTGATCTGACCAAAATTATTACCAAGTCCAGTCAGGTGGGTATGAGCAAGCTGGCGCTATCGCTGGATCCGCAGAAAATCCGAGATATGTATTTCCGTGTGGGTCTGGGGCAGGCAACGGGCACAGGTTTTCCCGGAGAGAGCAATGGCAAGTTGCCCAACTACGGCCGCTGGCATCCGGTTGTACATGCCTCCTATGCCTTTGGTTATGGACTCACCTTGACGCCACTGCAGTTAGCGCAGGCCTACAGTGTGATCGCAGCAGAGGGCATGCGTAAGCCTGTTTCTTTGTTGCGTTTGGATTCAGAGCCGTTATTGGAGAGTGTTGTTGATCAGCGTTATACCACTCAGGTTATGCAGATGCTGCGCACAGTGATTCAAAAAGGTGGCACCGCAACCCGCGCTCGTCTGACTTCATACCCTGTGGCGGGAAAAACGGGCACCGTGCATAAAGTGAAAGACGGTGAGCGTGGCTATCAGGACAACGAATACATGGCTTTGTTTGCAGGGATAGCGCCTGCGGATAACCCTAAAATCGTAACGGTTGTTATGATTAATGAGCCTGGTGATGTGCGTTATCACGGTGGCGAAGTGGCGGCACCTGTATTTGCGAAAGTGGCGGAAGGGGTGTTGAGACTATTGCGGGTACCTCCTGTGCATGGGAGGGTCAGTACCTGATGCCTGCGATGCTATTACAAAAACTATTGCCAGATGTCGAACTGAAAACACATTTGTCGAACTTGCCTGTAACGGGAATGTGTTTGGACAGCCGAAAAGTACAACCCGGGGATTTGTTTTTCGCGGTGCCGGGTAGTGAACTCGATGGTCGCGAATTTATCAAAGACGCGATCAGTCGTGGTGCTACTTTGATTCTCGAAGAGCAGGAAGGTAGCTCTGTGGAAATCAAGGAACAAGGTTCGGTGCTCACCGTCTCTATGCCTGACTTGTCCCGTAAGGTGAGTGAAGTAGCCTCTCGATTCTATTCAGAACCCTCGGCTCGCATGCCAGTCGTTGGTGTAACAGGCACCAATGGGAAAACAAGCTGCAGCGTTTTGCTCGCACAATTGAGTCATCGCTTGGGCAAGCGCTCGGGTGTGATAGGAACGCTTGGATACGGTTTGTTGGATAGCGCAGCAAATACCCAGAGCTTAAATTCAACGGGGCTAACCACGCCCGATGCGATTCACACACAGGAAATTTTTCACTCCCTATACAATCAGGGTGCCGAGCTTGTGATTATGGAGGTGTCCTCCCACAGTTTGGATCAGGCGCGTGTGGCAGCGATAGATTTCGATATCGCCATTTTTACCAATCTTACGCGGGATCACCTGGATTATCACGGCGACATGGCGGCTTATGGCCGGGCCAAACAACAACTGTTTGAAATGGCTTGTCTCAAGTGTGCCATTATCAATCTGGACGATGAATTCGGGCGGGAGCTCTTCAGGGTGGTGTCGAAACTTCCCCTCGATTGTTTGAGTTATTCCCTTTCGGATCAAGGCGCCGATATCCATGTCAGTCAGCTCGAATTGTCGGACCACGGTGTGCGAGCGAACTTGCACTCTCCCTGGGGGGAGGGTGTTATTGATAGCCAGTTATTGGGGCCCTATAACCTTAGTAATATGTTGGCGGTGATTGCGGCTGCGTGTTCACAGGGTTACTCACTTGATGCTGTCTTGTCGAAAGTGCCAGATCTTGTAGCTGTGCCAGGCCGCATGCAGAACATCGATACCGAGGCGGATATTCAAGTTGTTGTTGACTACGCCCACACACCTGATGCCCTTGAAAAAACTTTGGAGGCCCTGCGCCCTCATACCCATGGAAAACTGTGGAGTGTATTTGGTTGCGGTGGGGATCGAGATGCCGGAAAGCGCCCCTTAATGGCGTCCATTTCTGAGCGCCTTGCTGACCGTGTAGTGGTGACTTCAGACAATCCTCGCAATGAATCTCCGGAAGATATTGTTGCTGACATTGTGGCTGGACTTCAGGAACAAAGCCGGAGCTCAGTCATTTTGGATCGCGCTCAGGCAATTGCTCAGTCCATTGCGGATGCGAGTCCAGGAGATACCGTTTTGATTGCCGGAAAGGGGCATGAAGACTACCAGCTGGTCGGTGATCAGGTGCTGCAATTCTCCGACTTCGCTGAGGCGAGAAAGGCATTGGCCCAGCGACGAGCCGATGGGGGGGAGAACGCGTGATATCACGTAAGTCCCTCTCCTCGATTGCCAAGCGACTCAATGCTGAGTTGTTCAACGGTGATTGCCAGTTCCAAAGTGTTAGTACAGACAGTCGCGCTATGAAGGCGGGTGAGCTTTTTGTCGCGTTGAAAGGTGATAATTTTGATGCGCATGATTATTTGCGGCAAGTTGCTGACTCGGGTGCTTGCGGTTTAGTTGTCGAACGAGAAAATCGCGAACTCGCCATTCCCCAGCTAAAGGTCGCCGATACGACTCTAGCACTGGGGGGCTTGGCATCATCTTGCCGGGAAGATTTTTCGGGCAAAGTAGCGGCTATTACAGGCAGTAGTGGAAAGACAACGGTCAAGGGTTTATTGGCTAATATTCTGAGCTGTTCCGGCAAGGTGCATGCGACACGAGGGAATCTGAACAACCAGATCGGCGTTCCATTAACCTTGCTGGAGATTGAGCCTGGCAACGACTACCTGGTTATGGAGTTGGGCGCAAGTGCAGCCGGAGAGATCGCTTATTTGGTGAACATTGTGCAGCCAGATGTTGTTGTTGTGAATAATGTCATGCCCGCTCATATCGAAGGTTTCGGCTCGCTGGAGGGCGTGGCAGCGGCAAAAGCTGAAATTTATCAGCCTCTCGGGAAGCCCGTTAAGGCCGTAGTTAATTTGGACGATCGCTTCGCTACTGGTTGGTTGGCGTCTCTGGATGCCAATTCGGTCAGTACTTTTAGTCTTGCAAATGAAACCGCGGACTTTTGGGCGGGCAGTGTGCTTGAAACAGAAAATGGATCGCAATTTACGCTCAATACTCCTGATGGAAGCGTATCGGTGACTCTGGGTTTGCTGGGTCGCCACAATGTCGCTAATGCTCTGTCTGCCTGCGCATGTGCTTCTGCTTTAGGCGCCGGCATCGTCGATATGCAAATGGGTTTGCAGTCGTTTCAGGCCGTTGCAGGCCGAATGAAAAACTGCGCGGGAATAAACGGCTCTCGCATAATCGACGACACTTACAATGCAAACCCAGGCGCTGTACGCGCAGCTATAGATGTACTGGTATCGCAGGGCGAACAGAGTACGTTTGTATTGGGGGATATGGGAGAGCTTGGCCCCAATGCCGCAGAGCTCCATCGAGAGTTGGGAGAGTACGCAAAACAAGCCGGTCTTGCTCAATTGGTCACCGTGGGTGATTTGAGTGCTCAGGCTTCAGAAGCGTTTGGGAGTGGTGCACGTCATTTCCCCAATCGGGAAAGTGCCATCGATTATCTGAAGGGCAGTGTCATGTCGGGGGACGTGATATTGGTCAAGGGCTCGAGAAGTGCACGCATGGAAAATGTTGTTGTTGCAATGACAAATCGTGGAGAAAAACAATAATGTTATTGTGGCTGGCAGAATTTTTACAACAGTATGCACCGGTATTTGCCGTGTTTAAATACTTGAGTGTTCGCGGAATATTGGGCGTGATGACCGCTCTGGGTATCTCCTTGTTAATGGGGCCGTGGATGATACGCCGGCTCAACTACCTGCAGATAGGCCAGTCGGTTCGCGACGACGGTCCGGAATCCCATCTGAGTAAATCGGGCACGCCAACGATGGGTGGCACCTTGATATTGGCGGCGATTTTTATCAGCGCGCTTTTGTGGTCAGACTTGAGCAGTCGTTATGTTTGGGTCGTATTGTTGGTTACTGCAATTTTTGGTGCGGTAGGTTGGGTAGATGATTACCGGAAAGTCGTAGAGTCAAATTCACGAGGTTTACCCGCTCGTTGGAAGTACTTCTGGCAATCGGTCGCGGGCTTGGGTGCTGCAGTATTTCTCTACCAAACTGCACAAAGCCCGGCTGAATTACAACTGTTTGTGCCCTTCTTCAAAAATATCGCCATCGACATGGGGCTATTTTATATTGTGCTGACTTATCTGGTTGTCGTTGGGGCGAGCAACGCCGTCAACCTGACGGATGGTTTGGATGGTTTGGCCATTATGCCGACCGTAATGGTGGGCTCTGCTCTGGGTGTCATTGCCTACCTGACGGGGCATTTCGAATTCTCTAGTTATCTGAACATACCCTACATCTCCGGCACCGGAGAATTGGTCATCTTTTGTGGCGCGATTGCAGGCGCCGGATTGGGGTTCCTGTGGTTCAACACCTATCCCGCGCAAGTGTTTATGGGTGACGTGGGCGCATTGGCTCTCGGAGCCGCTCTGGGTGTGATTGCTGTGATTGTCAGGCATGAAATTGTATTTTTTATTATGGGTGGCGTGTTTGTAATGGAAACCATATCTGTGATCCTGCAGGTCGGTTCCTACAAACTCACCGGCAGGCGTATTTTCAGAATGGCGCCGCTTCATCATCACTTTGAATTAAAGGGTTGGCCGGAGCCACGGGTGATTGTCCGCTTCTGGATAATTACCGTGATGTTGGTGCTGTTTGGTCTGGCCACGTTAAAGCTACGTTAAATGAACATGATAACCAGGAAGGTCCGTTAACTCGTGTCAACGTTGATCGCCAAGAGCAGTATGAAAGCCGTGATAGGAATGGGCGTCACGGGGCTTTCGGTCGCGCGTTATTTGGTGAAAAAAAGCGATCCATTTGTCTTGTTGGATACACGAGAGGCGCCAGACAATCTCGATCAGTTTAAGCGGGAATTTCCTCAGGTCGCGATTGAGCTAGGGCCGCTTAATACCGAGACTTTATTGCTAGCAGAAGAAATTATTGTAAGCCCTGGTGTGGCTCTGGCAGAACCTGCTCTCAAAGAAGCCGTCGCGCGTGGTTTGTCTGTCATTGGTGACGTCGATCTATTTACTCGAGATGCCAGTGCACCCATCGTCGCGATTACGGGATCAAATGCCAAGAGTACGGTGACTGCACTGCTGGGTGAAATGGCTTCGAAGGCTGGTTTGGTGGTGAGTGTCGGCGGCAACATTGGTCGGCCCGTATTGGATTTACTGGATGATGAGGGCGTGCAGCTGTACGTGCTGGAACTCTCAAGCTTTCAATTGGAAACCGTTCAACAACTAAATGCCGCGGCGGCGACGGTTCTAAATATCAGCGCTGACCATATGGACCGCTACCCCGCATTACCCGCCTATGTCATGGCCAAGCAACGCATTTATTTTGGCGCCAAATCGATCGTTGTGAACCGGGAAGACGTGTTGACTCAACCTCCATTGGGCGCTGGTATTGAAATGTCCAGCTTTGGTTTGGATAAACCCGATCGTAAAGGGTTTGGGCTGCTCGAGTGCGACGGACAAGAATATCTGGCCTATGAATTTGAACCGCTCATGCCGGTTGCTGACATTAAAGTGCCGGGGCGTCACAACGTGGCGAATGCACTGGCTGCAATGGCCCTGGGGCAGGCCGTTGATCTCCCGGTCGACTCGATGTTGGAAACATTAAAGACATTTGCAGGATTGCCTCATCGCTGTCAGTGGGTTCGCAAGCTCGATGGGGTCGATTATTACAATGATTCCAAGGGGACCAATATAGGGGCAACTCAAGCTGCGATATCGGGTTTGGCCCGTAAACCTGCAGCGTTAATATTGATTGCCGGGGGTGTGGGCAAGGGCGCTGATTTTACCGCGCTGAAGGGCGAAGTAGAAAAAAACGTTGAAACACTCATTTTGATCGGTCGGGATGCGCCGTTAATAGAGACGGCCTTGTCAGGTTCGACAAACATCTATCACGCAGCAAGTTTGAATGCTGCAGTCGAACAAGCTCGCGGTTTGGCCCGGGCAGGTGATGCCGTTTTACTCTCCCCGGCCTGCGCGAGTTTTGACATGTTTGCGGGTTTCGAATCGCGTGGTGACGCATTCGTAGAAGCCGTGGAGGCCCTGTCATGTTGATGCGGTCACAGACAGTGGATTGGGTATTGATAGGCCTGTGGGCTGCATTGTTGACCGTAGGGTTAATCATGGTGGCGTCGGCGTCTATCAATTTTTCTGACGCGAATTATGGCGACCCTTGGTACTTTGTGAAGCGGCATCTGGTTTATTTGTTATTGGCTGTTATTGGGGCGCTGGTGGTGTTTTCTTTACCCATGCAGTTTTGGCAAAAGTACGGCAATGTTCTTTTTATCGCGTCGTTGGCATTACTACTGATGGTCTTGATTCCAGGGGTTGGGAAGAAGGTAAACGGCAGTCAACGCTGGATTGTTTTGGGGCCTATTACCGTGCAGGCTTCAGAGGTCGCCAAGTTTATGGTTGTGATCTTTTTTGCAGGGTATTTCTCCCGTCGTGGTGCTGAGCTGGCTCAGGGCTGGCGAGGTTTTGTCAAACCCGTACTGGTTATGGTTTTGATTTCTGCACTGCTCCTGTTAGAGCCCGATTTTGGCAGTACCGTTGTGATTGCCGGCACCGTTGTGGGCATGATGTTTTTTGCCGGGGTCAGAATTTGGCAATTTATGTTGTTGTTGATCGCCGGTGTTTCCGCGTTGGCTTTGATGGCGATGTTGTCGCCCTATCGAATGCAGCGATTGATTGCGTATTTAGACCCATGGGCTGATCAGTTTAATAGCGGTTATCAGTTGACCCAGTCGCTGATCGCATTTGGGCGCGGAGAGTGGTTTGGCGTGGGTTTGGGCAACAGCATCCAGAAGCTTTTCTTTTTGCCTGAGGCGCATACCGATTTTATCTTTTCTATCGTCGCGGAAGAGGGTGGTTTAATTGGAGCGTTTTGTTTAATTGCGCTATTTGTGGCCTTGGTTTCTCGCCTGCTGAGCCAAGTGAATAAAATTGCAGAGAAAAATACCTTTGCCGCCTACGCAGTATTTGGTTTTGCCATCATGTTTGCTGCCCAGACGTTTATCAATGTTGGTGTAGCCAGCGGTCTGCTGCCTACCAAAGGTTTAACCTTGCCTCTTATCAGTTATGGAGGCAGTAGCCTGATAGTCAGCTGCGCGATGTTGGCTTTTGCGCTTCGTGCCAATAGTGAGGCAGAAGTTGAGGCTAGTGTTGAGGGTGATCTTTCAGTCAAGAGTAATGTGCAGGTGAATAGTAAGAGCGAGGTATTGGCATGAGTTCAGTTACCTCACCTAAAGTGTTGTTAATGGCAGGTGGAACGGGTGGCCACGTATTTCCGGCGCTAGCACTTGCCCGAGTGCTAGAGGAGCGCTCCGTGAGTGTTGAGTGGCTGGGTACCGCCAGCGGCATTGAAGCGAGATTGGTTCCTGACGCTGGCATTCAGTTACATGTCATTCAAGTGAAGGGGCTGAGAGGTAAGGGTTTAACAAAGCTGATGTCGGCGCCCTTTGTACTGTCAAAAGCAGTCTGGCAGGCCAGATCCATTCTGCGAGCATTCAATCCGGATGTTGTAGTAGGTTTTGGTGGTTTTGCCTCGGGGCCTGGCGGGCTTGCGGCGTTTCTGCTACGTAAACCCTTGCTTATACACGAGCAAAATGCGGTTGCGGGAACAACCAATCGTTTGTTGTCTCGATTGGCCCGGAAGGTCTTTACTGCCTTCCCCGACGTTTTTCCCGGGGCTCACCAGGTAGGGAATCCCGTTCGGGAGGAGATTGCGGCTATTCCGAAGCAATCTAAAGATCGTGGAGGCGATCGCAACTTCAGACTGCTGGTATTAGGGGGAAGTTTGGGGGCTTTGGCCATAAATGAAATGCTGCCTGCTACCATGGCTTTACTGAGCAAAACAGCCAGTGTTGATGTTTGGCATCAAACTGGTAAAGCCCACGAACAGACAACCAGAGATGCTTACGAGCGAGAGGATATCGAGGCCAATGTCTGCGCCTTTATTAGCGATATGTCAGCGGCTTATGCCTGGGCCGACTTGGTGGTCTGCCGGTCGGGTGCATTGACGGTTGCAGAACTCGCGGCGGCGGGACGCCCCTCGATATTAATACCGTTCCCCCATGCAATTGATGACCATCAAACAAAAAACGCAGAGTGGTTGGTGAATAACGGCGCGGCCGAATTACAAGCCCAAGGTTCTATGAAAGCGGAAAAACTACAGCAGATGATTGAAAACTTGATTGCCGACCGACAAAAACTCACGTCGATGTCAGAGCGGGCCTTGTTATTGGCAATGCCCGACGCGGCCAACCAGCTTGCCGACAGTTGCATGGAGGTCATCAATGGCTAATCCCAGCGTATTTACGATTCCAGAGATGAGGCGAATTCGTCGAATTCACTTTATTGGCATTGGCGGTGCGGGCATGAGTGGCATTGCAGAAGTCTTGCTGAATCAAGGGTATGAGATCAGTGGTTCGGACTTGCGTGAATCCAACACAACCCATCGACTGCAGAATATGGGCGTTCAGGTGTTCATTGGCCACCATGCCGACAATGTTCGTGATTCGGACGTGGTTGTCAATTCGAGTGCGGTCGATGAAAGCAACCCGGAAATGATATTGGCCCGGGAGCTGCGTATTCCAATTGTCCGTCGTGCAGAAATGCTGGGAGAATTGATGCGCTATCGCCACGGTATTGCGGTAGCCGGCACCCACGGAAAAACCACAACCACCAGTTTAATAGCGTCTGTCTTCGCAGCCGGCGATAGGGACCCTACATTTGTGATTGGAGGCTTGTTGAATAGTGCCGGCAGTAACGCGCAGTTGGGCGCAAGTCGCTATCTGGTTGCAGAGGCCGATGAAAGTGATGCCTCCTTTTTGCATCTTCAGCCCATGGTGGCGGTTGTAACCAATATTGATATGGATCACATGGAAACCTATGAAGGAGACTTCGCTCGCTTGAAGAAAACCTTTGTAGAGTTCCTGCACAACCTGCCTTTTTATGGCCTGGCTGTTATGTGCGGAGATGATGAGGTTATCCAGGAAATCATTCCGAATGTATCGCGCCCCATTTTAACCTACGGGTTTGGAGAGGATTGTGATTACCAGGCTGTGAATGTTCGGCAGAATAAAACCGAAACTTGTTTTGACGTTGTTCGGCCTGACTCAGAGCAAGCGCTCAGTATCTCTTTGAATATGCCCGGTCGGCATAATGTGCTGAATGCTACCGCTGCGGTGGCCGTTGCCAGCGATGAAGGTTTGAGTGATGAGGCCATTCAAAAAGGGCTGAAAATATTTGAAGGTGTTGGGCGGCGTTTCCAAATTTACGGTGAGTTTGAGGTCGGTGATGGCACTGCCATGTTAGTGGATGACTATGGTCATCACCCAAGAGAGGTGGCCGCCACTATCCAGGCCATTCGGGAGGGCTGGCCTCAACGTCGATTGGTGATGGTATACCAGCCTCACCGCTATACCCGAACACGGGACCTGTATGAAGATTTTGTGGACGTATTGTCTGGGGTAGATAGTCTGATTTTGTTGGAAGTTTATAGTGCGGGTGAAGATCATATTCCTAGCGCAGACGCTCG
>ENA-OSET01004816-OSET01004816.1-sediment-metagenome-genome-assembly--contig:-NODE-4816-length-11746-cov-6.170880_pt1 | contig 11746 bp, 11 predicted proteins | sample MGYA00237882_ERZ534229 | MGnify/ENA primary metagenome ERZ534229 (study PRJEB26408, sample SAMN06266212) | sediment metagenome | isolation source: Hudson Canyon methane seep mesocosm | place...
CAGGAAAAACTAAAGTTGAAGGCTACTTCAGTTTTTACCACGAAGAAGCAACAGGCAAAGTTTTTCTCGAAATAGACAAATTCAAACAGCCATTTTTATTCCAAAGTAGTTTGCCTAAAGGTGTGGGTTCAAATGATATCGGCTTAGATCGAGGTCAACTGGGTAATACGCGTTTGGTGCAATTTGAGCGAGTGGGAAATAAAGTGCTCTTACGGGAGTTAAACACTTATTATCGTGCAGATTCCAATAACGAATTAGAAAAAGCAGCAGTTGAAGAAGCATTCGCGAGCTCTATTATTTGGGGATTCAAAGTTGCCAATGTGGACGATAAAAATAAACCAGGCACTGACGCAGTCGTCAGTGTTGATTATACCGATTTCTTATTATCAGATATTCATAACCTAGCAGCAGCGTTAAAGCGCAAGAAGCAGGGCTCGTTTAGCATTGACAAATCTCGCAGTGCATTCTTTGAAGAGCGAAGTAAAGCATTTCCTAAGAACACAGAGCTAGAAGCGATAGTCACTTTTAAAGGACAAGGAACAGGTCAATATCTGCGTTCAGTTGCACCTGATGCTAACGCCGTTACCGTAAACCTTCATCACTCACTTATTGAATTACCTGACGTCGGTTATACGCCGAGAGAATTTCACCCGCATAGCGGTTTTTGGGCGCAAAGCTACGCAGACTACGCAACAAAAATAGATGAACCTTTGGTTCAACGCGTTATTCCACGTCATCGATTAGCAAAGAAAAACCCTAACGGAGAAATGAGCGAAGCGGTTGAGCCTATCATTTACTATTTGGATGCGGGCGTTCCTGAACCTGTAAAAGGCGCGTTACTTGATGGTGCTCGTTGGTGGAATGATGCGTTTGAAGCTATTGGATATAAAAATGCCTATCAAGTAAAAATGTTGCCAGCAGACGCTGATCCGATGGATGTTCGTTATAACGTTATTCAGTGGGTGCATCGCGCAACTAGAGGTTGGTCTTATGGTGCGTCGGTTATTGACCCAAGAACAGGAGAAATACTAAAAGGACACGTTACGCTAGGTTCACTGCGTGTTCGTCAAGACTATTTAATAGCTTTAGGTTTAACTTCTCCTTTCACAGAAAAAGAGACTGATACCTCTGAAATGAAAGAAATGGCATTAGCGCGTATCCGTCAATTATCGGCTCATGAAGTGGGTCATACTTTAGGTATTGCTCATAATTTTGCAGCCAGCGCTAATAATCGAGCGTCTGTAATGGACTATCCTCACCCATTAATAACGTTAAAAAATGGCGAGGTTGATCTATCAAATGCTTACGCTAAAGATATTGGTGCTTGGGATAAGTCGGTTATTTCATATGGTTATGCTGATGTACCTGCTAAACAAGAAGAAGCGTATTTAGCGAATGTTATAGCGACAGCGCAAAAGAATGGTTTGCAGTATATGTCAGACTCTGATGCCCGTTCTTCGTCAAGTGCTCATAGCACTGGGCATTTGTGGGACAATGGAGATAATGCTGCTGATGAGTTAACTCGTATTATGAAAGTGCGTGAAAAAGCGCTCAATGACTTTGGTTTGAACAGTATTCCCATGGGGCAACCCCTTTCAGAAATGGAAGAAGTTTTGGTGCCTATTTATAATTTTCACCGTTTTCAGGTGACAGCTGCCGCGAAATTAATTTCAGGTACAGATTATAGTTATCAGCTTCGAGAAGAAAATAAGTCAAGCCACTTAAAGGTGGTATCAGGTAAGCAACAACGAAAAGCGTTAAAGGCTTTATTAGCTACTTTAGATGTAAATGTTTTAACACTACCAGAGCATATAGTGAAACTGATCCCGCCAAAATCGTATGGTTATTATCGTAATCGTGAAAGCTTTAAAGGGAACACAGGACTTACTTTTGACCCCGTTTCAGCTGCTGAAGCTAACGCTAAACATACCATTTCATTATTGTTGAATGACCAGCGCTTAGCACGTTTACAGCAACAATCTGTGATGAATAATAATATTCCCAGTGCACAGGAAATTATTGATATGTTAATAAAACAGTCAATAAAAATATCTGCTGAGAAAGGCTTGCCATTGTTAGTTCAACAACGGGTAAATCAGCAAGTTGTTGAACATTTATTATCACTTTGGCATAACAAAAAATTAGTAACTGAAGTTCGTGCCGAAGTGTATGTAGCGTTGCGTGATTTGAAGGATTGGTTAGGTGAGTATTACGATTCTAGAAAATATAAGCGTTTATCGGCACAGTTCATGTTACTAGAAGAGCAAATTGGCTATAGTCTTGAACAAGGTAAATTAGTTCATCCTGTATCAACGATTAAAATGCCTCCAGGTTCACCTATCGGTGGTTAATTACTTATTTTTTAGTGGCTTTAATTATTTATAAAGCCACTAAAGATTTTTCATCATTCTATTTATCGAGTAAATACTTATCAGGGTTAGATAATAACTCAATCAACACTTCAACATTATCACTAAGTTGTTTTTCAACGCGACCAGGAAAAATTTCATTGAGTTTTTCTAAGGTGTCATATTTCGTATGCCAAATGTTCCCCCAATTTTTTTCTGCTTTTTTATCACAAGCGGTAGAATCTTTTTCGTCATAACAAGTCCAAAGATCTTCAGCGGTTGATTGAGAGTAGCCATCAAAACCATTTTGACCATTGATAGAAAAATTAGTCGATTCAACATAAGCGATAGGAATACCAGCACATGCAAAGCTCGCATGATCAGACCAAGAGCCTGTTACACCTTCTGGATAGCCTTCGTAGTCAGGATGAATGACATACTTATTATTTTCACCTAATACATCGATTGATGCGGTGAGTAAAGCATTACGTATTGATGGTTCGCTACTGTATTTCTCACTTTTACAACGTTTGTATGGCGTTGAATGTGCGCTGTGAATGTAAACTTTATCGCCACCGGCAATGGTATCAAAGTTGATCATTGCTGAAATATTACCGAGCTTCTTGTTTTCTAATAAATCTTCTACGTAATAATTTGAGCCTTGTAATCCAATTTCTTCTGCGCCAAAAGCTATAAAGCGAATATTGTAATTTTCAGGGATTTTATCTGACAGGGCTTCAGCTATTGCTAACATAGCCGCAACACCTGCACCGTTATCGGTAGCTCCCATTGATCCTGTTTTCATTGCTGTTGAATCGTAATGCGCGCCAAGAATGATAGTAGGCTTTGTTGGATCGCCTAATTCAGCAATAATATTTTGCGATTCACCTACCATTTTTCTACTGTCGTAGGAAAAACTTTGTTCGGTTACACGGTAGCCAAATTTTTCAAAATTGGCCTTAATATAACCGGCAGTCTCTTTCTCTTTTTCGGTACCAGCTTCACGAGCTCCAATACCTTTAGTAGGTGAAACTAACTGCTGAAGATAGCTATAAGCAAGGTTTTGATTTGTAATTGTTTCTGTTTGCTGTGATGGCGAAGAACAAGACGCTACAAGTAATAATGAACTTGTCAGTAAGCAGTGGAGAATAAATGGTCGGAAATATTTCATGTTTATCCTTAAATATTAGGATGAGATCAAAGAAGCTTTCAGCTTGGTGGCAACAGTTTGGTTATTAAAATGTTGCAATAGCGTCAATTTTGAAAATAGTAACATTTAGAAAAAAAGATGTCTTCGTTTTAAATAAATGAACAAATAAAAACGGCGTAAACCGGAAGGAGCTTACGCCGTTGTGCCATTATTTATAAAATATTGCACGAAAAGTTAAGGATTACAGATTACGAAGATTCAGCATGAGTTCATTAAAAGTCAGGCTTAGGTTCTGAGGATACGGTTATGCTTTTTTTTCTGGGCTTTGTTAATACCACGATATTTCCCGCAACAATTATCGACAAGCCGACTACGGTATATATATTCCAACTAAAACCTTCAACAAGTGTTGAAATTACAACGGCAACAGCTGGAAACATCACACTTGTGTATGAAGCTTTATGAGCACCAATATTATTTAGTAGCGTTAAATAACTCGCAAAGGCTATTATCGAGCCAAAAATCGATAGATAAAGTAACGAGCTGATATACGGTAAAGTGTACGAAAAAGTAAATGACTTCCCTTGAGAAAGTAGGAATATTGTCATAAAAACGGTACCATAAAACATACCCCAAGCATTCGCTTGCATCATGGGTAAATTCATTAACTTATTTCTCATTGAAACCATATTCCCCGTAGAAGCTAAAAACGTTCCTATCAAACAAAGAGACAGGCCAAGTAGTGTTTCTGTGCCTAATTCGGTGTCGTTAATTTGTGGCCAAAATAAAACAATAATGCCGATTAATCCAAGAATAGCGCCAAGGTAAGTTTGTTGAGTTATTTTAGTTTTAAACCAGATGCGAGCATTGATTATATTGAAAAACATAATCATTGAAAAAGCTATTGAGGTAAGCGCTGAGTTTATATGTTGCTGGGCTGTGTATATAAAATAGTAATTACAACCAAATAGGGTTAAACCAAAAATAAAAAACTGCACATGTTGCTGAATATTAAAGGTAAGTGAAAGGTTTTTAAATCGACAATAAGCAAATAAAATTAAGGCTGCTAAGCCAAACCGATAAACAATAGATGCTTCAGTAGGGACATCGCCTAATTGATAATTAATGGCAATCCATGTTGATCCCCATATGAGCACAGTGATCGCATATAAAAAAGTATTGCTCATTGCTGTTCCTTAACAATTGAGAGGGTAAAGGGCTTCATTATATGTATGAAGCCTGATTATAAATATAGGATTTAGTTTAATTTTTAGTGAAATAAATCGTTTCATCAGTATTTTTTTTTAGTGGTATCAACGACAAAGTAATTGTTGGACTCTCCTGCATAACGAGCGCTTGAGCTAAATTATTCTTAGCCATTAAATTAATCCATTTTTCAGTGATTTTTTTCAGTCTGTATACGAAAGTCATGTGATATTCCTCAGTTGAGTGTGTTGAACAAATACTTTGTTTCATTATTGAATAGACAGTTTATACATTCTTTGTTTTAATAACAGGTACAGAATAATAAAAATGAAACCTATACAGTTATGCGTTTGTTAGATAAATCAGCACCTGAATTTTTATATCAACAAGTGATCGATTTTGTTGATCAGCAAGAAAAGAGTGGTGCTTTACGTGCAGGTGACAAACTGCCAAGTTTACGCAAATTAAGCCGACAATTTGAAATTAGTATACCGACTGTAAAACAAGCGTATATTGAATTAGAGCGCCAAGGTACCATTTCTGCAAGACCGCAATCTGGATATTATATAAAAGCAAAACAAGCACGAACATTAATGCCAATGCGTGCTAAATGGGCAAGTTGTGAGCCCGTAGAAATTTCATGTCGTAGCTTAATTGAACAAGTCTATGAAGTTGTTCATTTGCCTGACACCGTGGCATTGGGAATATCTAATCCGGTTAATGCGCATCCGCCAGATAAAGCACTAGCGCGTTTAATGCGTTCTGTATTAAGTAAAAATGCTGAAAAGGCCGTGAGTTACGGACCGGTGAATGGCGATCCTAAGTTACGGTTAAATCTTGCTTTTCGTTATCAAGAACAAGGTGTAGCGATTAATCATGAAGATATTATTATTACTAATGGCGCACAAGAAGCATTATCTATTGCATTACAATGTGTCGCCGAACGTGGGGATATTATCGCTGTTGAATCCCCTTGTTTTTTTGGCTTAATTGAATTAATTGAAAGCTTAGGAATGAAAGCCTTAGAAGTTTATACCTGTACCGAAGATGGTGTATGTGTAAATGAACTTGCTAAGGTGATAAAGCAACATCCTGTCAAAGCCTGTTTGTTTTCAACCGCTATATCTAATCCTCTCGGTTCTATGATGACCGATCAGCAACGTCAAGATATGGTGGGCTTATTAGAGGATCATGATATTCCGCTGATCGAAGATGAAGTATACAGTGATTTATATTTTACAGAAAAGCGTCCTGTGCCCGCACAACTTTATTCTAATAAAGGTTTAGTTATTACTTGTTCCTCTTTTTCCAAAACAGCAGCTCCGGGTTATCGTGTGGGCTGGTTATTACCGGGTAAGTTTGAAGAGGCAGCCAAACGTATTAAGCGAGCGCAATCTTGTTCAACACCGATGTTGCAGCAATGGACGTTGACAGATTACTTAATGAGTGGAGAGTATGATCGCCATTTGCAAGTGTTACGAAAAACGCTACGTTATAACTGTGAAAGAATGCGCGCTTTAATCGCAGAACATTTTCCAAAAGAAGTGTGTATATCACAACCTCGTGGCGGTAGTGTGTTATGGGTACGTTGTCGTTCTCATGTGGATACCAGCCAATTTTTTACACAGGCTATTGCCAAAGGCGTTAGCTTTGCACCCGGTGAAATATTCTCTCCGACAGGCCAATACAAAAACTTTATGCGTATCAGTTATGGTGTTAAATGGTGTGAAAAAGTAGATAAAGCGGTTGCGGAGCTTGGTAAGCTTGTTTACGATTATCCGGAAAAGTCATGAATAACCTGAAAATCACAGAACAAGGAGAGTTGTCTTTAAAGCTGTTGTTGCCATTGTTGGCGGCAATTATTGCTATTTCACCCTTAGCAATTGATATGTACTTACCAGCAATGCCTATAATGGCTGAGCAGTTATCAACTGATATGCCAATGATTCAGAATAGCTTAAGTATCTATTTACTAGGTTATGCATTGGGCTTACTATTTTTTGGACCTCAAGCGGATAAACGCAGTAGGCGAAAATTGGTTATGTTTGGTATTTCTGGCTTTATTGTAATGAGCGTAGCGATAGCTTTTGTAACCAGTATTGAACAGTTTTTATCGTTAAGATTTCTACAAGCATTTATCAGTAGTGCCGCAACAGTTGTTGTGCCTGGAACAATAAAAGAGCGTTATGGTAAAGATACCGCTAAAGGTTTTTCTTATGTGTCGATGATAATGATGATTGCGCCGATGATCGCGCCGGGCATTGGCGCTGTTTTACTTTTACACAGTTGGGAACTTATATTTTTGAGTTTGGCTGCTTATAGTTTTATTGTTTTATTATTAGTTTATCGCTTTTTACCCGAAGTTAAGCGAGAGAAAAACTTGTCGCCGGTGAGCTTTTTACAACGATATAAAATTGTACTTTCAAATAAAAAATCGCAATTGAATATTGTCAGCTCTATGATAGTGTCATTGGCCTTTTTTGCTTATATCACCGCAATCCCTTTTGTCTATTTGACTGTTTTCAACGTATCAGAATTTGAATTTAGCCTGCTTTTTGCCATCAACGTATTAGCGCTGATGACAGCCCATTTAATTAATACTCGTTTAGTCAGTCGTAAAGGGTCAAAAAGAATGTTGGCGTATGGCTTAATGGTAGCTTTATGTTTTTCATCTTTATTGGTTGTGGTGAACTTTTTACAATTTTCGTTAATTTATACAGCGATCGCGGTATTACCGTTAATGGGGAGTTTATCAATGATCGCCGTTAATGCCGATGCACTTATTATGCAAGAATTTACACGCGAAGCTGGCACCGCAACGGCAGTAATAGGCACATTACGTTTTGGTATTGGCGCATTAGCTGGCCCCATATTAGCGTATTTTTATGACGGTAGTGCTATGCCGTTTTCATTATTAATGTGGTGTTCAATTGTAATTGTTTTATTATGTCAATTACCTAACATGATACAAAGAAAAGTAATTAAGGATTAATATGAAAAAAATAGCGATTATTTTATCGGGTTGTGGCGTTTATGATGGCAGTGAAATCCATGAAAGTGTTTTAACGTTATTAGCAATAGAGCAGCAAGGTGCAACATACCGCTGTTTCGCACCTAATATCAATCAACATCATGTGATTAATCATTTAACAGGTGAAGTTAATGCAAGTGAAACGCGTAATGTTTTGGAAGAATCTGCGCGTATTGCTCGAGGTGACATTGAAGATATCGCTGAACTTTACCAAGACGAATTTGATGCATTAATTTTCCCCGGAGGTTTTGGTGCGGCAAAAAACTTATGTACGTTTGCTCTTGATGCCGAAAATTATCAAATCAATACTGAGGTGCTTACCTCGGCACAAAGCTTTATTAAAGCGAAGAAACCAATCGGCTTTATGTGTATTGCACCCGCAATGATCCCACTTATTTTTGGTGAAGATGCTCAAGGAACTATAGGCAAAGATCGTGATATAGCTGAGTCATTAATGAATCGTGGTTTATCGCATGTTGATTGCGAAGTTGATGATATTATTGTTGATGAGCAGCGAAAATTAGTTTCAACACCAGCCTATATGTTAGCGACTTCACTTGTTGAAGCGGCAAGCGGTATTAATAAATTAGTGAAAAAAGTTATCTATTTGAGTTAACTTTTATCTGAATTTATTCTATTGTCGACTTTTTCATTGGCTTGAATTTCAACTTGTTGTATGCGCCATTTTTCGTACTCTTCGTAGTAGAAATCCCATACACAAGGGCAACAAGCGCCACCGCCACAGCAATCATCATCGGCTGGAGGTGAAGGTTTTTCTATTAATTTAGTCATACAAAGTATCGCTTATAAAATCGGTCGATTTTAATTAGATTTATTTTGTTGGAGGTTTTTTTCTTTTATTTCAACTTGCTGTAAACGCCATTTTTTTCTTTTTGCATAATAATTGTCCCAAACACAAGGTGTACATGCGCTGTCGCAACATTCACCATCGGCAGGCGGTAAGGGCTTTTCAAGTAATTCAGTCATAAATCTATATCAATATTAAAATTTTTTGTATTATATACCCAAACCACCCTCAGGTGGATTGGGTATAAATAAAAATTAAATTATTTATAGCCCCAAGGTGCTTTCGGTGGAAAAATAGGCTTAGTTAAATCAAAGTCTACACGAAACTCTCTGCCTTGCCTGATCAATCGATAAGTAAACTTTGTTGGGTAAATGTAAATTTGCCAAGTATTGCCAATAGATTGTGGGATACCTCCACTGACAAAAAGTTCTTTTGAATATTGGTCTGCAGGAAATGATTGCACTTGTGCCCAGCCCGCATCATTAGTATGACCGCCATACATAGTTGAGTCATCATCACTGCCATCTTTGTGCCTGTGGTCATGCTTAAGTGAAAGTCCTGAGCCTGTTTTAGTTATAATCCAAGTTCTTGATGAGTCGTCACCAACATGAAAAGGAATATGAAGTTGTGTTTTACTGCACTGACGTACATGCATAATTAAAGGCTTATCAAAACCATCACCACTACTATTGTCCACGGTTACTTTCCCAGCAAAAGCTTTGCCACAAAAGGCCGCTATATTGTCAAAAAATTGGTCGTGATTACTTATTGAAACTAATGGAGCTTCGGCGTAAACGTTTACAGATAAGAGCGAAAATATCAAAGGTAGTATAATTTTTTTCATAGTATTCCTTTAGTGAAAATAGAGTTAATTAGTAATATATCAGTATTCATTCAAACTGCTCGTTTTATAAGCCTAAAACTTTCACCTACCGCTTTTCTAACATTGATGTGAGTACTTAGGTTTTGTCTGGAACTAAAAACCTGTGCATTCAATCCTAATAGCGAGCTATTATTTAATCATGAGCCTTGTAGCTAAATTTTTTAGTCATTCTAAAATTCAATTATTTCCAATGTTAACTGGTATAAAAAAACCTGCCGAAGCAGGTTTTTATTAAACGAAAAGGTTATTCAGTGTCAGATAACTTCTTTTCTAAGTAGTGAATATTAGCACCACCATTAACAAAACCTTGATCATTCAAAATATCTTGATGCAAAGCAATATTAGTTTTAATACCGTCAATCACTAATTCACCTAAAGCATTCCGCATACGTGCAATAGCAACATCACGATTATCACCCCAAGTGATCAATTTACCAATCATGGAGTCATAGTGTGGTGGAACAGAGTAATCAGCGTAAATATGAGAATCCCAACGAACACCTAAACCACCTGGTGGATGAAAGCGTGTAATTTTGCCCGGTGAAGGAATAAAAGTACGTGGATCTTCTGCGTTAATACGACATTCAATTGAATGACCTGCAATCTTAATATCATCTTGTGTGTAAGATAAAGGTTGACCAGCAGCAACGCGTAATTGCTCTTTAATCAAATCTACACCAGTGATCATCTCAGTTACTGGATGCTCAACTTGAATACGTGTATTCATTTCAATGAAATAGAATTCACCGTTTTCGTACAAAAATTCGAAAGTACCAGCACCACGATAATTAATATCAATACAAGCTTTACAACAACGCTCACCAATTTTGGCGCGCATTTCAGGCGTAATACCTGGTGCAGGTGCTTCTTCAACGACTTTTTGATGACGACGTTGCATTGAACAATCACGCTCACCAAGATGTATAGCACCACCTTGTCCGTCAGCCATTATTTGAATTTCAACATGGCGAGGGTTTTCAAGGAATTTTTCCATATAAACCATGTCATTTTTGAAAATAGTACCAGCTTCTCTTTTGGTTAAAGCAATAGAGTCAACTAATTCTTCTTCGTTGCGTACAACACGCATACCACGACCACCACCACCACCAGCAGCTTTAACGATAATAGGATAACCAATACGCTTAGCATGTGCCTTATTTGCTTTTTCATCGTCGTTTAGTGGACCATCAGAACCAGGTACACATGGGACGCCAGCAACTTTCATTGCTTTTATTGCTGCAACTTTATCACCCATGATACGGATGCTTTCAGCTTTTGGACCAATAAAGGCAAAACCAGAATTTTCAACTTGTTCTGCGAAATCAGCATTTTCAGCTAAAAAACCATAACCAGGATGAATAGCTACAGCATTCGTAACTTCCGCTGCAGTGATAATTGCAGGGATATTAAGGTAACTTTCAGGTGCAGATGGTTTACCAATACAGATGGTTTCATCAGCTAATAATACATGCTTTAAGTTTCTGTCGGCTGTTGAATGAACAGCAACCGTCTTAATACCAAGCTCTTTACATGCACGTAATATTCTTAATGCAATTTCGCCTCGGTTGGCGATAACAACTTTATCTAACATAGAATGACCCTTATGCGTTGGTGTATATAGGATTATTCAATGATGAATAGCGGTTGGTCAAATTCGATAGCGTCTTCGTTATTCGCTAGAATTTCTTTAATAACACCAGATTTGTCAGCTTCAATTTGGTTCATCATTTTCATGGCTTCAAGAATACATAAAGTATCACCAGCATTAACATGTTGACCAACTGCTACAAAAACTGGCGAGTCAGGTGATGCTGAAGCGTAGAAAGTACCGACCATTGGAGAACGAACAACATGGCCTGAAATAGCCGCAGGTGCAGCAGCTTCAGCAGCAATAGGTGCCGCAACAGCTGCAACAGGAGCTGCGTGCATCACTGGAGCAGTTTGTACTACTGTACCACCGCGGCAGATGCGTACTGATTCTTCACCTTCAGAAATTTCTAATTCGTTAATTCCTGATTCTTGTACTAATTCAATTAATTTTTTTATTTTACGAATATCCATTGGAATACCTTTTTATCAATGTGTAATGTTAGTTTAAATAGAACCGCTAAATATTAGCCATTCTTGGTTGTTTTTAAGTTAACCTTTACTTACTTGTATGCTCCGTTAACCATGTATTTGCTGACTCTAATGCATACTTATATCCGTTTACTCCTAAGCCACAAATAACACCAATAGCTTTATCTGATAAATACGAATGATGCCTAAATGATTCTCTAGCATGTACATTTGAAAGATGAACTTCAATAAATGGAATGTC